>Ga0154020_10004461_pt1 | contig 16673 bp, 11 predicted proteins | sample Klosneuvirus_201_FD_109709 | JGI IMG/M metagenome (GOLD analysis project Ga0154020, IMG submission 109709) | Active sludge microbial communities from wastewater, Klosterneuburg, Austria - Klosneuvirus_20160825_MG | ecosystem: Engineered > WWTP > Aerobic digester > Activated sludge | place...
CGAATGCTCGCCCTTCCCCCCCTCTGCCTTCTCCCCCTCCCGCAGCCGGTCCAGCCACCCGCGGCTGCCCCCCCCGCCGCCCCCGCCCCCCCAGCCGCGACGCATCCGCAGGCCACGCCGCCCACGGCAACCACTCCCCCCAACGCCGAAGACCCCCTGCCGGACTTTTCCCGCGCCTCAGTGATAGAGCGCCTCCGCTTCGAGGCGTCCCGCGTGCTGCCACTGGCCCGCTGCGCCGACACCCAGCGCTTTCTGCTCGCCACCAGCTTCCTGGACTTCCCCGGCGACCGCACCATCTGGCAGCACAAGGCCAAGGGTCTGGCCCTTACCCCGGGTGAGTACGACGGCCTCTCCAAGGAGGACCGCGAGGGCTTCACTGAGCGCGCCATCACCGAGACAGACTACTTTTACACCCGCTACGGCTCGCCCCTCGCCTATGCCCGTCCGCTGCAGATCGCCTGCCAAGCCGCGGGGGGCGAAGGTTCCCTCCAGGGCAAGCGCATCCTCGATTTCGGCTATGGCGGCATCGGTCATCTGCGGCTTCTGGCCATGCTCGGTGCCCACGCCGTCGGCGTCGATGTCGACCCCGTGCTCCGCGCGATCTACGCCTGGCCCGGCGACACAGGGCCCGTGCCGGGAGCGACCTTCTTCGACCGCCAGATGCCCGAGGGCTCGGTCGCCCTCGTCACGGGGCGGTTCCCCGCCGAGCCAGCCGCCGTTGCCGCGGTCGGGACCGGGTTTGACCTCATCCTCAGCAAGAACACGCTCAAGAATGGCTACATCAACCCCGCGCAGCCCGTGGACAAGCGCATGCTGGTGGATCTGGGCGTGCCGAGCGACGTCTTCGTGAAAGAGCTGGCCGCTCGCCTCAATACAGGCGGGTACCTGCTCATCTACAACCTCTCGCCCGCGCCGAACCCCGAGAAGTACATCCCGTGGGCGGACGGGCGGTGCCCCTTCCCTCGTGAGATGCTCGAAGCCGCGGGGCTGGAGGTCGTGACGTTCGACGCCAACGACGACGCCGCCGCCCGCGAACTCGGGCGTGCGCTCATGTGGGACAGGGGCGAGCACCCGATGGACCTGGAAAAAGACCTGTTCGCGCTCTACACCCTCTGCCGCAAGAAGTAACCCAGACGGAGCCACGCATGAACGCCCGCACCGCGATTGCCTCACTCCTCATCTCCGTCGCCGCGTGGGCCCAGCCCGGCATCACGCTTCAGAACCCGGAGTTTCTGGAGCAATACGCCGCGACGAACCGGTTCCGCCTCGGAAACCCGGGGAAGCTCACCTTCACGCCCGACGCCAGGCACGTTCTGTTCCTCCGCGCGGGCGCACGCTCATTCGTACAGGACCTGTGGGTCTTCGACGTCGCGGCGGCGAAGGAGCGCGTCCTGCTCACCGCCGACCAGATTCTCGCGGGCGGCGAGGAGAACCTGACTGCGGAGGAACTCGCCCGGCGCGAACGCATGCGCATGGCCAGCCGGGGCATCGCGGGCTTTGATCTCTCCAAGGACGGCACCCGCGTTCTGGTCCCGCTCTCGGGCCGCCTCTTCGTCATCGATCTCCCATCGGCCCTCGATGGCCGGGTGAAGCCGGTCGAGCTCCCCGCCGAGGGAGGCTTCCCCATCGATCCGCAGTTCTCGCCCGACGCCGGCAAGGTCGCCAGCGTCCGCTCCGGCGAGGTATGGATCACCGACATCGCCACCGGCGCGACCCGGCCCGTGACCACCGGCGCCGGCGGCACCATCACCAACGGCGAGGCGGAGTTCGTCGCCCAGGAAGAGATGTCCCGATTCCACGGCTATTGGTGGTCACCGGACTCGGGCGCGATTCTCTATCAGCAGACCGACACCGCCAGCATGGAGACCTTCCACATCGCCGATGCCTTCAACCCGGGAAAGCCGCCCAACGTCTGGCCATACCCCCGCGCCGGCAAGAAGAACGCGGACGTCAAGCTCGGGCTCGTCTCCGCCGCCGGAGGCCCGACAACCTGGGTCGAGTGGGACCGTGCTCAGTTCCCGTATGTCGCAAGCGTCCGCTGGAGCAAGAATGCCCCGCTCTGCGTGCTGGTGCAGAACCGCCTCCAGACCCACCAGCAGCTCCTCGCCGTCGACCCCGCCACCGGCGCGACCTCTGCTCTCATCGATGAACGAGACACGGCGTGGATCAACATCGCGGAGGCCTGCCCCAAGTGGACGCCCGACGGCTCCGCCTTTCTCTGGCTCACCGAGCAGGCGCCCGACACCGACGGCTGGGCGCTCCAACTGCGCGCCCGCGACGGCTCGATCATCCGCACCTTGGCCGGTCCCGACATTGGCCTCTTCAACCTCGTCTCGCTCAACGAAGCCGGCACCCAGGCCATCATCGCCGCCACAGGGGGCGACCCCACGCAGACCGCGCTCTTCCGCGTGCCCCTCTCTGGCGACGCGCCGCCCGCCAGACTGACCGACGCCGCCATCCCCGGCAACTACTCGGGCACCTTCAGCGACGACCACACCTGCTGGGTCCGCTCCACGAGCGATCTCTCGGGCACGCTGCGCCTGGATGTCCTCTCCGCCGAGGGCCGGACGCTGGGCGAACTCCGCTCCGTCGCCGAGCAGCCCCCGTTCACCCCCGTCGTGCAACTCGTCACGCTCGACGCCCCGCTCTCGATGCGCGCGGCCATCGTCCGCCCGCGAGACTTCAAGCCCGGTGTGAAGTACCCAGTCATCGACGCGGTGTACGGCGGTCCGGGCTCGAACACCGTCAACGCCGCCGCCCGCGCTTACCTCATGCAGCAGTGGCTCGCGGACCAGGGGTTCATCGTCGTCGCCATCGACGGCCGGGGCACGCCCCGGCGCGGCCGCGCCTGGGAACGCGCCACCAAGCACGACCTCATGACGCTGCCCCTCGAAGACCACGCCGAGGCGCTCGCTAACCTCGCCAGCCGATTCCCGGAGATGGACATCTCCCGCGTCGGCGTCACCGGCTGGTCCTTCGGCGGGTACTTCGCCGCCCACGCCACCATGCGCCGCCCGGACATCTACCGCTGCGGCGTCGCCGGCGCCCCCGTCGCCAACTGGGCCGACTACGACACCCACTACACCGAGCGATACATGGGCCTCCCGCAGGACCGCGCCTCAGACTACGCCAATACCAACGCCCTCACTTATTGCAAGGACCTCTCCGTTCCCCTCCTCATCATCCACGGCACGGCGGACGACAACGTCTACTTCCTCCACAGCCTCCGCCTCACCGACGCCCTGACCCGCGCCGGCCGCCACTATGACTTCCTCCCGCTCTCCGGCTTCACCCACTCCCCCAACGAGCCCGCCATCGTCCGCCAGTACCAGGGCCGCATCGCCGAGTTCCTCGTCCGCCACCTAGCCCGCTGAGCCCGCGGTGCGCGCAGGGCTCGGGCCCTCACGGTCCTACCCTCCACCCGCATGAGCACCCTGCGCGCACTCACCGAAGAGTTTCTCGCTCTCGAAGGCAAAATCCAGGCGGGCGGCGGCCCCGGAGCCATCTCCCGCCAGCACGAAAAGGGCCGCCTCACCGCCCGCGAACGCGTCCAGCGACTCATCGATCCGGGCTCCTTCTTCCAGGAGTGCGGCCTGTGGGCGGCGTACGAGATGTACAAGGACCATGGCGGCGCGCCCGCCGCGGGTGCCGTCACCGGCATCGGCGTCATCCAGGGCCGGCGATGCATGATCATCGCCAACGACGCCACCGTAAAGGCCGGCGCGTTCTTCCCGATGACCGCCAAGAAGATCATCCGCGCCCAGAACATCGCCATGATGGCACGCCTACCGCTGGTCTATCTGGTCGACAGCGCGGGCGTCTACCTCCCCCTTCAGGAAGAGGTCTTTCCCGACACCGACGACTTCGGGCGCGTCTTCCGCAACAACGCCGTCGCCTCCGCCATGGGCGTTCCACAGATCGCGGCCATCATGGGCTTCTGCGTCGCGGGTGGAGGCTACCTCCCTGTCCTCTGCGACACGCTCCTCATGACCGAGGGCAGCGGGCTCTACCTCGCCGGCCCTGCGCTCGTCAAGGCCGCCATCGGCCAGGAAGTCTCCGACGAAGAGCTCGGCGGGACCGAGATGCACGCGCAGATTTCCGGCACCATTGACTTCCGCGAAAAGGACGATCAGGCCTGCATCGAACGCATCCGCTCGCTGGTCGCGAAGTACCAGGTCGCGGCCCGCCCCGCCCGCTCCGGCCCCGCGCCCCACGCCTCGCCCGACCGCGCCTTCGACGTCTTCACCGACAAGCTCGGCGCCCAGTTCGACATCCGCGATCTCATCGCCTGCTGGGTTGACTCCGCCGCCCGGCGAAACGCCGAGGGCCTCGAGTCCCTCACCCCGGACTTCGATGAGTACAAGGCCGAGTACGGGCGGTCGATCGTCTGCGGCTACGCCACGATCGGGGGCCACCCCTGCGGCATCGTCGCCAACCAGAAAAAGACCGTGCAGCGAACCATGCCCGGGGGAAAGGCCGGCCCCTCCAAGAGCGTCCAGATGCCCGGAGTCATCTACGACGATGCCTCCGACAAGGCCGCTCGCTTCATCCTCGACTGCAACCAGCGAAAGATCCCGCTGGTCTTCGTCCATGACACCACCGGCTTCATGGTCGGCAGAGACAGCGAGCAGGGCGGCATCATCAAGGCCGGCGCCAAAATGGTCAACGCCATGGCCAACTCCACCGTCCCAAAGATCGTCCTCATCACCGGGGGCAGCTACGGCGCGGGCAACTACGCGATGTGCGGCCGGGCGTTTGACCAGTTCCTCGCGCTCGCCTGGCCCTCGGCCAAGTTCGCCGTCATGGGCGCCAACCAGGCCACGGGCACGCTTGCCACCATCGAGGCCAAGGGCCGCGAGCGCCGGGGCGAGGTCCTCGACGCCGACGCCAAGAAGCAGATCTACGCCGCCGTCCACGCGAGCTATACCGAGCAGGCCGACATCCGCCACGGCGCCGCGCGGGGCTGGGTAGACCGCATCATCGACCCCGCCCGCACCCGCGATGAACTCTCCGCCGCCCTCGCCGCCGCCAACCAGGGCTGGGACTACTCCGCCCCGTTCAGCACGGGCGTGCTGCAGGTGTGAGGAGACTCGATGGGCGCACTCGATCGGGCCAACCACGACGAGCAGCAGGGAGACCTTGGTGCCGCCCGCGTGCGCCTCATCTCCCTCGCCATCACGAGCCCCTACGACCCCGGCCTTTACGAACGCATCGCTCGCCTCTGCTGCCGAATGAGCGACAAAGCAGAGGCCGGCAAGTGGTACTTCCTCTGCGACTCCGCCGACTCGGAGGGGCCGGCGTGCATCGACCGCTTCCGGGCGCGGCACGGCGGGGACATGCGCGCCATCCTCTTTGCCCTCCCAAAGTCCATGCTCGCGAAGATCGCCAGGGGCCCGCTTCCACGCGCCGTGTCGGAGCGGTTCGCGGCACTCGATCCCAACGACCTGCGCGCCGCGCTCCGCGGAAAGAGCGCGGGCCGCCTGCCATCAGGCAAGGGCTGCAGTGGCGACCTGATCCTGCTTGTCGTGTGCGGCGTGGTGCTGGTGCTCGCCGTCTTCGGGGCCATCGGCTTGATCCGCATGCTCCGTGACTGATCCGCCAGCCGCCATCTGGTGCTCTCACGTCGCGTGGCACGATCCGGTAGTGAGCGGCAGGCATCAGAGTCCACATCAACCGATACCTCCGAGTCGGCGATAGTGTGTCAGAACGCTCACGGCGCCGGCCTTGCGCGCAGCCCCGCGATGCAACGGCTCACCGAGAAGGCCGCCGAGCCGCTCTCCCCGCTGGCACGCGAACGGGTGGGTCGCCGATGCGACCGCGCACACACTGAACAAGCGGGACGAGAAGGAAGAAGCACGGAAGAGCGAGCGGCGGCACCCGCGGCGACGGGCCGGTCTGGAGACCGGCCCCACCCAGAGACGGCCCACTCAGGAATGAAAAAGGGCCCCGGCGAGTGCCGGAGCCCTTGGGGGACGCCAGAGGTCAGCGTTGTGTTGCGTGCTCAGGGGCAGCCCGCGCCGCCGACGGTGTTGATGAGGGCGTTGACGTCGTCCTGGTCGACGTTGCCGTCCTGGTTGAAGTCGGGGTCGATGCCGGTGGGGTTTGGCCCGCCGCCAACGACGTTGATGAGGTACGACACGTCGTCCTGGTCGACGTTGCCGTCCTGGTTGAGGTCGGGGTCGCAGGCGGGGGGGCAGGCGCCGGTGATCTTGAAGACCTGGCCGCCGGTCTGGTCGCAGATGTAGAGTTCGCCGTTCGCGTCTTCGCCGAAGGAGGTGACGTTATCGACGATGTTGGCGGCGTCGATCTCTGTAGTGCGGTTGGTGATGTCGGCGAGAGAGCCGCCAGCGGTGCGGCGGACGGTCCAGATGTCCCCGGAGCAATAGTCGGAGAAGATGTAATGTCCGTCGAAGCATGGGATGTCGGACCCGCGGTAGACGTAGCCTCCGGTGATGGAGCAGCCGAGGATGGAGAAGGGCTGGAGCGGCGTTCCGGAGTGGGCGTACTCGATGATGGGGAGTTGGAGGCCCGCGGCGTTGCAGGTGCATCCCGAGAGGCCGGTGCAGCGGGTTCCCTCCATGCAGCGCCAGCCGAAGTTCATGCCCGCGCCGGTTCCCGCGGCGACGAAGTTGACTTCTTCGCGGACTCCCTGGCCGACGTCGGCGATCCAGAGGTCGCCGGTGGCGCGGTCGAAGGCGGGTCGCCAGGGGTTGCGCAGGCCGTACATGAAGATCTCGCGGTCGCCGTTGGTGCCGTTGAAGGGGTTGCCCGAAGGGATGGTGAACTGCGGGCCCGAGCCACCGACGACGCCGTCGTCGTCGTCGTTGCCCGGGATGTTGTCCACGCCGTCGACGTCGAGCCGAAGCATTTTGCCGAGGAGATTGGCGGTGAGGTCCTGGGCGTTGCCAATGGTGGCGGTGTGGCCGGGCGGGTTGATGGATGGCGTTGGGGAGCCGCAGTTGGAGTCGTTGCCGCAGCCGCCGTCACCGGTGGCGATGTAGAGGTTGCCCTCCGGGCCAAAGGCGAGCCAGCCGCCGTTGTGGTTGGCGTCGGGCTGGAGGATGGTGAGGAGGACTGTGGCGCTGGCGGGGTCGGCGGTGGTGGAAGTGGCGTAGGGTGGGTTGGCGCGGTAGCGGACGACTGTGGTAGAGCCCGCGGAGACGCCGGACTGTGCGGCGGCTGTGTAGTTGACGAAGAAGTAGCCGTTGGAAAGGAAGTTGGGGTGGAAGGTGAGCCCCAGCAGGCCCTGCTCGTTGCCTGTGGCAACACCGGTGACGGAGAGGAATGGCGTGGCGTTGAGGGTGTTTGCGGGGATATTGACGATGCGGACGCGGCCCGTGGACCCTGATCTCTGCTCGACAACGAAGATGCGGCTGGTGTCGCCCGCGGGCGCGGTGACGAAGACCGGACGCGAGAGGCCTGTGGCGACCTGCTGGGTGGAGAGCGTGAAGGGCTGCGCGAACGCGGCGTGGGAGGCGACGAGGCCTGCCAGCCCGATAACGAGGCTGAGGTGGGAACGCATTTCGGGTGCTCCTGGGCTGAGATGGTGGACCGGTCTGTTCGTCGGCTCAGTGTCGCGGTTTCTTCGTTCTGGTCAAGGAAGAAGTTTCAGGCCGAACGTCGCCCGACCGGTCCTACGCTCGCGCATGGCGAAGAAGGCGGCGGAGGGCGGGGCCGGACTGGGCGCGGAGACGCTGGTGGCGGTGCTGCACGGCAAGGAGGCGCTGCTGAAGCAGCTCCACACCAAGGCCCTGCGGGACGCCCTGGCCAAGAAGCACGGGACCGTGGACATGGTGACGTTTGACGGGGCGACGGCGTCGGCGGCGGACGTGCTGGATGAATGCCGCTCGTTCGGCCTCATCGCGGGGTACAAACTTGTGATCGTGGACCACGCCGAGCAACTCGTGAAGGAGGCGACGCGGGGGCTGTTTGAGCGCTATTGCGAGGGCGTGGCGGAGACGCGGGAGGCGGGGGCAACGCTGCTGCTGCGGGCCGAGACCTGGCGCCCCGGCAACCTCGACAAGCTGATCGCGAAGATCGGCGTGGTGCTGAAGTGCGAGGAACCGGGCCGGGCAGAGGCGATCGGCTGGGTGGAGAAGCGGGCGGAGCGCGAGCACAAGGCGAAGATCGAGCCGACGGCGGCGGAGATGCTGGTGGACCGCGTGGGCGCGAACCTGGCGAGGCTGGACAGCGAGCTTGGGAAGCTTGCCGCGGCGTCGGACGGCGGGCTGATCGACGCGCGGCTGGTGGCGTACTTCGTGGGCGCCAGCCGCGAGGAGCAGGTCTGGGGCATCCAGTCGACGCTGCTCTCGGCGCCGGCGGAAGAGGCGTTGCAGCACCTGCGGTACATTCTTGACGTATCGAGGCAGCCGGCGGTGCTGGTGACTTGGGCGCTGGTGGACCTGGCGCGGAAGCTGCACGCCGCGTCGCGGGGTTTGAGGCAGGGGGCGCGGCCCGGGGACCTGTTCCGGACGCTGAAGCTCTGGGGCCCGTCGGGTGACGCGGTGCTGCACGCGGCGAAGCGGCTGGAGCCCGGGGCGGCGCTGGACCTGTTCCGCGAGGCGGTCCGGGCGGACGTGCGGTCCAAGAGCGGCCTGGGCGACCCCGAGCGCACGCTGGAGATGCTCGTGCTGCGGTTCGCGCGGGCGGCGAAGGGCTGAGTGCGGCTCCCTATCATTCCGCGTGACACAGGCACTGCTCGAGGTTGACATCGGCGGCGATCCGGATTTGGAAGGCGTGCGTGAGCGCGTGCTGCGGGGCGAGCGATTGTCGCTCGATGACGGGCGGAGGCTCTTTGAGACGCCCGACCTGCACAGCGTGATCGGCCTCGCGGACCTGGTGAGGCGAAGGCTGCACGGGAGCGCGGCGTATTACAACATCAACCGGCACCTGAACTACTCGAACGTGTGTGCGCTCTCCTGCCGCTTCTGCGAGTTCTTCGCGAAGGACGGGGAGCCCCGGGCCTACACGCGGGACATGGAGTATGTGCGCGGACAGGTGCGTGAGGCGGTGGACGGGGGCGCGACGGAGATGCACTCCGTGGGCGGGTTGCATCCGAGTCTGCCCTTCTCGTACTACACCGACCTCGTGGCCACCATCCGCGATGAGGCGAAGAGGCTGGGGAGCGAACTGCACGTGAAGGCGTTCACGGCGGTAGAGATCGTGCACCTGGCGCGGGTCGCGAAGAAGTACAGGGGTGCGAGCGCGCCCGGGGAAGAAGGCCGCAGCGCAAGGCGGGAGGGCATCCGCTGGGTGCTCTCGAGCCTGATGGACGCGGGGCTGGGGAGCCTGCCCGGGGGCGGGGCGGAGGTCTTCGACGACCGCGTGCACGACGAGGCGTTCAAGGGGAAGATCCGGTCCGACGTGTGGCTGGACGTGCACCGGGTGGCGCACGAGCTGGGCCTGAACACGAACGCGACGCTGCTCTACGGGCACATCGAAAGCCGCGAAGACCGGCTGGTGCACATGGACATGCTGAGGCGCGCGCAGGACGAGGCGCTGACGAGGCTGGGGTACGAGGGCGTGAGCGCGGGGCCCGCCAACGCGACGAGCCGGAGCGGGCACCTGGGGTACACAGGCTCGGAGGGGGCTGGCGCGCCGGTGGTGACGCTGACGAGGCCCGGGACGCCCCTGCCCGAGAAGGTGGCCTTCGGGCCGCGAGAGAAGGCCGGGCCACGGGCCGGGTACTACCAGACGATCATCCCGCTGCCGTTCTTCCCGGATGGGTGCGACCTGGAACACCTCCCGGGCCCGAGCGGGCTGGAGAACTATCGCACGCTGGCGGTAGCGCGGCTGATGCTGGACAACTTTCCGCACGTGAAGGCGTTCTGGATCATGCAGACACTGCCCATGGCGCAGGTGATGCTGCAGAGCGGCGCGGACGACATGGACGGCACGGTGGTGTGGTACGACATCACGAAGGTGGGCGGCGCGGGGACGCACCAGGAAGTGACGCCCCGGACGATGCAGAGGCTGATCCACGAGGCGGGCTTTGAGCCCATCGAGCGGGACACGCTGTATCGGCGGGTGGAGCGCGATGGCAAGCGCTGGCACGCGGTGCCCTAGGCGCGCCGCCGGGGGCCCTATGGGCCCATGCGGAAGAGCACGACGAACTGAACAATCGCGATGGCGATGGGAACCGAAGCGATGATCGACGCGAGGCCGTGGCGGCCGACGATCATGGCCCATACGCCGCCCCCGGTGCAGAGCAGCCACGCGATGAGAGCGACGAACATCATGGTCTTGAGGATGGTGATCTCCGCGGGCTTGGCGTTGGCGCCGCAGCCCATGAAGAAGACGACCGAGACCAGGGTCAGGGCGAGGTCCGCGAGGAGCAGGAGGATGGAGAGTGCCAGGAGCATGGGTTGCCGCGAGGAACCATGCGACGCAAGGGGCGCGGGGCGCTAACCGGGACGGGCAAGGCTCGGGTCACCGTTCTGGAGAACGGCGTCACCAGGAAGAAGCCACACCAGAGGAGCTGGCAGGGCGTCAGGGCAGGTACCACTCGGGGAGCGTGGCCCCGGGGACGGAGAAGGAGCGTTGGCGGAAGGCGGAGACGCGGGCGAAGTTGGAGGGGGGTTCGTCGTGAGAGTTGAGGTGGGTCTGGATGATCTGCTCGCCGGCGCGGACGAAGGTGGCGTGCCCGTCGCAGAAAGAGATGTTGAATCCCTCGGTGCCGTGGTTGTTCCAGGTGTCGGGGTAGTTGTTGATCCCGTCGGGCCTGCCGATGGTTGGGAAGGGCGACTCGTCCTGGTCGTTGTCGACGACGAGGTAGGTGCGGTCGGGGAAGAGGACGCGGTGGTGCGTCTTGAGCTCGTTTCGTGTCTGGACGTTGAAGACCTCGGTAAGGTCCTGGCGGCTCCAGCCCAGTTGGTCGCCGATGGAGGTCGGTGGCGGGATGTAGTGAACCTGCCCGTCGGGGTACCTTCCGGCGAAGAACCAGGCGCGGATCTCGTAGGAGTGGCCGCCGGCGTTGTCGTCACGGTCGCGGGCGGCCCAGTAGGTATCGCGGATGAAGTCCCTGCCGTAGATCGCGTCGACGGGCTCACCCGAGTCTTCGGAGAGCATGAGGTTTGGGCGGATGGTGTTGAGGGTGGAGGGGCAGATGGCGGCTTTGTAGGAATCGAGGTAGTTGGGGAAGAGCCAGCCCATGTTGTCCTCCCAGTCGAAGTAGGCGGGGATGAAGTAGCCCTTCTTCACCTCGTTGGAGTAGGTGATGCAGGCGGTGGTGAGCTGGCGGGCATTGGAGAGGCAGCGTGCGCGGCGGGCGGTCTCGCGGGCCTTTCCCAGGGCCGGCAGGAGCAGGCCGATGAGCAGCGCGATCACCGCGATCACGACCAGCAGTTCGATGAGCGTAAAGGCCCGGCGCATTGTGGGTGAAGTGTACCACACCCGCGGGAAGGGCTTGCTTCCGGGCGAACGCCGGGTAGGCTGGGAGGCCCGGGCACCGTCCCGGGCATGAAGGAGCAACGCATGAGAGTCGTGAGGGATGCGGCGGCGTGGTGCGGGATGGCGGGTCTGGTGGCGGTGGCGGCGGGGCAGCCCACGGTGAACGTAGATTGTGCGGGGCTCAGCATCTCCTCGCTCTCGACGAACCCGAGCGACGCGGTGCGAACGAGCGCCGGGACGATCGACGCCGCGAGCGGGTATACCTTCGCGTTCAACCCGATCGTGCGGGGCACGGGGTTCCTGGGCATCGTGGTGATCCCGACCGACACGCCCCTGGGTGACGTGCTGAACGGCTTTGTGCCCGGGCAGCAGCGCATCCTGCGCGGCGCGGTGCGGAACCCGGGAGGGGCGGTGCCCGTGCAACTCGACAGCGAGACAGTGAACGGCACGTTCTCGGGGATCTCGCTCTCGCTGACGTTCGTGCAGGACATCCTGGGCACGCGCAACGGGCGGGCCGCGATCCGGAACATTCAGAAGCCCTTCGGGCTTGGCATCAACGTGGTATCGGGCGGGGGCGTCTACAGCACGTTCACGCCGCCGCCGGCGCGGGTGTCGGAGTTCCACTTCGACGGCGACCTGCAGAGCGTGGCGCAGAGCGGGCTGGCACCCGGGAGCGGTCCGGGCCGGATGCGGTACCTTGATGATGCGGCGTTCGGGCCGATCCTTGGGGGACCCGGCGAAGAGACGCAGTACCCGACGACGCCCACACCTCAGGGCGTGACGCAGGCGCAGTCCGCGTTCGGGACGACGGGGAGCTTCGGGCTGCCCAACGTCGGGAGCGAGGAGGACGTGGTGTACCGCGTGAGCCCGCCCCGGAACCTGGCGGACCCGGGGAGCCGCGCAAAGTCCCGGGGTATCGGGGTGGCGCTGTGGCCGAACACGCGCGACCAGTGGCCCGATGACCGCAACGGGCAGTGGACGCTGGTGTGGGACATCCTTATCCCCGCGTCGTCGTGGAGCAGCACGTTCGCCGCGTGCCTGCTGGAGGACAACCACAACAATGACTCGTCCGCCGACGCGTGGGTGCGCGTGGAGGGCGGGGTGGCGAAGTTCGGGTATCAGAGTGACTTCGGGACGTATGTGACGCTGCCCGGGGTGCAGGCGGACCAGTGGTTCCGGCTCGCGCTCTCCAGCGATGGCTACAGGACCAAGGTGGGTCGCGTCTTCGTGAACGGGCAGTTCGCGGGCACGACGCAGGGCGACTGGGTGTATTCATCCTGCAAATCAACCGACCCGCGCTGGGGCGATGTGAGTTCGACGAACCCCAGCGGCACCGCTGTGTCGCCCGCAACGTGGAACGCGTGGGGGCAGTTCCCCAGCCCCTGGGCGCAGGCGCCCAACGCGACACTGGCGCCGATGGCGTCGACCCTCTGCCTCTTGCCGATCTGCAGGGACGCGGAGAGATGTTCTATGTCGCGAACATGGCGTACACCGACGAAGCGCTGACGGACGCGCAGGTGCAGGCCCTGGGCGGGCCGGAGGCGCGGGGGATCGTGTATCTGAGGCAGCCTTCGGGCGGCGGGTGCGACCCGGACGCGAACCAGGACGGCAACGTGGATCAGGACGACGTGTCGTACCTCATCAACGTGGTGGGCGGGGGCGAGAACCCTACGGGGATCGACCCGGACTTCAATCAAGACGGGAATGTCGATCAGGACGACATCGCGGCGCTGATCAACGTGGTGGCGGGCGGGGAGTGCCCGTGAGCCAGATTCGGGCCGTGTAAGGACGATCTTCGCTTGGAGTAATCGGGGGTGTGTGGTACGGTGCGTATCTGCCGCGGCGCGCGCCGGGGGTTGGCTGTTCTTTGTGCATGGAGGGTTCATTGATGAATGTGAAGATGCTTCTGGCGGTCGCCGCGGGCGGCCTGACGGGTGTGGCTCAGGCGCAGATCCAGATGATCTACTCGAACCTGCCTCTGCACCCAAGCAACGTGGTGCCGGGGCTGGAGAACGGGTGGAAGCCGGGCGCGACATCGCAGTTTGACAGGCCCTTCCTGAGCCCCGACGGCAGCCGGTGGGTGTTGGGCGGATTCGCAAACGAGGTCACGACCGCGGACCGCGTGCTGGTGGCCGGCAGCGGGCCGACGCGGGCCGGCGCGGTGCTGGTGTTCCAGGAGGGGCCGGTGCCCTTTGCCTCCGGCCGAAACCTCTCGTTCGTGGACACCGAACTCTCCGTGAACAACGCGGGGCAGATCGCGGTGGCCATGGACCTGGACGGAGCGACCACGGACGATGAGTGCCTGGTGGTGTACAACGCGACGAGCGGGTTTGAGAGGCTCGTGCTCCGCGAGGATCAGGCGGAGCCCACGGGGCTGTTCACAGGGAACAATGTCGGCGGGACCATCGACTCTCCCAACATGCTCGCGGACGGGCGGGTGGCGTACAAGTCCCTCTTCGACGGGCCGGGAACCGCGACCCCCGTGCTGCCCCTGACGGCGAACAACAACGACTTCCTGATGGTCGAGACCGTCGGCGGCGGGGCCCACACCATCATCGCGCAGGAGGGTGTGACAGCGACCGAGCCCGCCGGCACCATCTGGGACCTGTTCGACGCCGGCGACTTCTTCATGAGCCCCGACGGCTCGCGCTGGCTCGCGCAGGGCAACGACGAGGGAGCGACCACCACCGACCAACTGCTGGTGTACAACAACGGCACGGCGCCGGACGTGGTGATCCGCGAGGGCGACCTGATCTATGGCGGCGTCGGCACCTCCACCGCCGCGGCGCTGGACGCGTTCATGTCCCGCGACGGCTCGCACTGGATCACCAACGGCTCCAACAGCGGAACACTGCCCCTGGACTGGGTCGTCTTCGACGGCACCCGCGTCGCCGGGACTGATGAGGACATCACCCCCAACGCGCCCTCCGGCGAGCTCTACGACGATGCGCTCTTCGCGGCGACGTTCTTCAGCGTCGCGGTGAACAACGTCGGCGACTACATCGTGGGCGGAACCACCAACGCCGTCGACGTGAACGCCAACGCCGTGCTCGTGCTCAACGGCACACGCGTGGTGGTCCGCGAGGGCGACCCCATCGACGCGGACGGCAACGGACAGATGGACGACAACGTGTTCGTGTCCGTGTTCAACAACTTCGACCTGGCGCTCAGCGATGACCTGAAGCTCTACTTCGTGGCAGATATCCGCGACGGGGCGCTCACCGCCCTCGGGCAGGCGTTCCTGGTGGTCGACCTCGCGCAGGGCCCCGCCTGCGACCCCGACCTCAACCAGGACGGCAACGTCGACCAGGACGACGTGTCGTACCTCATCGACGTCGTCGGCGGCGGGCCAAACCCCACCGGCATCGACCCCGACTTCAACCAGGACGGCAACGTTGACCAGGACGACGTCAACGCCCTCATCAACACCGTCGGCGGCGCGGGCTGCCCCTGAGCACGCAACACAACGCTGACCTCTAGCGTCCCCCAAGGGCTCCGGCACTCGCCGGGGCCCTTTTTCATTCCTGAGTGGGCCGGTCTTGGGTGGGGCCGGTCTCCAGACCGGCCCGTCGCCGCGGGTGCCGCCGCTTCCTCCGCGTCTTCAGTGGGGCGGGCTTCCAGCCCGCCTGGCTTTCGTGTGCGCGCGGTCTCACATTGGCGAGGCTCCCGATCTGCCCCCGTGGACGGGTGGCACATCGCAAACCACAGCCGACGCTCAGTCCCGCGCATCCCACACAGGAATGCGTCGGCGGCGGCAATACCCGAACCCCTCCCCCACAGCGACCCTCGTTTCGCCTTGCGTCCGCCCGGCCCGCGGGGTATGCTGCCTCAGCCGCGTTCGCGGCGCGAGCCTTCCGGGGGCTGCTGGAGGGCGTTGGATGTTTCGAACATTCGATTGTGTCTGCTACTGCGTGGCCGGTGCGCTTCTGCTCGGCATCTGCACTTCGGCGGGCGCCCAGCCATGGAAGGCGCCGGGACCACCGGCGACGCCCGATCGTTACAACTTTGGATCTTCCCCCAGCAAGCCTCTGCGCTTCCGCGATGCGTGGTACTTCACCGCGGCCGACGGACTCAACGGTGCCTCGCTCTGGAAGACGGACGGGACACAGGAGGGCACCCGGTTCTGCCTCGCGTTTCGAAGCGAGTTCCCACAGTTCATTTTCAACTACCAACTCTCCGCTCCGTTGCTGTTGGCAGCCGACGATCACCTCTTCCTTTGGTCCGATCAGGTCGTTTGGAGCACCGACGGCACCCCCGAGGGCACGCAAGAAGTGTGGAGAGCCCAGGTCGGCAAGTCACCGGTTGTCACGAGCACCGGGCTCGCATGGCTCGCACCCATGCCCGGGACGCAGGGGGACCGGGTGTGGGTCTCCGACGGCACCCCCGAGGGCACAAGGGTCGCCGGCGGCGACTCGGTGAACTTTGGAACTACCACGCAGCTTCTCAGGTTCCAGGATGCTCTCATCGTCGGCGGAACCAGGGCGGGGTCCACGGCAATCCTCTTTCTCTTGAACTTGGAATCTGGCGAGTTGGTTCCGCTCTCCGACACCATCAGGCTTCCCTCGCCGTACTCCCGCGATCTGCCCGCAGTCCTGCTTGGCGAGTCTCTTGTGTTTTTCGGCATCGATCGTTACCTCTACGTCACGCGGGGCACCCCCGAGTCCACTTTCAGGCTCTCCAACGCGACCTCCGTCGCCACGCTCACGCCCGCCGGTTCGGTGTGCTACTTCATCGCAGACGGCTCGCCCCTTGGACGCAACCTCTGGGTGACGGACGGAACACAGGCAGGCACCCGGTATATCACGTCGAACAATCCCAACTGGGCCGGCACGGCCAACTACACTGGCGACAACTTCATGGCGATGGACGGCGACGTCCTCTGGTTCAGCGCCTACGCGCGGAACGGTACAACCAGCCCTCCCTTTCGAGCTCAGGTCTTCAGCCTTGCAGGCCCTGATCAACAACCCGTTCAACGCACGTTCTATCCGAATCTCACTGGTCCACTCTACGACTCCGGCGTGGCCGCCGCCCAGGGCAGGGTCCTCCACTACAGACCCGGCGCGGGGTACACAAGCGAGATGATTGTCTACGCCCTCGACGACAGCCCCGAAGGCGCCTCTCGGGTGTCGCCCCCGCTGGGCTTCATGGGCGGGCGTGAGCACCGCTGGGGTGCCGCGGTCGCCGACGGCCTGATGTTCACCGCGGAAATCCCCGATCCCGTCTACGGCAGCATCTTCGGCTACGAGCCTCACTTCATCCGGGGGTCCACCGGCGAAACCTACCGC
>Ga0154020_10004462_pt1 | contig 16671 bp, 18 predicted proteins | sample Klosneuvirus_201_FD_109709 | JGI IMG/M metagenome (GOLD analysis project Ga0154020, IMG submission 109709) | Active sludge microbial communities from wastewater, Klosterneuburg, Austria - Klosneuvirus_20160825_MG | ecosystem: Engineered > WWTP > Aerobic digester > Activated sludge | place...
GCATTGCCTGCTTCCGCTTCATCCGGTAATCAAATGTAAAGCGATTTCAGGACTAACTAAAATGTGTAAATTTGAATCAGGACTTTTAACCAAAATGTGTAAACTTTTTTCAGGACGAGTCATAAAATTAATAACTATTTTAGTCTAAAATTTACCTTAGACTTATGAAGAGAAGCCTCCTCCTTGGTGTTTTACTAGTAACTCTTCGATGTACGGATGAACCAGCAAAGCCACCTCTTGCAATTGTTTCCATTAGCCCTTCTGCAGGAACAAAAAATACGATTGTCGACATAACGGGTACGGGTTTTAGTTCACAGGCGTCTCAAAACACAGTTACCTTTAACGGAAAAACAGCACTTGTTACAAGTTCAACTGACACGAAACTAAGTGTTCAAGTGCCATCAAAGGCAGGGACGGGGGTTATTATTGTCTCGGTGGGGAGTCAGGAGGTAACTGGTCCCTTATTTGAGTATCATCCTTTTGTCACGGTTAGTACTTTTGCAGGGGGAGCATCTGGATATGCAGATGGAGTTGGAACCAATGCGAAATTTATGGGTCCCCAAGGGTTAACGATAGACGATGCTGGAAATTTATACGTTGCGGATCGTAGTGACCATAGGATACGGAAAATTACATCAAACGCTGAGGTTTCAACAATAGCCGGTACTGGTGTCTGTGGATCTGAGAATGGAGATAAAAGTCAAGCTCAATTTTGTGTTCCTACTGGTTCTGTGATGGATAAAAGTGGGAATGTATATGTTGCAGACAAGCTCTTTAATTGGATCCGTAAAATTACCCCATCGGGGATTGTTTCTGTATTCGCGGGGAGTGGTTTTAATGGATGGAAAGATGGGCAAGGTACAAATGCTGATTTTAATAATCCGGCCGGAATAACGATTGACCCATCGGGAAATTTGTATGTCATGGATAGTCAAAATAGCGCTGTGCGCAAGATAACTCCTGATGGAATTGTGACCACAGTTTGCGGGCAACCGCATAATTACAATCCAAGCTTTATGGATGGAGTTGCCAGTGTTGCTCGATTTAATCTTGCCACTGGAATAGAAATTGACAAAGATGGAAATCTTTTTGTAGCAGATCGTGAGAATAATAGAATTAGAAAAATTACACCAGATGGCACTGTTACTACGTTCAGCGGTACAGGAATATTTGGGAATGTAGATGGCCCTTCAAGTACGGCTGAATTTGCCTTACCTGCTGGTATTGGTTTGGATAGCAATGGAACTATTTATGTTGCAGATGAAAGAAATCATTCTATTAGAGCTATTTCTTTGGATGGTACTGTATCAACTTTAGCAGGGACAGGTGAACCAGGTGATGTTGATGGTGATAAAAGTGTAGCCCAGTTTTACTATCCGTTGGATGTTGTTGTCGATAAATCAGGCAATATTTTTGTTTCGGATTATTTTAATCATAAGATAAAGAAAATCGTTATTGAGTAATTGATTCAAATGAGAATGAAATTCCTAAAATGATCTCTCTAACGGAAACAAAAGTTAAGAGAAGAAACGAATATTGAAGAAGGAAAATAGTGTTCTTCACCAGCAAGCGAAAATGATAAGTGAACTCAATCTGAGGCTGTAAACTCATTCCTCGCGGATTCTCCGCCTCGGGGACTCCGTGTTTTGTTTCTTCGCACTCATTTATTTAATTCCTCTGTTCCTTCATCGCTTGATGGCAGCAACAAGGGTGCGCGAGTTAACTTTTACTAACTCTGCTTTTTAGCGCGTAACCGCCAAGTACAATCAGGCAAATGAGCAGGCCTAAAAACTCGCGGGTTTCTTCAATGTATAGATTTTGCATTTTGGCAATTTCATCAAATAGCATGGCTTTATCAGGCGAACGAAACCACACCATAGCACCTGGAATTAAAAAGCAGGCGTAGATAAAATATAAAATGGCTGAAATGAGCAGCCAAATCTGATGCTGTTTTTTAAAAATTGCAACCGCACAAATGATAGCCATATTTAAATAGATCAAAATCCAAATAACAGGATCGGGATCATTGAATTGCACAATTGTAAATGCAACAAACATGAGCGCGAGGATACCATTAACAATTTTCATATGTCAATAATTTAATTTTTATCGTTAGTACCTTTTCGGCAGATGGTGAATCGGATGTTAGTTTATCATTCATTTGAGTGAACGAAATGCCTGACGATTTATAAATATCTACTATCTAGAAAATAGCGCCTGCAATGGTGGCTGTCATCATTGTGGCGAGTGATGCCGCTATCATGGCTTTCAATCCTAATTTGGATAAATCCCCCTGACGTTCAGGTGCCATGCCCCCAATACCTCCTATCTGAATAGCAATGGAGCTAAAGTTGGCAAACCCACATAACGCATAAGTAGAAATTCGAATTGACTTTTCACTTAAAACTCCTGCGGCCTTCAGATTGGCTAAGTCAAGATAAGCAACAAATTCATTGATCACCATCTTTTGACCCAGCAAGCTTCCTACATACAAAGATTCGTCCCAGCTTACGCCAATACAAAAAGCAAAAATCCGAAATACTTGACCCAATATATATTGTAATGAAAATCCTTGATACGTGCCATTAGTACTTTGTACTACAAAATCATTAAGACCTGTATAGGCTCCTATAAAGTCAACCAAGATCCAATTGATTGAATAAATTATTGCAATGAAAGCAAGTAGCATCGCTCCAATGTTCAACGCAAGTTTCAATCCATCTAAAGCACCACCTGCAATGGCATCTATAAGGTTTACTCCAATCTGATCTCTATTTACCACCAGGTTGCGATCAATTTTTTCGGGTTCGGTTTCGGGCATAAAGAGTTTTGCCAAAACAATTGCCGCTGGTGCATTCATAATTGACGCGCTTAATAGATAACTGGCAAACTTTGATTGTTGCACAGGATCGCCTCCACCCAAAAATGAAACATAGGCTCCTAACACACTGCCAGCAATAGTTGCCATGCCACCCACCATCAGGCAACTTAATTCTGATTTAGTCATGCGCCCAATAAAGGGACGAACTAACAGAGGCGCTTCGGTTTGGCCCATGAAAATATTTGCTGCTGCTGATAGACTTTCAGCACCTGACAAACGCATGGTGCGCGCCATGATCCACGCAAAACCAAAAACAATTTTTTGAAGAACACCCAGGTAATATAACCCTGCGGTGACGGCTGAGAAAAAAATAACCGTAGGCAGAGCCTGAAAAGCAAATAAGAAACCGAGGTTATGTTTTACTGTTGGATCGCCCGTACTATTCTTTGAAAGGTCACCAATTAAGAACTCTGCTCCTTTGGCTGCGAAGCTTAAAAAGGTAACAAACTTTGAGCTGACAAATTGAAATGCTATTTGTGCAAATTCTACTTTACTGATTACTAACCCAATTACAAGTTGGATGCTAATACCAATTAACACTAACCGCCAATCAACGGCTTTGCGATTTCCGGAAAGTAAATAAGCAATGGCTATAATGAAAAGGAGGCCAAGCAAACCACGCAAATAATCCATTTGTTTCTATTCGTTTTAAAGGGGTTCGACTAATTGCGTTTACTTAGTTCATCTCTGATTTTGGCTGCGCGTTCGTAATCCTCTTTGTCAATGGCATCTTTCAAGAGGTCGTTCAGTTTTTCAATTGAGTAATGTTTATAGTCTTCGCCACCCGCAGATTTGCGAGAAATTTCTTTTTTTACTTTAGCCTTAGGCTCGGGTTTGATTTCGGCTTTCTCATCCTCTTCTTCCTGATCGGTTAATACAATACCAGCCTCGGCTAAAATACTCTCGTAGGTATAAATAGGCGCATCAAATCGTAATCCAATAGCAATAGCATCCGAAGGCCTTGCGTCTACTTCTGTTTTCTTTAGTCCATCTGTGCAAACAATTTTGGCAAAGAAAACGCCTTCTTTTAAATCCGAAATTATAATCTCCTCCACATGAAAATGAAACGCGTTTGAGAATGATTTGAACAGATCATGGGTCATTGGTCTGTTAGGAATTATCTTCTCTATTTCAATAGCGATTGCCTGAGCCTCAAACATTCCAATAATAATAGGAAGCCTTCTGTTGCCTTCCACTTCGCCTAGCACAAGTGCAAACGATCCGGTCTGTGATTGACTGGAGGAGAGTCCTAGTATTTCAAGTTTTATTTTCTTCAACGCTGCCACAAAAAATTGAAATTATAAAAAAAGTAATGAAATCTCATCATTCATAAAAAATTGGGTGCCCATTATCCGTTTGCTGCTTTTATGGCGGCAGTTAATTTTGGAACTACATCGAATGCATCGCCAACAATGCCATAATCGGCAGCTTTAAAAAATGGTGCGTCAGCATCTTTGTTAATTACCACTATACACTTTGATGAATTGACACCCGCTAAATGTTGGATCGCTCCGGAAATTCCGATAGCAATATATAATTGCGGTGCCACCTTAACTCCAGTTTGCCCTACGTGCTCATGATGTGGTCTCCAACCCATATCCGATACCGGTTTACTACAACCTGTAGCAGCATGTAAAACCTTGGCAAGGTCTTCTAAAATTCCCCAATGCTCAGGACCTTTAAGTCCGCGGCCTCCTGATACAACAATCTCGGCTTCCGGAAGTAAAATATCACCCGTTGCTTTTTCAGAAGATAGAATGGTTGTGTTAAAATCTGCATCAGAGAGTGCTACTGCATAGTTAACAACCTCAGCTGTGCCTCCGGATTCTTTTACTTCAGCAGCATTCTTTTTTATAGCAATAACTTTGATAGCATTTTTCAATTCCACCAATGAAAACGCTTTGCCAGTGTAAATACTTCGCTTCACAACAAACCCAGCACTTGTGTTTGGTAACTCAACAACGTTAGATGCAAAACTTGCCCCGGTTTTAACTGCTACTTTTGCTGCCACCGGTGTACCTAATGATGAGTTTGCCAAAACTAAAATATCTGCATGCTCGTCTTGCATTGCCTTTGTAAGCACGGAAGCATAGACTTGTATAATCGGTTTTTCAAGTTTGGGATCGGCAGCGTGCAATACTTTATTTGCCCCATAACTGCCTAATGATTTTACTTCGGCTGCATCGGCTGGTCCAAGCACGATTGCCGTAACCGAACCTCCCATTGCGTGCGCATAGCAAACTGCTTCCAGCGATGACTTTCTGATTTTACCGTCTGCTACTTCAACAAATACTAATATGGCCATATACGTTTGTTTAAGATTTTTAACTTAAAGCACTTTAGCTTCATTTTTTAATTTAGTTACCAACTCGGCTACATTATCGGCTGCTATCATTTGCACAGCTCCTTTTGGTGCAGGCAATTCAAACTTTTGCAACACTACTGATGCTTCAGTTGATTTTGGCTCCACAACTTTCAATGGTTTTGTGCGTGCCGACATAATGCCGCGCATGTTTGGGATTTTCCACTCGGCAATTGGCTCCTGGCACCCTGCTACTAAAGGCAGATTAGCTTCAACTTCTTCTTTGCCGCCTTCAATCTCACGCGTCATTTTTACTTTGGTACCCTCAATATCAAGTTTCATTACTGGCGAAATGGATGGCAACCCAAGCATTTCACCCACCATAGCATGCACAACGCCACTATTGTAGTCTATCGATTCGCGCCCCATCAATATCAATTCATAGCCTTTTGCTTGTTCAGCAATTTGGGTGGCCACAAAAAATGAATCTTTAGGGTCTGCATTCACCCGAATAGCATCATCGGCACCAATAGCAAGTGCTTTTCTAATGGTTGGTTCCGTATCTACCAAGCCTACATTTAAAACGGTAACAGTTGTTCCGGGCGTAGCTTCTTTAATTTCAATGGCGCGGGCTAGCGCATAATCATCATACGGGCCAATAATAAATTGAACTCCGGTAGTATCAAACTTTGTATTATTTTCAACAAAATTGATTTTAGAAGTAGTATCCGGCACGTGCGAAACGCAAACCAATATTTTCATACAATCTTTAATAAAATGAGAATCAAAACTTTATCTTATCTAATCTAAATTTGGCCTCAAGATAAAGGATAAAACTTAAAATAAAGCACCAAAAACCCGTTAAAATCCGATGAATGAAGACCGTATTAAAATGCTGGAGCAGTTTCTGAAAGAAGACCCCACCGATCCTTTTAACTATTATGCCCTGGCATTGGAACACAAAGACCAAAATCCCGAAAAGGCCAAACCACTTTTCGAACATTTGTTGGCAACGTTTACCGACTATTTGCCCACCTACTACATGGCAGGATTATTTTTTAACGATCGTGCAGATACTGTTAAAGGTCTTGTAATACTGAGAACGGGTCTGGCATTAGCACGCAGTCAAAAAAAACAATCGGCAAGCCGCGAATTACAAGCCGCTATTGAACAACTGGAAGATTAATAGAGATTTACTTGTTTGGCTTTGGCGGAAAATTCTTTAATACCCGTTTTATTCCTTTCTGAATATTTTCCATAGAAAAATTGGGTTCATTATCTATATAACCTAACGCCTGAGACTCCCAAACCATTCGGCTTTGTTTCTTATCGGCCATGCCAATTATGATTGAACCTTTAAGATAATTAATTACCTCCCGTTCATTTTGAAGTGGCTGTATGAGCTGTATGTAAAAGGGTGAATCTTCTGGTCTATGGTAAATGATTGCTTGTTCATCGGTTACAGTAACGGTAAATCCCACCAATAAATCAGGATTATTAGTGTCCTGAATAAGTCCTTTTTTTTCCAACTCCGCAATAATCGCAGACTTGAGATTTTCTCTCACGGTGCTATCGTTAAAATACGCGGGGCCAGTAAAGTCAAACTCACAACCATTCATCCAACAAAAGGTTTTGTATTGTGTAAAGTCAACCTTTTTATCGTAAATATTTTTTACCCTAACGGCACACGAAGCCAAACTAAATATTAGTATAACAATAATTGCCCTTATCATAGTCTATCAATTATTTCACAAGCTGAAAAAATACTACTGATTCTGCGCTGATTAGTTTCAGCATGATACGTGATAAAAATCAAAATTATTGAACCCATTGAATTTTCTTGGATGGATAATACCCAATGCCAAAAGCTTTCATAAACGGAGCATGATTTCCTAATCGAACTTTGTATTCGTCCCAACTTTTGCCTTCCGCTGGCGACCACCCAATTTCAGCAATACCAGGCAGGCGTGGAAATAGCATATATTCTATGTCTTTCATAGTAACTAGGGTTTCGCTCCACAACGGGGCTTCTACACCTAAAATTTGTTCTTTATTTACACCCTCAACTTGTGTGGCCGGATCCCAGTTATAGGCATCATCCACTTCGATGTAAGCTGCCCAATGCAAGCCAAGTTTGGTTGTTGAATCGTACTGCATATCTAAATAAACTTTAGGTGAAGGAGACATAATAATCTGGGCTCCTTTTTCAGCAGCCATTTGTGCGTACTTGGGTGATGCCCAATGCTGAGCAATTGTATTTTCATCAATATTCGCCTGCGCAATTTCTTCCCAGCCAATCATTTTCTTTCCATGAGCTTTCACTATTTCGCTAAAGCGATTAACGAAAACTATGTAGTCTTCCTTCTTTGTTACATGCGCCTCATCGCCACCAATATGAAGGTACGGCCCCGGAGTTATAGCCGCTAGTTCGCGTAACACATCGTCAACAAATTTGAAACTCTCAGGCTTTTCAACACGCAGCGTGCTCCATCCTACGCTAATACCAGTATATAACTCCGTAGGCTTTGACTTAGCGCCAAGAATTCCTTGTGTCGTCTGTTGCCCCTTATAACGTCCTTCAATAGGAACTACTGTGCCCCCATTCAATTCGCCATACGAAGCTAAAGCAGAATTGATATGCCCAGGAAGATCGATTTCAGGAACAACAGTTATATATCTGATTGCTGCATACGCAACAATATCTTTATACTGCTCTTGCGTATAGTAACCACCCTTTTCGCCACCAACTTGGGTGCTACCCCCATGCAACGCCAAATTTGGCCACGATTTAATTTCAATACGCCAACCCTGATCATCACTTAAGTGTAGATGAAGTATGTTCATCTTATAATAACTAATCAAGTCGATGTAACGCTTCACATCTTCCACACTGAAGAAGTGACGGGCCACATCTATCATTGATCCGCGCCAAGCATAGGTTGGATAATCGTGGATAATTCCTGTAGCCAGTGCATATTGATCGGTTGTAGATTTTGCTGTAGGCATAATCTGTAACAAAGTCTGCATGCCCATAAAAACTCCCGCAGGTTGGGTTGCGTTTATCGTAATAAAATCTTCTCCAATACTTAACTCATATCCTTCTGCCCCAACTTTTGGATCTACACCTTCCATAGTCAAATATATGCTTCCTTTTTCCGGATCGTCAGAAGCATTCTCTACTGGCAACTGAAACCCCGTAAGCACCTTCAGCCGAGCTGAAAATATATTTGCAATCTCAAACAGGTTTTTGTCGCCTTTGGCAACGAGTATCTTAGCACCACTTTTAAGTGTAAACTTTTCATCCATATCTACTATTGAAACCGGCTTGGGAATAATGCTTGCACCTGACAAAGGAGTTAGGTGTTCTTTTTCCTTACAGGATTGAAAGAGAATGAAAAGTAAAGTTGCAAGTAGTACTGATTTAATTGAGCAAGACATAAGTAGGTAGTTTTATCCGGGATAAATTAATATTCCAAAGGTAGAAATGAAAAGTTAAATCCAATACAGTAAATCAATCAGGTTTTCTTAGTTCTACCAGCCAATCCCAAGGATATGGATCTTTTAACCAGACAGGTGCCGGATTGATTTCTGTTTCCCAATTGTATTCAAGTTTTTCTACTGTGGTTATTTCAAAGCCATGATCTCTAAACGTAACCAGCATCTCTGATTGCGAATAATGCTTGGTGGGCACACCATCAATATGAATAATTCCTTGAACCAATTCATGCTTAGAAGCTTTAAAATAATTGAATTCGCTCGGGGGAATTTGTTCTGACGTCACACCTTCTTTTTTATAAACGTCAATCAAACGCCAGGAAGAAAAGAAAGCCGAATCAAGCGATGGAAGAACTATTAAAGCCGAGCCTCCTGGTTTAAGCAAATGATAAATATTTTCAATGGCTTGGTGATTCTTATTTAGATCAGGAAACATGATCACATTGCAACAGAATATAAAATCTGATTTTGGTAAACCAAGATTTCTCCGTGTTAAGTCTGCTTGTTTTAATTCTATATTATTATAGCCTAGTTGCTTTGCTTGCTTCAACAATCCCTTGCTAATATCAAGCCCTACTATAAGTTTAAAGTTTGGAGCGAGGTATGGAAATGATTTTCCATTGCCGCAACCAAAGTCAATGGCCGTTTTATTTTTGCCTTTGTGCTTAGCTATATAGCGAGGAAGTATTTTATTTCTATCGCTGGCATACACATCAAAAATTTCGTCATTATAACTTGGCGCGATGTGATCCCAGTGTTTCTTTTCATTCATAGAGTATATTTTTTTTGCCACAAAAACACTAAGCACAAATAAGTTCTATCGTAAGGACGCTAAGGCGCGATGTCCAGCTCTACTTAGTTTCTTTGGGTCTCCGCGACTTTACAGTTATGCATTATCAAATTCAGCTGTTAATGTTTTAATTATCTCAGCCATTGGCCGAATGCTCTTCACATGCTCTATGGCGGGGCCTGCACACCAAACCGTTTTGTAAGTAGCACCAAATGCAGCGTTCTCAACCTGCTTCATGCCGCGATAGGCAATCAACATTTTGGCATACTTCTTTAACGTTTTATTGTTATTTAAAATCCGCTCTAACCAATTTGCGTCTGTTCCTAATTGTTGCACATAAGGTGTATTAATTACCGTAAGAGCCGAACCCGAAAGTTTGGTTGTCATCACAATATCCTTCTCACCATAATCAATCATGGCTTGCTTATATTCTGGTGAGATGTCCGCTTCATTGCAGGCAATAAAAATAGTACCGATCGAAGCTCCTGCTGCACCCCAGTTCATAACTTCTTTCAAATCCTTGCCGTGCGCAATGCCGCCTGCAGAAATTACCGGTATAGAACAATTCTCCTTTAATAGTGTAATCAATTCCCTCGGTGAAAGTTTTCCGGCATGACCACCTGCACGATTGTTTACAGCAATCACAGCATCGGCACCCTGACTCTCTACTTTTTTTGCATACGCCAAATCCACCACATCACAAAAGACTTTAATACCTAACGGTTTGCAACGCTCAATTACTTCTTGCGGATTGCCCAGAGAAGTAATGATGTATGCTACTTTTAATTCAAGTAATGTATCCAGTTGACCTTTATATTTTGGATTTGATTTATTTACAATCAGATTGACTCCAAAGGGTTTATCGGTAAACGCTTTTATGTCGGCAATGGCAGCGCGCAGGTTCTGATCGGTTCTATAATTTAATGCAGGAAAAGCAGCAGTAACTCCATTCGCTAATGCAGCCTTTATCATTTTAGTATTGGAAATTAAAAACATGGGCGCAACAATAATAGGGTAATCAATGCCCAAAAGTTTATCGAGTGTAACGGTATTCATTCAAGTTAAATTTCTGGAAGATTGGAAAAATTGCGATAAGATAAAAGAAGCAACGCGTTTACTTACGAGCGTTCATTGTTTGAAGGAATTAAGTCAAATAGTTGTACTTGTGAAAGTGTGCTACTTACCTTGCGATACCTAAACAAAAAAACTTCCGGTTATTCATGCAGGATCTTTCCATTCAATCAGTAATAGTAGCCACCGGTAGTTATATTCCTGAAATAAAAGTTAGCAATCGCGACTTTATTACTCACACATTTTATGAGAAGGATGGTTTACCGATCAAAAAAGATACTGCGCTGATTGTAGACAAGTTTAAATCTATAACCGGTATTGAAGAAAGGTGTTATGCGCGACCCGATCAAAAAGCATCGAACCTTGGCCACTTAGCGGCTCAGCAAGCCCTTGAAAGTTCCGGCATCGATAAAGAATCTCTCGATTATATTATTGTTGCCCACAACTTTGGCGATGTAACCTACAAAAGCAATCGGGTTGATTTAGTACCAACCCTTGCCTCACGCGTAAAGTATTTATTACAAATAAAAAATCCAGATTGCGTTGCCTACGATCTTCCCTTTGGTTGCCCGGGGTGGCTTGAAGGTGTTATTCAGGCAAACTATTTTATTCGTTCGGGTGATGCCAAACGTTGTTTGGTAATTGGTGCCGAAACGCTTTCGCGGATTATTGATCCACATGATCGTGATTCAATGATTTATGCTGATGGTGCCGGTGCTATAATTCTGGCAGCCTCTGAAAATGGAAAGGGAATTCTATCACATAAAACACAAACCCATGCGAGTGAACATGCTATGTTGTTAAGCATGGATCACTCTTTTAAGAACCAGGAAAATAATGACGACCTATTTATTAAAATGAATGGTCGCAAACTTTATGAGTTCGCGCTTACTCACGTTCCTCATGTTGTTAAAACTGCACTTGACATGGTCAATACACACATTTCTGAAATCAGTAAAATTCTGATTCATCAGGCCAATGAAAAAATGGACGAAGCCATTGTGCAGCGCCTATTTAAATTATATGATCTTGAGTTTACCAATCCTAGTGTAATGCCCATGAGTATTTCGAGGTTAGGCAATAGTTCGGTCGCTACCATACCCACGTTGCTGGATTTGGTACTTAAAGGTAAAATAAAAGATCAATCCATTAATGCCGGTGACAAAGTTGTATTTGTATCCGTAGGCGCGGGTATGAATATCAACGCAGTGGTGTATCAATTTTGAATGATCTTGTAAACACTATTTACAAGCGGGCTTAATCAATGTGAACACAAACGTTCATAAAGAATGAGATGGGCCATAAGATTTTCAATAATCTTTTGATCTGGCTGAACAGAATCCATAAAAGCTTTGCAATCTCCGAACATAGCTTCAAATTTTCGTTCATAATCCGCAGGTCTAATTGTAATAACCTCTGCGTTTTTAGCAATTAAATAGGAATGGATTTCACCTGACGATAGTTGCACCCCTCGTATTAAAATTGACTTATCGATATTATCATTCGGATCTGCATAAATCTTAATTTGATTATCAAATCCAGGATTTAAAAGCTGCATCAATATAGGCTTTGGCTTCTTTTGGGAAGCATATGGATGCTCAAAAACAATGAAAGAGTTGGTGACATCCTTAACTACATTACCCGCTTCATCGCGAATAGAAAATTTGATTGGCTTTGCTATTCTAACTTTTAGTGATTTAACTTGATCTGGCTTTATTTTTTGCTTAGATCCATCAAGGAGTTTTATTGTAATATTTACCAAACTGCCCCGCATCAGATTTGCGGAAATAAGGGTGCCATTAATCAATGAATCATTTTTTAAATTAACAAGTATAGGCTTGTTAAGTATTTCATCAATCCTATCATCGCCAATTTTTGTCATCAAAGATTGTGCATATGAAGAAGATATAAGAAAAAACAGAATTATAGAACTTAGTGTTTTCATTTAGGTTGCTGTAAAAATTTAGTATTAAAAAAATAATAACGATAACAAGTTCAAAATCTTGTAAACGCAATTGAGTATGAATTGAGAAACAAGATTAAATAGAAAGATACTCAATTACAAAAGTGCCTATAAATCAAAAGGTTAATCTCCATCCAATTCCAACCGCGCTTCTTCTAAATCAAGTTCGTATTCAAGTTTGCGCACCACCCCATCACTTGCCTTTCCTTCTTTGCGCATGCTCAAAATAAATTCTCGCTCGCGCATAAGCAGTGCTTTCTGTATGCGCTGAAACTCATCAATCTCTTCCTGCGTCATGCGATGTTCGGTTAGATCCTTACGCATACGCTGAATACGGATTTCATATTTCGTTTTGATCTGATTTAAAACTAACTCGCTTAATCCTAACGAATAATTTTCTTCAATATATTCAATCACAGACGAAGCAATGAAATAACGTGTTCCCTCTTCTTCCCGCGCTTGTTCATCCCCTACTTTAACGCCTAACCATTGGATAAGTTTACGCAGAGTCATTCCTTGTAAAACAAGTGTTACAAAAATAACGCAGAAGGTTAAGAAGATAATCAGATCGCGGTTGGGAAAGGCTTCTTTATCGCTCACCATAATGGGCAAGGCCAGTGCTGCCGCGAGTGAAACAATACCCCGCATACCCGCCCACGCTATAATTGTAACACCTCTTGCATTTGTTTCCGGTTCACTTTCGCGAATTTTTTTGCTGATCCAAAGAGGAAGAAACGCACCCGGAAAAACCCAAATGATACGTGCCGCTATTGTAACTGCACTAATCAAAAAGCCATAAAATAATAACGTCCAAATGGATGAGTGATTTTGAATATTTTTCAAAATCATAGGCAACTGAAGTCCAATTAGAATAAAGATGATTCCGTTTAAAATAAAAATCATGGTATCCCACACGGCAATGGCCTGTATGCGGGTACGGTTCGAGAAAATTTCTGACGATCGTGGACTTAAGAAAAGCCCGGCTGTTACTACCGCTAATACCCCCGAAGCCTGAAACTCTTCAGCCACCAGGTAAGCAGCGTATGGGGTAAGCAGGGTAAAGGTTGTATCCGTGGTTGCATTGTTTGGGGTTATCTTATGTATCCAAAAAAACAAATACCCAATGGCCAACCCCAACCCAATCCCTAATCCGGCTACGTAAAAAAAATTTATACCCGCCAACCAAAATATAAATGAACCCGAAGCAGTAGCTGCAATTGCGTATCGATAGGCAATTAAACCTGTAGCATCGTTCACTAAACTTTCGCCCTCCAATACGGTAATAATGCGTTTAGGCAATTTCAATCCTTTAGTAGCTGCCGTGGCCGCAACAGCATCGGGTGGAGAAATAATAGCGCCTAAAACAAATGCTTCGGGCCAACCGAAATTGGGAATTAAATAATGCGCTGCACACGCCACTAGCATTGTAGTAAACAAAACACAACCAATAGCCAATAGCGATATAGGACGAATCGATTGCTTAAAGTCGGGCCAGGAAGTTGACCAGGCCGCTGCGTATAATACGGGCGGAAGAAAAACCAGAAAAACAATATTGGGATTCAACGTTACAGCCGGCAATCCAGGTATTAAGCCAATCATAATTCCGGCAAGCACCAGCATGACTACATAAGGCACGCGAATGCGATCGGTAACTTGTGCTAACGCAGTAACAACTGCCAATAACAGGATGACAAGTGAAATATAATCCATGGGTGGATTTTATAAGACCGCAATTAAAGCAACTTTGGGAATGGATTATATGCCGGTAACTGTTTTTAAGCTATATATTGAATAAATCGAGCTATCGCCTTTTACCATTCAGGCAAAATTTCCTTGTTCCACTTAATTATTAATCGAATTTTGTTACTTTTAAAAGACTAATTTTAACTTTCAACGAAGTTTTAAACCTGAAGCATTATTATGAAGAGAATTTTATCTGCCACTCTTTTATGCTTTATTGGAATGGGGGCTTTTGCCCAGCAAGACCCCCTTTATGCGCAATACATTAATAACCCGATGGTAATTAACCCTGCTTACGCAGGTCTTAACAATAATTTTAATGCTTCAGTAACGTATAGAAAACAATGGGCAGGGTTTGATGGAAGCCCTACTACCTTCAATTTTAACACTCATGTTTCGTTAGTAGATAATAAAGTAGGTGTGGGACTTTTAGCCGTATCAGATCAGATTGGTAGCTCTAAAAACACTGAAGTACAAGGAGCATTCTCGTATAAATTACCTTTAGATAATGAAAAGACTTTCAGTTTCGGTATGCAAGCCGGTTTTATAAATTTCAAAAACAACTACACCAATCTGAATCTTGATGATAAAACAGACGAAGCTTTTCTTCAAAATGAAAACATAACTAAGCCTAATTTAGGCGTGGGTGCAATTCTTAAAAGCGATCGTTTTATGTTAGGTATTTCCATACCAAGATTACTTTCAACCAGTATTTCAGTTTCCTCTGCTACACTCACACAAGACTTTCAACTTTACAACAGGCACTTATATGTTTTCGGTTCGTATGTGTATTTTTTAAACGAGAACATACGATTAAAACCCTCGGTGTTATTGCGCGCGGTAAAAGGTTCTCCGCTATCGGTTGATCTTAATTTCAATTTTAATTTTAATGAGAAATTTACCGCTGGGGTATTTACCCGAAACCTCAATTCTTTTGGCGCACAGGTGCAAACAAAATTGGGTGATAAACTTAAATTCGGTTATACCTTTGAACTCCCCACAGGCAGATCAGTAGGAACTCAGTTTACCACACACGAATTGTTTTTGGGCATCACCATGCCAACGTTCGACTTCCACGATCGATCCATTTCTACATTTTAAGTCAGATTCAGTTAACTTTATTTTGAACCATTTTCAACCCAAATGGTTTATAGTTTAAGTTTATGAAAATAGCCGTTTCCCGCAAGGAGCATTTTAACGCAGCCCATCGATTATTTAACCCGGCCTGGTCGGATGAAAAAAACGATGCAGTATTTGGAAAGTGTAATAACCCCAACTACCACGGCCACAATTACGAATTAATTGTTTCGGTTGTCGGTGAGCCCGATCAGGATACTGGTTATGTATTTGATATGAAGCTTCTCAGCGATCTTATCAAAGAGCATGTTCTAAAACACTTTGACCATAAAAATCTTAACTTAGATACACCCTACTTTAAAAACCTGAACCCTACCGCAGAAAATATTGCAGTTGTGATTTGGCGGATATTGAGGCAGCACATTGATAATAAGTACGACCTTAAAGTGAAATTGTATGAGACAGAAAGAAATTTCGTTGAATATCCGGCCCATTAAACCATTGGACGAAGAGTTTGATGATGATCATCTGCTCACTTCATGGAATACACCACTGCGTGAAGATGCCTTTGCATTAAATGATGACGAAAAGATTGAGCAAATCGAAAAGCGGTTTCGAGAAATTATGGAGATATTGGGGCTTGACTTAACCGATGATAGTCTTCAGGGCACACCGCGAAGAGTTGCCAAGATGTATGTGAAGGAAGTTTTTAGTGGTCTTAATCCAAAGAATCGCCCGGTAGCTAAGCTTTTCGATAACAAGTATAAGTATGACCAGATGCTGGTAGAAAAAGACATTACTTTCTACTCTCATTGTGAACATCACTTTGTACCCATTTATGGAAAAGCTCATGTGGCTTACTTTTCAAGTGGCAAGGTTATTGGCCTCTCCAAGATTAATCGAATTGTTCAATATTTTGCCAAGCGCCCGCAGGTGCAGGAAAGATTGACCGTTCAAATCGGAAAAGAATTACAACGCATTTTAGGCACCGAGCATGTGGGCGTGGTCATGGATGCTAATCACATGTGCGTAGCCTCACGCGGTGTGGGCGACACCAACAGCAAAACCGGTACGGCTTTTTTTGGTGGTCGCTTTGCGGATGAGAATACCAAGCGGGAGTTTTTAAATTACATTAATAGCAAATAGTCATTCGAGGTTTAGATGCTTGATATTTGAGGTTCGAAGATACTGGTTATGAACTTCTGACTAGGATCTTCGATTTTAAATCTTTCTAAATTCGTACTTCGCAAATCCTAATTCGTAAATCCCAATTGAATTTACTCGTTATTTTAGTAGTTTAGCACCTCCTAAACATCGAAAATTTACGATTATGGTATTTGATTTAGATATGA
>Ga0154020_10004464_pt1 | contig 16668 bp, 12 predicted proteins | sample Klosneuvirus_201_FD_109709 | JGI IMG/M metagenome (GOLD analysis project Ga0154020, IMG submission 109709) | Active sludge microbial communities from wastewater, Klosterneuburg, Austria - Klosneuvirus_20160825_MG | ecosystem: Engineered > WWTP > Aerobic digester > Activated sludge | place...
CGCTGATCGTTCGTGGCGCCGCGGGAGCCTCAGATCTGTCGCAGGCGCTCGCGAAGGTGAAGGGCAACAATGCGCAGCGCGTGGTCATCGTCACCGATGGGGTGCTCACCGCTGGAACCGAAGGCGCGGAGCTCACCGCGAAGATCAAGGCGATGACCGGCACCGAGCGCGTCGATGTCGTCCTGTCGGGCGGGATCCGCGACGCCGCGATCGCGAAGTCGCTCGTGACCGCGGGCTTGCCGCGGACCGGTGCGGTCGTCGATCTCGATCAGAGCATCGGCGAGGTCGCCTCCGCGATCGGCGAGCGCGTGATGTCCGACGTCGCCGTGTCCGTCGAGGGTGCGTCGTGGGTGTACCCGCGCGTGATCGAATCGGCGCGTCCGAACCAGCGCATCATGGTCTACGCGAAGCTCGACAAGCCGGCGCAGACCATGTCCGTCAAGATCGGCAACACGACGCGGTCTGTGGGCACGGTCGGCGGAACGCCTGCGCTGGTGGAGCGCGCGGCGGCGGCCGCGGAGATCGCGGATCTCGAGGACGCACTCGGCGACGCGAAGCCCGATGTCGCGAAGAAGCTCAAGACCGAGATCGCGACGAAGGCGGTCGCTGCTCGCGTGATCTCGAGCCAGACCTCGATGCTCGTGCTCGAGAGCGAGAGCGATTACGCGCGCTACGGCATCGATCGCAACTCGCTCGCCGACATCCTCGTCGTCGGTCCCGGCGGCATCGAGCAAACACGGCGCACGTCGCAGATCGCGGCGGCCAAGCCGACGACAAAGAAGCCACTCCCGAAGGCCGAGAAGCAGCTCGCGATGAAGGATGCAGAGAAGAACAAGGCAACGGAGGAGCAGGAGCTAGCGCGGGATGAGGGTGCGAAGCTCCGCCTCGCGCCCGGCGAGCATCGCGTGGCGATGGACAAGAGCGACGAGGATGCCGACGGCGTCGACGATCTGAAGAAGGTGGCCGGCGACTACGAGGATTCGAATGGTGACGCGATCGCACCGGCGGCACCGCCGCCGCCGCCGCGTCCCGCACGGTCGCAGAACATGGGCCCGATGTCGGGCGCATCCGCTGGCTCCGGTGCTCCGGCGACGACGATGGTGCCGTCGCCCGAGCCGGCGGCCGAGCTCCGCAGCGATCAACGGATGCGCGAGTACGTCGCCGACGGAAACATGCCATCGCAGGGCAGCGCCGAAGCGTGGCCACCGCCGGGAAGCCCGGCACCGCTCAAGGGCAACCTCGCGCAGATCGATCGCATGCTGCGCAAGAAGGATCTCGCGGGTGCGCTCGCGAAAGCGCAGGCGTGGCACGACAAGGAGCCGGGCGACGTCCTCGCACTGATCGGAATGGGCGAGGCACTCGAAGCGAACAAGAACCTCGCGCAGGCGTCGCGCATGTACGGATCGATCATCGATCTGTTCCCGGGGCGCGCCGATCTGCGTCGCTTCGCCGGTGAACGCCTCGAGCGCATCGGCGCGGCGTCGACGGAAGTGCGCGCGCTCGCGGTGGACACGTACAAGCGCGCCGTCGAGGAGCGCCCGGACCACCTCACGGGCCATCGCTTGCTCGCGTACGCGCAGTTGCGCGCGGGCAATCACGCCGATGCGTTCGCCGCGATCCTCGCGGGCATCGATCGCGAGTATCCGTCGGGCCGCTTCGAAGGTGGCGAGCGCATCCTGCGCGAGGACGCGGGGCTGATCGGCGCGGCGTACGCGGCGGCGGTTCCGGCGAAGAAGGCGGAGATCGCGGCGGCGCTGAAGAAGCGCGGCCTCTCGATCGCCACCGGATCGTCGACGCGCTTCATCATGTACTGGGAGACCGATGCGAACGATGTCGACTTCCACATCCAGGACGCGGTGGGCGGACACGCGTGGTACTCGAACAAGCAGTTGCCGTCGGGCGGCGAGCTCTACGCCGACGTGACCACGGGCTACGGCCCCGAGTGCTTCACGATCAACGGCACGCCGAAGGCCGGCCCGTACAAGATGTCGATCAACTACTACTCGCAGGGACCGATGGGCTACGGCATGGGCCTCCTGCAGATCGTCAAGCACGACGGTCGCGGCAAGCTGACGTTCCAGGATCGACCGTACGTGATCATGGCCGACCACGCGTACGTCGACCTCGGCACCTTCAAGTGATCAGCGACGCGGGCGCTGGATCCCGTACTGCGCGAGTCGTTTGACGAACGTGCGCCGCGGGATCCCCAGTGCTTCTGCTGCGCGCGTCTGATTGCCGCCGTGCTGCGCGAGCGCGTCGACGATGCGCTGCTTCTCGATCGCCTCGAGCTCGTCGGGCAGCGACGTCGCGTCACGCGGTGATTCGGCCGCTGCTCCGAGCGAGAGACTCTCGACATCGATCGTGGTGTCCGAGAGAAGCACCGCGCGCTCGACCGTGCTCTTCAGCTCGCGCACGTTGCCGGTCCACGGGTGCACGAGCAGCGCGGTGAGCGCCGCCGGCGTGAGCTCGGGGACCGGTAGGCTGTTGCGGCGTGCGGCGTCCGCGAGAAAGGTGCGCGCGAGCGGCTCGATCTCGGAGCGCCGCGCTCGCAGCGGCGGAATAGCGAGCACCGCGCCAGCGATGCGGAAGTAGAGGTCGCGGCGAAACGTGCCCGCGGCGATGTCAGCTTCGAGATCCCGATTCGTCGCGGCGATGAAGCGAACATCCACCGTGCGCGGCGTGGTGGCGCCGACGCGAGTGACACGGTGATCCTCGAGCACGCGCAACAGCTTGGCTTGCGTCGTTATGGGCAGCTCGCCGATCTCGTCGAGCAACACGCTTCCACCATCGGCGGCTTCGATCAGCCCGGCGCGATCGGTCTGCGCGCCCGTGAACGCGCCCTTCACGTGGCCGAATAGCTCGCTCTCGATCAGCGACTCGGACAGCGCCGCGCAGTTGATCCGGACGAGCGGCGCCTTCGCGCGCGGTGATTGGCGATGCACGAGCTCGGCGAGCACTTCCTTGCCGGAGCCCGTTTCGCCGACGACGAGCACGCCGATCGTTCCACGCGCCACGCGCGTCGCGACCTCGTACAGCCGCTTCATCGCCGGATCCAGCAGCACGGGCGTCGGGGCGCCGTCGACGGGACCCGACGCGGGCCGTGCCTCTCGCGACGCGGGTGCGTGCGTGGTCGTCGCGGTCTCCTGCACCACGAAGGCGAGGTCACCGGCGTGGAACATCTCGTAGGGAGAGATGACGACGGGTTTGTTCGCGGGGAGCCGTGCTCCTCGAAGCTGGGTCCCGTTCGCACTATCGCGATCGATCACGGCGATCTGTGCATCGAGCCGGATCACGAAGTGAGCTCGCGAGAGCGTCGGGTGATCGATCGCGATGTCGCACTTGCTGCCGCGGCCGATCGTGACGTCACCACTAGCCGGCAGCTCGAACGTCTTCACGTCGTCCCCGGCCAGCACGAGCAGCGTTCGCCGCACGGGACCGCGCGGACCGTCGACGGTTCGCACCGTCGTGACCGCGTCGGCGGCGTCGCGCTTGGCCATGACACGCATGGTGCCACGGGGCGCTCCGTGGCACCCTGGTCTCGCGATGGAGGACGCGGATCTCGTCGCTACCAAGCCGGGTGCGGCGCCCGCGACGGATGGCTTCACGCCGGACGATCGCTACGTCTTGATCGAACGGCTCGGGCACGGAGGTATGGGAACGGTGTGGGCCGCGCACGACAAGGTCCTCGATCGAAACGTGGCCCTCAAGGTGCTGCACGACGAGTTCCTCGGCGCCGAGGATCAAGCGCGCCTGGTCGCAGAAGCGCGTGCGATGGCGCGGCTGTCGCATCGCAACGTGGTCGACGTGTACGACGTCGCCGAGAAGGACGGACGCACCTACCTCACGATGGAGCTCGTTCGCGGCATCAGCCTCGACAAGTGGCTCGCGACAGCGCGCGACTGGCGCGCGATCGTGTCGAACTTTCGCTCGGCGGCGAACGGGCTCGCCGCCGCCCACCTGGCCGGCATCATCCATCGCGACGTGAAGCCCGCGAACATTCTCGTCGGCGACGATGGTGAGGTGCGTGTCGCGGACTTCGGTGTCGCGCATGCGAGCACCGCAAAGCCAGCTCCCGATGCCGTGGTGACCGCGGCGACGGCGGGCATGATCGGAACGCTCGCGTACATGTCGCCCGAGCAGTTGCGCGGGCAACGCGCCGATGCGCGCAGCGATCAGTTCGCGTTCTTCTCGTCGATGTACGAGGCGCTGCACGGGAAGCGCCCGTTTCTGGGCGACAGCGTCACGGACCAGCTCGCGCTGATCGACAAGGGGTGTCCGCCGGCGGTGAGCGAGACGCCGGGCTGGTTGCACGCGGTGATCGAGCGTGGTCTGTCCGCCGATCCGGACGCGCGCTTCGCGTCGATGACCGAGGTGGCGCATGCGCTCGCGGGCCCGCGATCGCGCATGCCGTGGATTGCTGGAGGCGTCGCCGCGCTCGCCATGGTCGCGATCATCGTTATCGCTGCGACGCGATCGCCCCAGGCCGCGGGCGCGCGGACATGCGCTCCGCCGCAGGAGCTCGCGAGACAAACCTGGACCGAGACGATCGCCGATGGTGCGCGCGCTGCATTCACTCGTGTCGGAGCACCGTTCGCCGTCGAGGCGTGGCAGCGAATCGCGGCGGAGCTCGACGAGCGATCGCGGACGTGGGCCGAGCGAGCACACGCCGCGTGTCTCGCGAACGATGCGCGTGCGATCGCGTGTTCGGCGGAGCACGGTGCGCTGCTGACCGCACTCGCGGCGCGTCTCGCATCGATCGATCGCGCGACGGCGACGCGCACCGTCGAGATGTTCTCCGAGCTGCCGGAGCTCGACGACTGCACGCCCTCGGGCTCGCGTGATCTCGCGATCGCGCGCGCGGATCTCGTCGTCGGTGCAACGCCGGGCGGCCTCCAGAGCGCCGAACGCGCGGCGGCGGATCCGGATCGCGCGACCGCACTTGCCGGGGCGCTCGCACACGCCCGCCTGCTCGTCGCGCTCGGTAGCGTCGAGGGAGGCCTCGTCGAGCTCGAACGGGTGGCAGCGCGTGCAGCAGGCGAGCACGTCGCCGCGATCGAGATCGATGCGCGCCTCGCGAGCGCCGCTGTGTTGATCGATCGCGCGCACGTCGCAGAGGCACAGGCGCACGTGGTCCTCGTGCTCGCGATGACCGCGGATCCTCGGCGCACCGCGCAGGCCTACGCGCTCGCCAGCAGGCTCGCCCATCTGCGCGACGACGAGACGACGGCGCTCTCGCACGTCGAGAAAGCGGCGCAGCTCGCGAACGGCACGGAGCACGCGCTGTGGACGATTCCGATCCACGATGCGCTCGCGCGCGCGTACGTGCGGGCAGGGCGGGTGGAGGAGGCTCTCGACGTGACCAAGCGTGTCGTCGAGCTCGCACGCCGTATCGGCGAGTCGCATCCAGCGTACGGTCGCATGCTCGTCCTCTCGGGGCTCGTCAACCTCGCGTTCGGCCGCATCGACAAGGCGCGTGCGAAAGCAGTGAGCGCGGAGCGGATCGCGAACGAGGCGTTCGGGGGCGATCACCTCGACATGGCCGACGTGCACGACATCTATGCAGCGGTCGCCGTCGCCGAGGGAGATGATCCGCTCGCGGAGACGCACTTGCGAACGGCGCTCGCGATCCGCGAGAAGCTCGCTCCGACGGCCGAAGCGACATTCGCGACCAAGCAGGCGCTCGGCAAGGTGCTCGATCGACTGGGCCGGCGATAGTCGCGCGACTAGATCAGGACCAGCCGGTCCAGAAGAAGATCAAGCCGTGGAAGTTGCGCTCGCGATGCGCGACTTCGAGCTGCGGCGAGACCTTGTCGCGATCCTTGCCGCCACCGCCGATACCCGGCCACGGATCGATCATCACGAGCTGCTCTTCGGAGCCCTGCTCGAGGCGATCGATCGTGAGACCGATCGCGTGCCACGTCGACGGATCGCCTTCGCCTTCACCGGCGTGCGCGGGTGGTGGATGCAGCTTGTGGAAGCTCGTGGGCAACATCGCGCCGCGATAACCGCGACCCGCCGCCACCCAATCGACGATCGCCGGCGTCGGCGTCGCGACGCGACGGCACTGCAGGCGATACCCGAGCTCGTGCAGCGCGGCCACGTGTGACGTGAACCAGCGCTGTACGCGCTCGATCGTCGCGCCTTCGCGCGTCGTGTTGAGCTCGTGGAACATGTGTTCTTGAATGCCGGGCGCGTACGCACCGGCGCGATACGCGATCCGCCGGAGCAGATACGCGGTCACCGCGCCTGCGCACGAGTTCGGCGTGTGGAACACGGGTACTAGAAACCGGATCTCCTCCGGCTTCTGCATCACTACTTCATCGCGTGCCGCCATCGTCACCACAGAAAGCGTTCGCAGCGTACACGAGCGCGCGCACGGGGTGGGTCCACCGACCCGGCATTGGTCTCGGTAGGCATTGCTTGACACTCTGTCAGTCTTCTTGTACTGACAAAGTGTCAGCAAATGCCGCGCCGCCCGGACCTCGAACGTCGCCAACAGCTCGCGCGCCAAGCGTTCGAAGTCCTGCGCACGCGCGGCATGCAGACCTCGATGCGCGAGCTCGCCGACGCGATCGGCGTGAAGCGCCCGACGCTGTACTTCTACTTTCCCGACCTCGGCGCGGTGTTCGAGAGCGTCCTCGATCAGATGTATCGAGAGATCACGATCGAGATCACCGCCAAGGCGATGCAACAGACGCATCCGCTCGATCGGTTGCGCGCGGTCGTCGACGCGACGCTCGCGTTTCACCGGGAGCGGCCCCAGCTGATCGGTGGGCTGCTCCAGCTATGGGCCGTGGGTGGGCGCGACGTCGCGAACCTGCTCGATCGCGAGCGGCGCGTGGTGATCGCTGGACGCGATGCGCTCGTCGCGGATCTACGCGCCGGCATCGCGCGTAAAGAAGTGCTGCCGTGCGATCCGGCGCGCGTCGTCGATCTCGTCCTCGCCGTCATCGATGGCGTGCTCGTCCACCACGTTCTCGGCATCGCACGTCCCGACGAAGTCGCCTCCGAGCTCGTCGAGCGCGTGCTCGAACCGCTGCGCCCCAAACGAAAGAAGCGTCGCTCATGACCGACCAGAAGCCGTTATTCCTCGCTCGCCTCGCCGGTACGCAGGAGCAAATGGGCGCCCAGCATGGCCGCCTCGCCGCCGCCGATGCGGCGCGCCTCGTCGAGTTCTATCGCCAGATGCCGGAGAAGGTCCTCGCCGGCGGGCTCGGGAAGATCGAGACGTTCGCGATCCGCACGCTGGCCAATGCGTGGCAGAGCAACCTCGCACGCACGCGTCCGCCCGACTTCGCGGCGCGCACGCGTGCGTTCGCCGACGCGGCGGCACGCGAGCTCGGCGGCTACGACACGTCGGCGGCGATGCGCACGATCGCCACGATGGACTCGCTACAGAACTGCGTGTCGCTGGTCGCGCGTGGGCGCATCGGACCGTTCGCGAAGCCGCTGACCGCGCGCGCCACCGCTGCCGCGATCCCCGCGTGCTCGACGGCGATCGCGTGGGGTTCGGCGACCGAGGACGGCGAGCTGCTGTTCGCGCGCAACTTCGATTTCCCGGGCCTCGGCGTGTGGGACGTAGCGCCGAGCTTCGTCGTGTGCGCACCCGATCGCGGTCAGCGCTACGGCTTCTTCGCGTCGCGCGGCGCCGATGCGCCGGTGGTCACGGTGGTCAACGAAGCGGGCCTCGTGATCGCACCGCACACGCGCTGGCACGCCGATGTCACGTGGTCCGGCGCGATGATCGTCGACGTGATCCACGAGATCGCGCGTCGCGCCGAGACCCTCGAGGACGCGATCGCCATCGCGCGCGAACGTCCCGCATCGTCGAGCTGGGGCATCGCGATCGGCAGCGCACGCGAGAAGAGTGCGCTCGTGATCGAGCTCGCCGGTCGGCACCTCGAGGTCGTGCGCCCGACGCCGGGTGCGGAGTTTCTGGTCTGCAACAACCACTACAAGACGCCGGCGATCCAGCGCGGCGAGTTCCACGCATCGCGCGCGTGGGAGGCTCACTCCAAGCGCCGCGAGCGCCGTCTGCGCACGCTGATCGAGAATCGCAGCGCCCCGCTCGTGCCGCGTGACCTCGCACGCTTCCTCGGCGATCGCGAAGACGCGGGTGTGAAGCGCCAGCTCGGCGGCATCCTCGCGCAAGCAGTCAACGTGCACTGTGTCGTCGTCTCGCCGGCCACGCTGCGCGCGCATGTCGGCATCGATCGCGCGCCGACGTGCGAGGGCAGGTGGGCCGAGGTCGCGTGGCAGTGGGATGGTCCCGCCGGCGGCTGGGAGATGACGTCGCTGCCCGCCGACACGGGCTTCGCGGCAACGCCGCTCGACGGCTTCGTCGCCCCGCACACGCCGACGACCGATCACGTTCACGCGGCCGCGAGCGCGTACGAGCATCGCCACGATGTCCCCGGCGCACGCGCCGCGATCGAGCGCGCGATCGTCGAGTCACCGACGGATCCGTCGCTTCGCCTCACGGCCGCGTGGCTCGCGATGCAGGACGGCGCCCCCGAGCGCGCCGTGGTCCACGTGGAGGTGGGGCTCGCACACGAGACCGACGCTTATCGAAGTGGTCAGCTCCTGCTGTGGGGCTCGCGTGCGGCGCGGCGATCCGATCCCGCTCGATCTTTACAGTGGCGGGAGCAGCTCGAACGCCTCAGCGGCGACGGTGTGGAGGAGCTTCGGGCCCGGTTGCGTGAACGCGGTACGCGAAAGCCGGCCATCAATATGATGATGGTCGACGCATACTGACGTATCATCCTGGCGGGCGCGCACACTCGCGCGCTTTTTCGAGGGAGACGTCATGGGCTGGCTCCATATCATTCTCATGCTTGCAGGCGGTGTCTTGGGTATCTCGGGTCTCATCGTGGCGAAGAAGCCCGATGCGAAGGCCATGATCGAGAAGCTGGTGCCGTTCCAGGCATTCATCGGCGTCGGCCTGCTCGTCATGGGCATCTGGTCGATGCTCCAGGTCGGGCCGGTCACCATGTTCCGCTTGCTCTCCATCGTGCCGCTGCCGGCGCTGGTGATCATCTGCGGAAGCTTCGGCTCGATCCTGCTCGGCTTCCTGTTCGGAATGCCGCAGATCGCGAAGTGGATCCCGGGCGAGTCGGCCGCGGAGACCAAGGCGTCAGAGCTGTCGAAGAAGCTCGCGCCGTTCCAGCTCATCCTCGGTGCGGTGGTGCTGTTCGCAGGCGTGTTCTCGCTGCTCTACCAGCTGCGCGTCCTCAAGTGAGCCGCTAGCGCGTGCCGTAGTTGTGCGCGCTGGTTTCTTCGTTGCGATCCGTCGCGGGTGGCGGTGCTGGTGACAGCGCCGTGATCCGCGCTCGCGTGGCATCGTCGAGCACGACCGTGTTCGCGCCGAGCGTCGGCGCGAGTTGCTCCGTGTTGCGCCCACCGACGAGCACGCTCGTCACGTGGGGATGCGATGCGACCCATGCCACCGCGAGCGTCGCCGGTGCATGGCCGAGCTCCGCGGCGATCGCGCAGAACGCATCCGCGATCGCGTAGAGCGAGCGATCCGCGTACCGCGTCGCGTACATCTTGTTCACGAGCAATCGTCCGCCCTCGGGGGCGTGGCTCGCGCCGTACTTGCCCGTGAGCAGACCACCGCCCGTCGGGCTGTACGGAATCACCGCCACGCCGAGCGAGCCCGCCATCGGCAGGATCTCGATCTCGGCGGCGCGCTTCACGAGGTTGTACATCGGCTGGATCGCGACGAGCGGCGCCCACGCACGCGCGGCTTGGAGGCCGAGCGCGTGCGCGACTTGCCACGCCGCGAAGTTCGAGCACGCCGGATAGAGAATCTTGCCGGCGCGGACCAGGTCCTCGACGCCGCGCAGCGATTCGTCGAGCGCGGTCACGTCGTCGAAGCGATGCAGATAGAACAGATCGATGCGATCGGTCTGCAGGCGCCGCAGCGACGCCTCGACCGCACGCACGAGGTGATACCTCGACGAGCCGCGATCGTTCGGCCCTTTTCCCATCGGGAAGTAGGCCTTCGTCGCGAGCACGAGCTCGTCGCGGTTGGGCTTCATCAGTCGCCCGACGATCTCCTCCGAGCGTCCTTCGTTGTAGACGTCGGCGGTATCGATCAGGTTCACGCCCGCATCGAGCGCCGCGCGCCAGATCGCGCCGGCCGTCCCTTCATCGGCGTCGCCGCCGAAGGACATCGTGCCGAGCGCGACGCGCGAGACCTTGACGCCCGTCTTGCCGAGGAGGTTCATCAGCGCGGGAACGCAGCCTCGATCTGATTGAGCACCTTCTCCTCGTCGCCGCTCACCTTGCCGAAGCCGAGGATGCCGCCGGCCGAGGCCGCGACCATCTTCGCGAAGCCGACGATCTGATTCTTGAGCAGACGGTTCTGCTCCTCGTTGAGCTGCGAGGCGAGCGCCTTGATGTAGCCCTCCCACGCCTCGAACAGCTCCGTGCTCGGCTTGGTCTTGAGCCAGGTCTGGAGCAGCTCGTAGCCGTCCGTCCCCTGCTCGAGTCCCTTGCCGTGCGCGCCTTGCAGGATCGCCGTGCGCTCGTTGTCCTGGATCTGACCATCGGCCCACGCGACCGAGATCAGCGGAACCAGCGACAGCGCCGCGATCGTGTTCGAGCGGAGTCCCAAGCTCACGAGCTTGTCGAGCACCGCGTCGTCGGACATGCCGGACGCTTTGCGCAGATCTTCGCGCGAGCGTTGCGTGTCGAGCTTCTCTTTCATGGCGGCGAGCTTCTGCGCGTTCTCCTTCTCGAAGAACTGATCTTCCAGCGCTCGTCCACGTTCCTCGAGGGTCACTTCAGCCACGGGGTCTCCTTCTGAATACGGTTGCGGGTGGGACCATACAAAACCTACGGCTCCTCGGGCCAGCGCTGACGCCAACTACCCGAATCATCACCGTCCTGTCACGAGAAACAGGTTGTAGCGATCGCCCGGCCTGCGGTACGCAATCCGCCGTGCTGCATCGCGTTTTCCTCGTGATCCTGGCATCTGCCGGCTGCGCCGAAGGTGTCATGGCGCCGAACAACGACGGCGACGACGACGGTAGCGCGATGCCCGACGCGAATACGGGCTCGAACGGCGATGACGCCGCGGTCACGCCACCGCCGCCGAGCGATGGCCCGCCTCCACAGACGAGCGCGAAGCTGTTGCTGACGGAGATCGTGCTCGCGCCGTCGACAGGCGAGTTCATCGAGATCGCGAATCCAGGAGGCACGCCCATCGATCTAGCGGGCTACTACCTGAGCGACGCCGGGTCGTATTTCCGCGTTCCCGCCGGATCGCCCACCGTGGACTCGACGGACTTCATCGTGAAGTTCCCGGCCGGCGCGCAGATCGCCGCGCACGGCGTGGTCACCGTCGCGATCGATACCGCGGCGAGCTTCACCACCGCGTACGGCGCCGCGCCGACCTACGCGCTATCGACGATGACCCCGGTCGCCGCGAACGGCGTCCCGAGCCTGACCAATGGTGGGGAGATCGTCGTCCTGTTCTCGTGGGACGGCACGACCGACAACGTGCGCGACGTCGACATGGTGCTCGCGGGCGCTCCGACGGTCGCCAACGGCATCGTCGACAAGAGCGGCGTGATGATCGACGGCCCGGATAGCGATTCGGCGAGCACGCCGTACAAGGCCGACGCGCGGACGCTGGCACCACAGGCGACCACGCCGGCATCGGGCAAGTCGACGAAGCGCCTCGCACCAGAGGCCGGGTTCCAGAGTGGCAGCGCGGGCAACGGCGTGACCGGTGCCGACGAGACGACAGAGAACACCGCGCAGACGTGGGACACGACGTATTCCCTACCGACGCCGGGTGCGGTCCCCACCGGCCTCATGTGATGTAGATTGGCCGCGTGGCACGAGTACGCGCAGGCCGACGCGCAGCCCAGGTCTCGAGCCTGCGGTTGTGGCTCGTTCCCGTCGCGATCCTCGGCGGCATCGCGATCGCCGGTTTCGGCGCGTTCTACCTGATCGATCACTACGTCACCGGTGGCGTCGCCGACGCGAACGAGAGTGGTGCCGGGCGCCTACTCCAGTTCGAGCCCGCGCTGATCTCCGATGCGCTGTCGGGGCTCGCCGGTATGACGGCGGCGATCCTCGGCATCGTCATCACCGTCGTCTCCCTCCTCGTGCAACTCACGTCCGATCGCTACACGGGCGTCGCACGCATGTTCTTGCGCGATCGCACGAACGTCTCGGTGATGTCGTACTACGTCATCACCTGCGTCGTCGGCGTGTTCCTCTCGCTGTCGCTGCACTCGGCGTTCGTGCCGCGCGCGACGGTGTTCGCGATGATGGTCGCGACCGGCGGTGGCATCGTGATCATGCTTCCGTACTTCGCGTACGTGTTCCGCTTCCTCGAGCCGACGAACCTCATCACGCGTATCCAGGCGGAGGCCGCCGCGGACCTGCAAGAGGCGTCGACGACCCGCGAGACGAAGGTGCTGACGCAGGGCCAGGCGAACGCGATCACCGCGCTCGAGGAGCTGACCGACATCACCTCGAACTCGATCTCGGGCAAGGACAAGATCATCGCGAGCCGATCGGTCGATGCGATCAAAGACTTCGTCGTCGGCTACCTCGACATCAAGCATCGTGCGCAGCCGAACTGGTTCCACATCGGCGAGAGCATCGCGAGTAACCCCGACTTCGTCGCGATGGATCCCGAGTCACTGCGCGATCTCGAGACCGAGCGTACGTGGCTCGAATGGAAAGCGCTGCGCCAGTACCTGGGCATCTACGCCGAGGCGCAGGGCGACATGCCGGATATCAACTATCTGATCGCGATCGACACGCGCTACATCGCCGAGGCCGCGCTCGCGAAGAACGATCGCGACGTCCTCGATCTCGCGTTCCGGTTCATGAACAGCTATCTGCGGGCGGCGCTCAACGCGCGTGCCGTGCGCACCGCCTACAACGTGATGAACCAGTACCGCTTGCTCGTGGAGAGCATGATCCGCGGTGGCTCCGTCGAGATGGCGATCACTGGCGTGCGGCACATGATCTATTACGGCCGCACGAGCTACGACATGCAGCTGGGGTTCGTCACCGAGACCGTCGCGTGGGACGTTGCCGCGCTGTGCGAGTTCGCGCATGCGCAATCAGGGAAGGCGAACCTGCCGCAGGATCTCGACGAGAAGATGCTCGCGATGTTCCTCGAGCTCGATCAGCCGCTGCGCGTGAAGCGCCAGGAGTCGGGCCTGCAGGGCATCCGCAAGGCGCAGGTCAAGCTGGCCTGCTACTACCTCGCCGCCGGCGCCGACGATCGCGCGAAGAAGATCGCGAAGGACATGGAAGGCGAGGACCGCGATCGGCTCGTATCGATCCGCGAGCAACTCGCGAAGGTCGAATCGAAGGAGTTTTGGGAGATCATCGATCGCGGGCGCAACTTCGAGTTCATGCCTTCGAAGCAGCGCGACCAGATGGACCGGTTCTTTGATCTTCTCCCAACGGCTTCGCGGGCGCCTTCGTCGGGGCCGGGGTGAGCGCCTTGTGCGCCGCGGCTTCGCAGCCGTCGACGCACGTGTTGTAGCTCGTCTCGCAGCGCTCGGTGCACACCTGGTCGCCGGTGCACTTGTCCTGGCACGTGACGCCGCGGTCGTGACAGGTCGCCGAGCAGCGCTGCACGTAGGCCGCTACCTTCTCTGCGCGTTCCTTGCGTTGCCGGCGTAGCTCTTGCTCGGCGAGCGCGGCCTTCTCGCGCCGGTCGTTCTCGCGCCGGTACCACGCGGCGGCTTGCGGATCGAGCCAGGCCAGCGTCTGGTCTTTCGGGACGAGCTTGCCGAGCTCCTTCGCGCACAGTTCGATGAACGCGAGCTGCTTGTCCACCTTCGTCAGCGTCGGATACGCGCGCTTGCACGTGTTGATCACCGAGTCCGCATCGTGGAACGTGCCGTAGATCGGGACGAGCTTGCTACCCGCGAGGAACGTCGGCGCGAGCTCGAACGACTTGCGATATTCCTCGCGCGCTTCGGTGACGCGCCCCGTGTCCTCGTACATCACACCGCGCCACGCCAACACCACCGGCGTCTCGGGCGAGCCGTCGATCGTCACGCGCTCGAGAGCGTATTGAGCGCTCAGCACGTCCGACGAGAGCTGGGCGTAGTTGTCGGCGTAGTCGCCTTGCTCGTACGCGAAGTGGATCGCCATCGCGAGCTCGATCGCGTCGGACGGTGCGTACGTGCGGCTCGCCTTTTCGCGCGCATCGAAGATCGACTGTGCTCGCTTCGTCTGCGGTGACAGCGAGCACGCAGCGAGGCTGGCAAGAACGGGCAGGGCGGCCAACGTGAGAGCAGCGACGGAGCGCATGCTTCCTGGGTACAGCCGGTCGCGTCAGGTGCACACGGAAACGGGCGGCATGGGTCGAACCAATACGGCGCGTGCCCGATCAGCGCAGATCCGCCGGTGGTCCTCGATCGCAGTCGGCCGCGGTGCGAGGTAACCCGCGCGCGAGCTGCACCGGCACGATGCCGGCCCAATACGGCAACGCCATGTCTTCCGCGTCGTCGATCGGCGGGCCGGTGCGGATCTTTGCCGATGCTTCGAGGATCGGCACCGCGATCACCTTCGTCGCGAGCAGCTCCTTCTCGTTCGGCCCGCGACATGCTGCGGTGCGATTCGGCGACAGCTTGTCGATCAGCGCATCGAGCGCTCGTCGCTTCGCCGCCGCATCCTCGACGAGCATGGCGGTGCCGAACACCACGACCGAGCGGTAGTTCACGGAGTGATGGAACGCGCTGCGCGCGAACACGAGGCCATCGATCAGCGTCACGGTCACGCAGATCTCGACCCCTTCCGCCAGCGAGCGCAGCATGTGGCTCGCCGCGCTGCCGTGCACGTAGAGGCAGTCGTCGATCCGCACGTGGGTCGTGGGGATCACGAACGGCGCACGCTCACCGCCGGCAAACCCGATGTGGCACACGAGCGCCTCGTCGAGGATCGCGTGGACCACGGCCGCGTCGTACGATCCGCGCTTGGGCAAGCGGCGCAGCTTCGTGCGGTCCGTGATCGCGAGGGTGGCGGCCGAGTCGTTCGGGTCGCTCGTCACACTCGTCTGGCGGGTCTCGTTGGCTCGCGTCATGGCCTCACGTTCGCGCTTGGATGGACTAGCCGGAAGGTCCAAGATGCAGAAGTCATGTGGTCCATTCCGCGGCTCGGGTCCACGCCCGCAGCGGGCGAGACGGCGCTGTTCGTTCGCATCGCGGACGCGATCGCGCGCGATGTGCGCCGCGGCGTCCTCCGCGCGGGGGATCGCTTGCCCAGTACGCGCGCGCTTGCACGCGACCTCGAGATCAATCGCAACACGGTTGTCGCCGCCTTCGACGAGCTGATCGCGCAGGGCTGGCTCGAAACGGACGGCGCACGCGGAACACGCGTCGCGTCGGATCTGCCGCCGATCACACCGCTCGAGAGCGTCGGTCCGTCGATCCGGTCATCGACCCCACGGGCCGCTCGGTCACCGATCGGAACGTCGACTCCGCGTGCGACCGCGCGGTCATCGAGCGCGCATGCGGCCGCGCGGTCATCGAGCGCGCGTGCGACCGCGCGGTCATCGAGCGCGCATGCGGCCGCGCGGACGAGCACGCCCGGATTCCCGTTGCGCGATGTGGCGCTCGCGACGACGCCGTTCGGGACCGCACCGGCGGAGTTTCACGTGTCGATCGGCGTGCCCGATACGCGGCTCGTCCCGCACGCGTTGATCGCTCGCGCGTATCGCCGCGCACTCGCGAGCCGCGCCGCGCGAGAGAACCTCGACTACGGATCGCCGTACGGCACGACCCGCTTGCGCGACGCCGTCGCCGTGTACCTGCGAGGCCGCGGGCTCGCTGTCGGCATCGACAACGTGATGATCACCCGCGGCAGTCAGATGGCGATCGATCTCGCAGCGCGCGCGGTGCTCCGGCCCGGCGATGTCGCGGCGGTCGAAGAGCTCGGCTATCAGCCCGCGTGGCGCGCGCTCGAAGAAGCGGGCGCTACGCTCGCCGCGGCGCCGCTCGACGACGCGGGCGTGGTGGTCGATCGGATCCCGAAGCGTGCGCGCGTCCTGTACACGACGCCGCACCATCAGTACCCCACGACGGTGCTCCTGTCGTCCGCTCGGCGAATGGCGCTCCTCGCCCAGGCACGCGAGCGAAGCATGGCGATCATCGAGGACGACTACGACCACGAGTTCCACTTCGACGGGCGCCCGGTCCCTCCGCTGGCCGCGATGGATGCCACGACTGTCATCTACGTCGGCACGCTGTCGAAGATCCTGGCGCCCGGGCTGCGCCTCGGCTTCGTCGCGGCACACGCGAGCGTGATCGATCGGCTCGCACGACTGCGCGCGGTGGTCGATCGCCAGGGCGACCACGTGCTCGAGAGCGCGATCGCCGAGCTGGTCGAGGACGGCGACATCGCGCGGCATGCACGCAAGATGCGGCGCGTGTATGGCGAGCGGCGCGATGCGCTGGCCACCGCGCTCGAGCGCGAGCTCGCCGGGGTGCTGACGTTCGCGTTGCCCGCGGGCGGCATCACCCTGTGGGCGCGGGTGGCAGCGGGGATCGACCTCGATCGCTGGAAGCAGCGCGCCCTCGAGGCGGGCGTCGCGGTCGCCTTCGCGAAGGACTTTGCCCTCGATCGAGTCGCGCGACCGTATCTGCGGCTCGGGTTCGCCCACCTCTCGCCGCGCGAGCTCTC
>Ga0154020_10004466_pt1 | contig 16666 bp, 20 predicted proteins | sample Klosneuvirus_201_FD_109709 | JGI IMG/M metagenome (GOLD analysis project Ga0154020, IMG submission 109709) | Active sludge microbial communities from wastewater, Klosterneuburg, Austria - Klosneuvirus_20160825_MG | ecosystem: Engineered > WWTP > Aerobic digester > Activated sludge | place...
CCGCGCTACCGCGTTTGGCGATACGCTCAGGAGAGTTCAGGCCCAACGAACTACCTCGCTTCAAAGCGGAGAGAGGTTTCTCGATGACACCTACATCAAATGATAAGGCCACAAGAAGGCCTTCGCAAGGTGCGAAAAATCGAACCGAGGGCGCTGTCAAATCCTTTGCTTAAGCCTTTCTTAACAAGAAGCTTCTCTTCAGCCATGAGCTGCTCAACACCGTCCTTGTCGAGATAGCCGGTGGGTTCAATGCCAATAATTTCCTACGCAACAAGTGAGGATACGAATAGAATTGGTAAACCCACCGAATCTCAACGCGTACCTGATATGTCTTGACCGCCTGAAGATACTTCTCGGGGGCCATCACTGGAACTTTTGGCGTCTATAAAACAAATATAAAAACCAGGAAACATTTCCAAAATATGGAGAATCGAGATCGACTTTGATGCCCAACAGGTCGAGCCGATGCTTAACCATCTTCAAGGCAAGGTCGAGCGCTTCCATCAACGGCATTTGTCTGCCAATGTTGTATATAAAACGGAAATTGCTCTCCATTTCATTCACGGATTGGCGGTCAATGGTCAAGTGGTAAGATGGAGGGACGAGGCCGAGCCGCTTCATGAGCAGCTGCTGCTTGAGGACTTGGACGTGCGCGCCAAAGTCGCCGTCGGGGAGATGGACTAGGCTGAGGCCAGCTTCTAGAGACCCGCGCCTGCGAACCATTACCGTGCCATGCTCGGTCTAGAGGAAGAAAATCTATCAACAAAAACGACATAAAAAGTAGTAAAATGAAAAGCGAGAATGACCTTGACAGGGACATAGCCGTTCTTTTCAGGGGCAGTGACCATGCGCGCGATGTAACTCAGCTCTTTCTTTGCACCAAGAATTTTATTTAAGCCTTCTTCCTTCTCTTTCTTGAATCGACATTGCACGACTTGAACCTAAGCAGAGAAGGTCGAAAGAGGCCATGAGGACAGACCGAGGAACGCACTTTGTCTTCGGCGTTCTGTGTTTGCAGGATAATGGTCCAAGGATGCTCCACTCCAATCCTAAATTAAAGTTACCATTATAATAATATGAATGATTTCACACCTCCATTACAAGCGAACGGCAGGAGAAAACGGCGGCGAGAAGCGAGGACTTCCATGATTTCGCTCCACAGCGCGAAGAGCTTCGCAACATTCACAGAATTCGAATGATTAAAATATAATCATAAGAAAATGAATCACGATAAATGTCGGTGTGTCGAGGAAAGAGCAAAAAGAGGCCGGAGGGACCATTTCTCGACGACGTAGAGCTGAAAACCAGTCAAAGCGACGCTCTGCTCCGAGACGGGCTCGAGCTCGGTCCATTCCCTAACACGGTCTACAAAACAATTAAATTAGAAAAGATAGAACAAATTGGAATAATATTCAAAAGAGATTCATGCTGTAGACGATCGGAGAGCCCCGAGAAGGGTCGAGAAAGAGCCAGGGCTCGGAAGACGACAGGGAAGCAAATACAACGTCAGAGGAATCGACCGCAGCGCGCCAAATACCCACGATATTAACAAAAATTATTAATCATAAAATTAATGGAGTTAGAGCGAGGTCGAGTGAAAGGCAAATGTCAGCGGCGACGGCGAGGCGTCGTCGACGATGAGCACGCGGAGCTAAAACGGACCTTTCTCAGCGAGGAGGAACAGCTCCTCTTGCTGCATTTTCTTATTTACAGTGTGAAACTAACGAATTGAAATAAACGAATAGCAATCCGTCACAGCTGTCATGTCGGCAAAGAAGTCGGCACGACGATGGGACTTGAGGAAGTTGAAGACCTCACTCCCTCTGAGGGGGTAAAATGAAAATTTAATGAAACAGCAGACGATCTTGGTATCACCACCTAGTCGTTAGCTTGCTTCTTTGCCTGTTTGGCCGAGATGCGATCCTTGCGGCGCTCCTCCTTGGCCTCCATGCGCTTCGCCTTGAGGGCGAGCTTGACCTTCCATTGCATCGCCTCCTTGCGGCGCTCATAGTAGGGCTTTTTCACCTTTACGTTACCTTCGTCTTCGCCATCAACATCGCCTTTCCGAAGCGATCCAATGGTGTCAATGAGAGAACTTGGCGCCCATCTCTCAAGGGTCTCAAATTGATGGCCGCGGTCAGACGCGTCGATCAAGGAACGACCCGCTAGCAGAGCAAAGATCTCTCCCCTCGTCAGCCTCTTAAAATACCTAAAATAACAAAGTAAACGATTTATCCATCAAAAGAAGAAAAACGGAAAACGGACCCAAACTTGACGGAATCGGGGAGGAGGAAATCTCCAATACGGGAGCGGTGAAGCTCCTTGACTTCGCCACCGACTGTGCGGACCATGCGACGGATCTGACGATTCTTACCCTCCGACAAAATGATACGGAACTTGTTGGCCGCCACTCGCTGGACCTTGGCAGGCAACGAGCGCTCGCCCAGAACATTCACGCCCTTTGCCATCTAAGTGCGGCAAGTAAGAGAATTGACGAGGAGTCCATACAGAAAAGAAGAGCAACCTTATACAATTGTTCGTCGCTGAGAGCCATCTCCGTCTCAACGAGATACTCCTTCTCAATCTGACCTTCAGAGTGGATCAAGGCACCCGTCAGCCAACCGTCGTTGGTGAGTATCAACAGGCCGCTCGAGTCTTTATCCAATCGACCCACATTCCAGAGCTTAATCCAGAGATATTGATCAAGAATGCCAAAAGAAACAGCAAAATTAGTAAGAAATGAAAGGGTACATCGAACTGGTTAGGTAGCCAGTCCTTGGACCAACCTGAGCCAAATCCCGTCGGGGCAGACAGGAGACCGACGGGTTTGTTGAAGGCATATACGGCATACTCGACCTCGGGGATTTCAATCTGAGATAGATACAGCGTGAGGCCATTGTGCGATGGGCATCAAGAGAGAAACGATTACTTCAACTTGATCACTCGCAGTTAAGGGCTGACCGATCGATTGCGCAGCGACTCCGTTGACGAGAACCTTACCTTGGTGGACCATCAACGCGATCTGAATAATTATTGGGACATGAAGAGAACAAACTTTCCAAGAAAAGAGAAGAGATCGAAGAGAGCGCACTTGAGCACGAGAGCCGACGTTGCCGAGGTCAATCAGGAACTTATTTAGACGCACAGTGCCGTCTTCTCGGAGCTGGGCCTTGGTGGGCTTGAGAACGAGCGCTCTGCTCTCAGACTTCTTCGCAGCTCTTTTCTCTACCTTCTCTGGCGCAACCGCTTCACCCTCAACCTTTCGCACCTTCTTCTTGAGCAACTTCTCAAGAGAAGACACTTTAATCGGTGGAGCCTCGTCATTGAAGCGCTGAGGATGGTCGCTATTCTGAATCTCAGACGACTTTCCGGGGGTTTTTTCAAATTGCCTCGAGGGTTTCTTTTCTTTTCTCTTCTTGGGGGTATCGTTCACGTCGCCAAAAATGAACTTGTCAAAGAGATTGTGGTCATCGTAGTCCATGGGAGCTCTGAAAGGAACCACGACGGGCGCTGGACGAAAAATGAGATAGGTAACAGAGAAAAAACGAATGATGAAGCGAACCATCATCGATATTTTGTTGTAGCGGGGCAGTTTTCTGCTTCTTAACATAAGTTGAACGGGTTTCCTCAACCAAAGGCTCCACAGCCTCTGTTTTGGGATCCAACTTGGGAGAGCTGAATTTTGCAGGATGAGGCTCATCGGAAAGAAGGTCATCGGGAGCTTCCTCCTGTTGGACAGGTCTCCGCGGACCCAGCTTACCGACCTTCCATGGTGAACGCTCAATCCGTTCGCTATCAAATGAGCGCTTCTTCAGTTTCGAAAAATCGCGAGGCTGGGAATTGGCAGGGGCAATCTTCGGAGGTGCAGTTGTGTCCTTCGGAGCAGTTTTGACTGTTTCGACATGAGATTTTTTGTTCGAAAAATCGCGAGGTGAGGATTTGGGAGGGGCAATTTCATTCCTATCACTCTCCGCTTGGGGCGCAGGTCGGGCTTTCTTCGGAGGTGCAGTTGCGGCCTTCGGATCAGTTTTGGCTCTTTCGACAAAAGATTTCTTGTTCGAAAAATCGCGAGGGGCAAAATTGGAGGGGGCAACTTCACGCCTATCAAACTCCACCCGTGGCTCATATCGGCCTTTCTTCGGAGGTGCAGCTGTGTCCTTCGGAGGAGTTTTGGATCTCTCAACAAAAGATTTTTTGTTCGAAAAATCGCGAGGTGGAAAATTCCTGGGACTCCTATCACTCTCCGCTTTCTTCGGTGCAGTTGCGGCCTTCGGATCAGTTTTGGCTCTTTCGACAAAAGATTTCTTGTTCGAAAAATTGCGAGGCGCAAAATTGGAGGGGGCAACTTCACGCCTATCAAACTCCACCCGCGGCTCATATCGGTCTTTCTTCGGAGGTGCAGCTGTGTCCTTCGCAGTTTTCACTCTTTCGACAAAAGATCTTTTGCTCTCTTCTTTGGACGAATAAGAACCTCGCTTCTCGGCGACAGCAAAGGATCTTGGCGACTTGGAGAAAGACTTACCATCCTTCCAACTCGGCCGCCGTTCGTCGACGACCTTTTCTCCTTGATCCTCGTCCACGATCACATCGTCCTCCATGTCCTCCACACTTTTCTTTTCAGGATTTGGTCGCACTTTAAAATCGTCACCATAACGACTCCTACGTGGTGCAGCCGTGCGAGTCCTGCCCTCGAAGCTTCTCGGCGAGCCCTTCGCGTTCGACGAGTACGATGACTTCTTGAAGGACTTCTTCTCTCCTTCATCTTCGGACGATCTCGAAAATTTGGATTCAGAGTGTCTAGGTTTATAGAATTTCGATTTAAACGAATTGGAATCATCGGTAGAACCGTGGGAGGATTCCCGGCGAGGTTTGTAAGGTCGTGCCGGCCTTGCACTCTTGCCCTCGAGCTTCTCGCCCTAGAGCAAATCATCACAGATTCTCCACCGCACCAATCTTGATAATTAAATATGAGAAAAATAAACAAAAGTTAGAGTACCAGATAATTAAAGGACGACGTGTGCAAGAGAAGGGCGGCCGAGGAGCCCAAAGTGACAGGCGAAGCGCCGACGAGAAGCGCGCGTCCCGAGAGCGCTGAGTTCACACGGCAAGCGTGTACCAGGCGTAGCATTCCTCTGGTCTCTCTGGAAATAATAGCAATGGTATCTACACACTGATTCTCACGCTGACGGGCAGCTGAGGGCCCGAGAGGGAAGAGAAATAAACAGCAAGCAGCGACTGACAGTCAGCAAGATGGCGGCGAGTGACATAAGCTGTTCCAAAACGTTCGCCAGTTGTCCTTTCCATTGCTGCTGTGTGACTGTTCTCATCATCATTTGGATGGAGTTTGATGTTCAGTTGTCGACGACAGCAGCGCGCGATCTGGCGGATGGTCCGAACGTCTCGAGACGGACGGTGACCCCAGATTTATCTCTGTATGAGTCAGTGTAGCAAAAATATCGAGCAAATATCTTCAGAATGCTTAGATTTTCATCGTTCAAGAGAGTCAAGTGACACACACGATGATAGCGGTCTCATTGTTGAGCGCCATCGACATCCATAGCGTCTTGTTCGCCTTCTTGGTGCTCGGGCGTCCGCGGCTCTTCCTCCTTGATGGGAACTTGGGAAGCTGGCTCCTCAACGTCCATCATCGGGTCGGCTTTGATGCTCTCTGTGTGAGCTGGCGCGACACGGCCAAGCAAGGCATCGACGACACCAGACGGGACTTGATCACCATGCTAAGCAGAGGGATGCTAAGAGACGGATTCTCTTACGCAAGAAGAATGAGGGGAAGATACCTTGGTGACGTAATTGACGAGCTTGTCCTTAAGTGAGGGCTCGCTCTTCATCACATCGTTCATCTGAGGCAACGGCAACGAGAGAATGACCGGGATCGAGTGCGGCATCGCCATCTAATAGTAGAGCGGCGTTCAGAGTGGATCGGGACGGCGATTGCAATGAATATTGGTCACGCACCTTGCAAGCCATGATATATCCTTGCCAGAGCTTCGAGTCAGTCCAAATCTGTCGTGGGATGAGGCGCTGGAGCATCGTCATCACGTAACCCGTGAGCTGCTTCAACAACGCTAAACACGACAATTATCAGAATCTCTCTCTGTGAAATCACTCAAAACCGAAAAAATCGTACTGATCGATTGAATTACAGTTCGCATGAAGAGCGGCGGCAAAGGCGATTCCTCGCTGAGCTGTTGGAGAACTTTAGCGAGGACGTCTTGGCGAACAACGAGCTTCTGCGAAAAGCAAACCTCGATAGCTAATAACTAGGCTTGAGCAAAGAGATAAAGATAAGGCGATCGTCTTGCAGAATAGCTAAGAACCTTCCATGGCACGTTTGATGGGAACTTGGGCTGGATCTTGCAAATGCAACGCAACGAGGAGCTCTGACGCCGACAGGGCAGAAGGGCGAGCAGTCAAAATGCGCTCCAGGGCGATTTTGGCCATGTTGGGAGGGAGGGTAATGAGCTTTGGTAGATGATCACGCAACTCCTACAGAATGAATGAGAAAGGAGAGAAATCTCATCGAATACAGAATCTAACAGAGTAGGGGGCGCACTTGTTTTGTGAGACCAGGGATGATGGGGATGAGAAGGCGAGCGTCATGGATGCGATTCGTGTAAACGTCACGAACAACATCGACGAGCTCTGAGCTGGGAGAGGCAGTCTCCACCAGCCAATGGAGCACCTGAATAGCCAAGGGCTTGCTTTCCTGGAAGAAAATCGTGAGAAGGGAAGACGAATGCAGCGGTCCAAGAAAGGTAAATCTCACCTTAGGGAACGTGCGGAGAGCTTGCAGGAGGTCGGCATTCGATTGACCGACGGCGTGGATGAGAGACGTGACTTGCTTCCTCAGGACACGCTTCACCTCTTCGTCAAAGAGGGCATACGATTTGAATAATCTATAATGAACGAAGTAAACAAAGAGACCGAAGAGATATATTCAACGGAGAGCGGACTCGTCAATGAGCTCGGTCTTGTGGGCGCATAGGGCCAAGAAAAGCATCATCTTGCGTTTGACGTCTTCTTCATTCACTATAACAAAAGACATCAAGTTAAGACGGTCACGGGAAGAGTCACCAGACAAATCAATACCTTCAGACGGCTTGGTCGACGTCGCGGCGGTGGCCGCGGGAGCAGGTTGCGGCTGGTCTTCATCTTGGCCTTCCGTCTTCACGGTCCCCTGGCCTGCAGTCCCTGCTGCTTGCGCAGGTGTGTTGGCCAAGGAAAGGAAGAGTTTGGAGGCAAACCCCACAATATTTTGTGAGAGCGCTTCCACTTGAACCAAGCTCGACGAAATTAGCTTAATTGTGGCGGAGCGAACAACTACACGAACGGTGAGGGCAGGCTACGACGTCAATGACAACAATGGTGAGCACCTTCGGCGTTATGAGTAGCGAAGCGGAGGATGAGTCGAAGAGCTTGGCCACGAGCAGGAGGTCGCTTGAGCACAAGATCTCGGAGGGCATCCAAGCCGACAGGTAATCTGGACACAAAAGTCACAGGCCGTAGACAGAACAAAGAAGAAGTAAAGGCGACGCACAGGGCTGGATCAACGATGACTTCCTGGATAAAATCGTATATCTCACCCGTGATCACAGGGGCCTCAAGGAAAGTAGTCAGCAAAGAGAACGCAATCTCAACGCGCAAAGAGGAAGGACTGCGTTACATCAGTTATGAATTGGGCAAGCGCTTTTGGTGTCACACGAGTCTTGAAATAAGTCAGCATGATCTTTAGGAGGGTCTGATAACGACGACCACTCTCAAGAGCCCATTCCTTATACAACCATCTATCCCAAGACAAGGTGAGAATAGCGAATGGCCAACAAGATCCACGTCAATGGACATACCTCAATGCAAGAGGGATTCGTCGCTCGAGGTCCTTGGCGCAATAGTCGAGCATGGAGGTCACGACGGCATCATTTTCCAGCGTGCGACCGGTAGCAAACTGAACGATGATGTCAAGAGCTACAAAGAGGACAAGCGGCAAAAATTGTGGGAGAGATACATTAGCAACAAGATCAAGTCGGAAAGTTGAATGACCCGATTGCCGCATCGCTTCCTCTGATTGGATCGCTCGATGGAACGCTGCTTCACGAAACTATGGATCTGTTAAAGAAAGAGACACTTCAGGAAGGAGACGAGAGAAAATACCGTCTTTTCATTGATATTTGGCGTGGCGAGGGCGAGTGACGCATCACGAGCCACCTTCGCGCGAGCTTGAGAAGTGGTCGGCTTGGCATCACCAACAGCTTGACGCTTAGTGGAGGATTCGCCGTCGATATCCTGAGATGAGGGCACTTAGCACATAAGAGCAGAGAGGATACACAATTGAGGGTACCGAATCTGCCTTGCGCTTCAATGATGCAGATGATGAACCTTCGAGCGCCGTAGCCTCACTCAAAGCGTGGCCCAGACGCGGGTCGTGCTTGACGGTTAGTGACGATGATTGTGCGCGACGGCGATATTGGAGTTTCAGCTGCTCGGGTCGGTTTTCGTGAGTCAATGCTGACGCCAGCAATTGCTACATTGGATTCAATTGAGCACGAGATGATAAGAAAACGACGAAGAGCGTACAACGAGAGCGGTGGAGGAGTCATGCGGCGGCAACTTCAAAGGATCGAGCTCTGGTGGGAAACGGAGAGTGTTGATCGCGCCCTCTACGACTTGGGCTGCAATCAGGGAGGGGATTGCACGGATATCTAACAATCGAGACCAATGAGACAATGCAATGTCGAGAAGCCATAGTGCCACCTACCAATAATTTGCTGTTTGATCGCAGGAGTAATCTGGATCATGGGGGGTATGCTCTGAATCAGAAGCTGGCCCACGTCAATGGCATGCTTGCTTGCACCGAGCTTCGAATCGCCCAGTGTGAGATCGTCATCAACGTCCATGGCCGAGTCCGCCATCATTTGCTGCTGCAGAGCTCGATTGACATGTTTTGGCCGATAGCGCTCCACAACTTTTTGATTACCTTAAACCAGAAAAATTGAGGCGGGGGGCAAGGGATGACAGTGGTCGGAATGTGGGACCGGCATCGATCAAGAGCTGGGAAAGTTCGTCGGTCCACTCAAAAGGAACGTTCGCTTTGATCACCTTTAAGAAGGCGGCCTTGATGGCTTTCTCAATTGAGGGTGTGATTGCGCTCACCTTTGGAGCAGCCCTCAAGGTGCGAATATGGGAGAGCTATTTGGAAGAGGTACGTGAGAAGAATTTGAGGGAAGCAAAAATGAAAAAAGCGTGTACTAGAGCATCGACTACGTATGGCGCGTGTTCTTGGCGCTTGGCAGCAATATTAGCCAGAGAGGAAATGATGACGAGGGCTCTGCTCGAGGCGACCTTCGGAGCTTTCATAGCCTCGACAAGCATCTTGAGCAACTTCCTGGATTGAGCCTGCAAGTGGGCCGCCGAGACAATCGACGATGCACCGTCGTGCTCGGCGAGAGAAGGAGCAAAGACACCAGTTGGATCTCCCTGAAACATCCGAAAATGAAAATCAAATCGAATGTTCGTTATGCAAGCACAAAAAACGAAGAACCTGCTGAGGCTCGGTCTGTGCAACGACGACAGCCTCCATGAACTTGATGGACGCGGCGACGCCTCGCAGAACCATTGCACCGCCCATGTACTCGAAGCTACGCGCAGTGACGCGCTTCAATACACTCCATAAAGACAGCAGTGATGGAGACGTAAACACAGCGCGTGATCTAAAGCCCAACGAATCATGAGGGCCGACGGCGAAGATTGTCCAAGGAGCGACGAGGTACATCGAGAGCAAGAACTGAGGGTAAAGGCGAGCGAATGTCGACAAGAGCTTCGTGATTACTGCCGTATCGTCATCGAACCACTCTGGCTGAATCTCGTTGATAATTACTACAAAAGAATCAGCGACCGCGCAGAAGGACGACGCGAGGGCCAAAGGAAAGAGAAGGAAGGCGAACGATCAGGAAAGCGTAGACAGACTTTCTCGACGACCTCGACCAGCCACAACCGCAGTGAAAGCTCGGGAGTCTCTCGAAATTGTAAGATACGCGTAATAAAGTCAGGGAGCAATGAGGGCTCGGCAGTGAAGACGAGATCGAAGAGCTTTTGCAGCCGCGCTTGCTTCTGCTCGTCGGGCGCGACTTCGGCCTCGTGAAGAAGCCGCCGCGCTTCCTTCACAGCCTCCTCCATCGCCACGACCTCCTCCTCAACAAATATAGAATAGAATAAATTTAATTTCATTGCCGGAATGCCACGACGAAGTCGACGGAGCTGATTTAAATAATTCTCCATCCTCCGCGTCCGATAACTGAACCCCTCTTGCATCCCCCGCTGCCCCAGCTTGTCGAGCTCATTTTGAAGCCAGAAGCTGGTCTGTGGCTGTGCCGGCTGTGGCCTTATCATTTTTTTCGTGTCTTCGAAGGAGTTCGTCATTTTGAGATGCATGGGTCTCTTATTAGCCTCGTGCTCCTCCTTTCGTGCGCTGCCGCCGTCTTTGCTGGCTCCATTGATAATATGCTGGTGCCGACGGCGTTGATCTCGCCGTCGATCACTCGCGTTGGCTTTGCGCTGGCTACGGCGACTGTTCGGTGCGCTCTTTTTCCTTTCGAAGCTCCGCTTTCTTGAATCAAGGATCTTCCATTTTCCGCCCTGCCGTTGCATAATGGTGCCTCGACTCCCTCACCTTTCTCCCTGTCCTTTCTAGCTATGCTGTCATTGATGGCGTCGCGTCGCTTGAGATGATCACTAATTCGAGCATCGGCTTCACGCACGACATTTACTTCTTCGACGGAGTACGCTCTTCGCTTTATGAAAATCTGGAGATCGAGCAGCCTCGCTCCGCCCGAGGAGGCGACTTCCCACTTCCTTTGCGCGTCTATTTCTCCTTTGAAAATATCTTATGATTAATAATATATATTCTTCTATAGACTGACATGATCCATTACATCCCTCGTGAGCCCGGATGCTCAATGTTCAGGAACGGTGCCACTTGCGAACCCTTCACCAAGACTGTCCGCTTGATTCCTCCTTTTCGACGCCCTCTTCGAGCTGATCTTTGTGAAATCAGGGAACTAACGTTACAGTGACCACGAGGCTCGGACAATCCTGGCAGACGGATCGCTATGAACGCAATTGCACGAACATTCAAGACGGCACTACCGCCGAGTACTACAGGTTCTACATTGATTCCAGCGGACTTCTTCGTCAGGTATTCTTGGATTTGTTGATTTTCCGGTGCGTTATTATGATTGTATTATTATTTATTAGTTGGTTCTCCCATCGTCATTCCTCGGTGGCGATCAGACTTTCACTTATGACTCCCACTTGGTACATTTATTAGCTCATTGTCTCCATGTCCTTCCCTTACCTTACTTGCCGTTGGACATAGGCTGGTGGTCAGCTTATTCGTCCTCCTCCCCCCTGCGAGGCCGTTCGCGATGGTCTCGTCGCCTCTGTGCCGCTGAAGGTGAGCTCGACATTCTACAACACGCAAACCTTCGGTTGCCCCTTGGACTGCAATGCGCAGAAGATCTTCACCGCTGGCCCCAAGTGCACTCTCCCTTCGCCCTTGGTGAGTTGCGACACAGCGACTGGATACTACAAGGCCAATGGTGCGCCGTTCTCTTCTGACCCGATGGTTTTTGCTGTCATTTACCTCTATTTTAGGCAACATTGCACTCTCTGTTCTATCCACCGTGGATTGCCCTCTCTTCGTCAATGGTTCGTTTTCTCATTGCATACGTATGTACTTTGCGAGGTTTCTTATTTATTATCTTAGGAAGTCTGTTGGTTCCAGTTGGCTCGACGTCGAACTTGAAGTTTTCTCCCTGTGGCTACATCAAGGTGAACGGCACGGTGGTTCTTGGTAACTCGTTGACCTTCAACGCGTCCACGACGTCATCCCTTGCGGGTCTCACCATGGCTGTTGACCAAGTCACCACTGCCATCATCAGTCCGCTTCCCCCTTTTATATCGTATCTCTGTCGCTTTTTCTCACCTCCGTATCCAGGTACTGGCCCCAGCACATGTGATTTCAAGAATGTCACCCTTTCTGGCGGCGAAGCTGGCTGCTCCGCTTGTCCTGTCTTCAACGATGTTACCAATTCCATTGGCTTCAAGTATGTTTGCAACGGAACTGCCTGTCCCACTTACTCTGCTCGCGTGCGAAATTGATGCGTCGCATCTATTGAAATTCGTAGTTGATTAATTTTTTTGTAGCCCTGTCCCTCTCCGTCTCCCACTCCTACCCCTATTCCTACTCCCTCCCCTACTCCTTCTCCCTCAACGAAGCCTAGTGCTTCGCCCAGTCCGACCCCGACCCCGACGCCCTCCGTGTCCACCAGCACGCCGACCCCGGCCTCGACCTCGACCCCGAGCCCGAGCTCGACTCCGAGCTCGACTGCTACCCCGAGCCCGAGCTCGACTCCGAGCTCGACTGCTACCCCGACTGCGACCCCGACTCCGAGCCCCACTGAGATCCCGACTCCGAGCCCCACTGAGATCCCGACTCCGAGCCCCACTGAGATCCCGACTCCTACCCCGACCCCGGTCTCCTCGGGCTCCTCGTTGGCACTCTGCTCGGGGCTCGTCGCCGCGCTTGCCACTTTCGTGCTACATTTGTGATAAGCGGCCCTGGATGAAAGATTTGTGTGCCTCGATGTTCATATTAAACCTTTTTCTGAGTTAAGCGCGCGTGAGGAGGCCGTTTCATACTTCCAGTTGCCTCTCACTTCTCAGATGGAGGGAATAACCCCAGCCATTCTCGTTGCCTCAGATATATGTGTGGAAGAGCAACCGCCGTTACGTCACCAAGGTATCTTACATATTTTGCCGCGTTATCGTGATCAATTGTACATAAAAGCCAAGTTGGCTGAAATGAATCACGTTACCAACGACTGCTGGCTTGCTTGCGATTGAAAACAGAACTGCTTACTCATCCTTCCATTCCCGAGCAAACGTGACCAGAGGAATATGGAACGCGCGACGAACGAAGGTGGGGTACTCGTCGCTCTTGGCCATCATTCCGAGTGACCGAATATACTTTTGACCTTCGCCGCGAGTATAAGGGTTTCCGTTGCCTAAGCTATTCCGGGGGAGGTTATTCTCCTCTTCAATCGACCGCAGCGCTTCGAGGCGCTCCGCCTCGGCCACAGAGAATGCCGCTACTGTCGTCGTGAGCGGACCATCAAACTTCATACAACGATGATGAGAATATTCACACAGCATATGGAAAAGGGGACACCAGGCGAACCTTTTGGAAGACTTCCACGACCGAAGTTTCAGGTAAGAGGCGCTCCAAGACCTTTTCGTACTTCTTGTTTGCTTGAGGGGTGATCTGCCCGAGAGACAACTGCTTCGGCTGCCACCGCCTGGCATTCCATAACAATTATGATTTCCATATCGGGCAGTCATAAATCAGAGAAACCATCATCGTACAGATAAGGTCGAAGCAGCGGCCACATTTGCTTCAGCGTCTTCAGCATGTCAATTGCCGTCAAGATCACAATATCATCCATTTTCTGACTATTCTATGAAGAACATACAAATGAAGATGTCATCAGAAAAAGAGAGGAAAAAGAATCGTACCGAGAGGCGGAGGTCGAGTTCGTCGGCCTCAATGGACGTGGTCTGGACCCAGTCGACTCCATGGCTCTCCAAGTCATCAAGAGAGGCCTCGCTGCACAACGGAACAAGTAAAGCACTCTCCAAGCACTGACGAAAAAAGTGTTTAGCGTACCCCTTCCTTAAACTGCGCAAGAAACGTGCGAGAACTGGTTCATTTGACTTCCTCATGACGAGGAGAGAGACAATCAGAGGTCCGACAGGGGAGCTGATGCCGCTGACGGTTACGGCAATCTCGAGATCCTCCCGAACCACTTTTTCCGGATCGGCAACTATCCCAGAAATGTCATCAATTGAAATGCAAATGGAAATAGCTATTAAAAAGAGAATCGATGATTACCAACATCTTTGCGCATCTTTGGAAATTCCTCGTCCTTGAGCTTGGGGAGATGCACATCACTCACCGCGGAGAACTCGTCGCCGTCATGGAGCACCTTCCTTTCCTTCTCCTTTATCACTTGCTTTTCGCTCTCCTTAGGTTTCACAATGTCCTCAATCTTGGAGGGCATCTGCTTGGGCTTCTCGATCACTTGTGGCGACGACACCGATTTGTGGCGGGCGATGTTTCCGAAGCGATCAAGGCGAGGCGCATCCTCATCCTCATCCTTCTCTCCTTCTTCGACATTTTCTATTGGCAAAAAAGGACATATTAGTAAAACAAACAAAGCCAAAGCAAAGCAGAGCAGTGGAAGAAAGGTGCCTTTCGGGAGGGGGACATTCACGGCGGTGCCTTTTGCGAGGGGAACATTCACATTCACGGCGGTGCCAATTGCGGTGTCTTTTGCGAGGGGAACATTCACGGCGGTGCCTTTCGCGAGGGGAACATTCACGGCGATGCCTTTCGCGAGGGGAACATTCACGGCGGTGGCTTTCGCGAGGGGAACGGCGGTGTCTTTTGCGAGGGGAACATTCACGGCGGTGCCTTTCGCGAGGGGAGCATTCACGGCGGTGTCTTTTGCGAGGGGAACATTCACGGCGGTGCCTTTTGCGAGGGGAACATTCACGCTCGTGTCCACGTGAACTGCAGGAACGCGTTTGGCCTTCGCTTTCACCGGTGCCTTTCCTTTTGCTTTCGGTTTCACTTCTTCTCTTTTAACTTCTTCTCTATTAGCTTCTTCTTTTCTGTCTTCTTCTATTTCTTCTCTTCCTTTTTCTTCGGCAACCGCTTTGTCAAGAAGGGCGCGAATGCGGTCGTCCGCAGTCAAATCGATAGATTGTACAGCAGGTGGGGGAGCAGCCTTCTCCTTCTCCTTCTCCTTCTCCTTCTCCTTCTCCTTCTCCTCTGCCGGTGCTTTCTTCACCGCCCTCTTCCTCACCACCTTCTCTTTCACTTCTTTCTTATCCGCATCCATTGCTGGCGATTCGCTCTTGGCAGAAGCGACGACATCCTCCTGGATTGCTGGAGTCTTCCGCGGTCGCCTCGCGATTTTCTTCACCTCGCCTTTCTCGTCCATCTTCTTTGCTTCCTCGGGTTTCTTATCGATTGCATTTACATCGAGTTTCGTATCAGGAATTGTTTCGAGGAGGGAGTCCTTCGGAGGAATCAATGGGACGGGGTCCTTGCGCTGCCTCTTGGGGCGAGCATCGGGTTTCTTATCAGGAATCGTTTCGAGGGAGTCCTGCGGAGAGGTCAATGGGGCTGGGTCCTTGATGTCCGACACCTTGCGCTGCCTCTTGGGGCGAGCATCAGGAATCGTTTCGAGGGAGTCCTGCGGAGAGGTTAATGGGGCGGGGTCCTTGAGCTGCCTCTTGGGGAGAGAGGGTTTATGCGCCGTCGAGCTCGCCCTCGCTTGGAACGGCCCGCGGAACCTGGAGAGAAAAGAGGCTTCTTGAACCATCAAAAACACAAAATAAAATTAAGAATTTCATAACCATGATATTCATTGGGGGGAAGGGAAGGAAGAGAGAAGAGGACGAGCGCGAGGCGGGACAGACAAAGCTGGGGAGCTCGTGGAGACTGAGCTCAGAGGGAAAAAGAAGGCCAGCGCACCCTCCAACGATAGCAATAGGTGCTCTTAGTGATAACTTTGTCCCTAATAAAGCCATGGTCTAATCAGAGAACAATGAAAAGAGTCCATCGCTTCGGTGTTCCTGAAGGCACTGCTTTTTCGGTTGCAGTAAGAGAAGGTCGGGACCCGAGAGCAGGCTTACCCAAGATCGTAACGGCTGCTGACAGCGGTGACAGGGCAATCATTGTGGTTTCTAGTTGTAGAAGATTGAAAAGGCACGATGGCTGGCCGAGACAGCGTGAGCACGGTGCAGCAAGAGGCCGACCGCCTTAACAGGCACATCGAGCGCTCCATTGCCGGCACTCCTTCTCTGACTCGCCCCGTTTGATTACTGCACAAGAATGAAAAAATATCATTTCCATAGTATTTTGATGATAAATGGGCCTGTCTGGAGGAAAGTACGCTCAAAATTGAAGATAAGTTTCCGTCGCCGCAACGTCCTCTTCGCTTGACCACTGGCCCCCACCTTGCTGGAATACTTTGTAAAATTACCACGAAGAACAATATCTTAATTTCTTTTTTTTTTTTTGGCCTCGTTTCGTTCTAGGGGCGCTTTTATCTCGACTTCCCCTCGACGATTATCGTCGAGGATTTTCAACGGTTTTCGCCTTTTGTCTTTATGCTCATCTCCTCTTCAACTTCATAGGAAACAATGCTGGTGTACGTCAAGTAACGATGCCGCAGCAGCCCAAGGAGGGCGCGGCACCTGCTCCCAAGGCGCGGAAAAACTGGCAGAAGCAAAAGACGATCGCCAACAACCTCTTGAGCCCCGAGGAGGTTCTTTCTCTTTAGTCCTGTTCTCTCTCTTTTCTGTGTTCGACCTTATATCAATATCATATTATATTTATAACGAGTATTTATGGACCACAGGTGTGGAGTGCCTTTCTCCTGGTCGTTGAGCCCTCCGCTCTCCGCCCCCAAGCCCTCTTTTCCCTCATCCTTTTTCGATAGATTCCCGAGTACAAGGGCCGAGTGGAGTGGGACCTCTCCGGACCTGACAAAGCCCGTCCCGGAGAGTGGATCATTTGGACCCTCTA
>Ga0154020_10004467_pt1 | contig 16662 bp, 13 predicted proteins | sample Klosneuvirus_201_FD_109709 | JGI IMG/M metagenome (GOLD analysis project Ga0154020, IMG submission 109709) | Active sludge microbial communities from wastewater, Klosterneuburg, Austria - Klosneuvirus_20160825_MG | ecosystem: Engineered > WWTP > Aerobic digester > Activated sludge | place...
GCGCGCGCGCGCCGCCTACGAGGCCGGCAACCGCAAGCTGTTCGCCGGCGACGCCCGGGGCGCCATCGCGTCATACGACCAGGCGCTGGCGGCGTCGTCCAGCTATGGCGCCGCGCACCGCGGACGCGGCCTCGCCTACGAGCAGCTGGGCGACAAGAAGCGCGCCCTGGCCTCGCTGCGGATCTATGTGAAGGCCTTCCCCAAGGCCAAGGACGCCGACCTCATCCGCAAGCGAATCGCCCGCCTCGAGGGCAAGAAGTAGCGGTCCGCGCGAACTGTCAGGGCACGGTGCGCAGGCGTTCGAACACGAAGCCCTCGGTCGGGACGACGACCTCGAAGTCGCCGACCAGCGGGTAGACCGCCTCGGGGCGCCGCGGCTCGCTGGGCGCGCCAGTCGTCGAGTCGACCGTGACCCAGTCCGCCCCGCCGTCGGCCTCGACCTCGCCCTCGGCGGCGCGGCGTCTGTCCAGGTCGGCGAGCAGGTCGGCGATGCTGCCGCTGGCAGCGTCGAAGCCGAGGTCACCGTCGGCGTGCCGGGTGAGCCAGGCCAGGGCCTCGCGCTCCTGGCCGACCCGGATGGGCAGGCAGGCCCGCACCCAGGGGCTGTTCAGGAACTCGTTGCGGCGGGAGTCGCCATCGAGCTGCAGCTCCCAGCCCAGCGAGGCGCCCATGGGGGCGGCCTGGGACTCGTCGGTGATCTCGTAAGCGCGGCGCCAGGAGTCACCCGCACGCTGGTGGTAGCGCGGGCGCCACCACGACGGGTGCATGAAGAGGAAGGCCGCGCTGACCTCGAAGTAGCGGTGAAAGGCCTCGATCTCGAGCGGGGTCGGGTCGGTGGGCTGGCCGGGCGCGCGACCGAACAGGACCTCGACGATGCGCGACATGGTCTCGTAGCGCTCTTCGCGGCGCAGATCGGCTGCGGCGCGCGGTGTGATCTTGCTGCGCATGGTGATGAGGTCGCGCTCGCGCTCGAACTGCGCCTGCAGACCCTGCTGATCGACGCTGCCGGCGGCCGCGTCACGCTGCTGCTGCCAGCGCGCCCGAGCGCTGGCGGACGGCTCGTAGCTGAACGTGTAGTCGACGGCGACGCTGACGGTCTCCCCCATGCGGACGCCCACCGTCACGGTCCAGGTGTGAGAGGCCTCGTCCAGGTGCAGCCCGGGCGGCTCCCCGAGCGGAACGCTGACCTCGTCCTGGTCACCTTCGAGGTTGGTGATGGCGTTGATCTGCACGCTGGTGAGGTCGCGGTGGGAGCCCGGGGCGATCCGCAGCACGAGGACTCCGGGGTCTTCCCGTTTCCAGGGCCGCTGCTTGGGCGTGATCACTGCGACCTGGTGGCCGTCCTCGTGGCCGCCCTGTGGCTCGGGCGGCGCGTTGGGTGGATTGGCGCTGGCGATCTGGTCGGCGGCCACGAAGCGCACCAGCGCGCTGCGCGCGAGGCCAGCCCCGGGGTCGCGCACGAAGACCTGCCAGACCAGGCGCGGACCGAGCGCCTGCACCTTGACCCTCTGGCGGGTCAGGACACGCCGCAGGCCATAGCTGGTGGGCTCGGCGGTCTCGTTGCGGATGGTGCGACGGGTGAGGTTGCTGGTTTGCAGGTCGTCGCGCCGGGCCGAGGTCACCTTGAAGGTGCGCGTCATGCGCTCCGAGGCGCGCTTGGTCATCTCCCGGACGCGCTGGCTGGCCTGCTCGGCGGAGCGCTGCGAGCTGGTCGCGCTGTTCACGCTGGCCGAGGCGCTGGCGCCCCAGACTCCGATCGACCCGCTGGCGCTGGCCGAGATCGCCATGCTGGAGTCGCGCTGACTCATGGTCGCGACCTTGTCGCTGAGCTCGTCGCTCTCCTTGTCCTCGCTGGCGCGTTCGCTGACGCTCTCGCTGCCGATCTCCAGCGTCTCCTCCCGTGTCTGCCTGCGCACCGTCTCGTACGAGATCTCGAAGGTCTCCTGCGGCGCGATGGTGAAGGCCTGCTCCAGCGCGCCCACACCTTCGTCGCCGGCGAAGAAGAGCTGGCGGTAGTAGTGCGCGATGCCGATCGGCGACAGCGCCTCCTCGAGGGTCTCGGGGAAGAAGTGGTAGCCACTTGCTGCGACGGCCTCGGCGATGGCCGCGCTGGGCGAGCCGTCGGGACGCGCCAGCGCCGCGCGGACGAGGGAGATCAGCTCCTCGAGCTCGGCGCGGCGCGCCGCTTCGCTGACCACGGGCGTGCCGGTGTTGAAGATCACGGGCACGGCGGCAAGCTGCGGCGCCGCGGCCGGGGCGCCAGCGGTCGCCATGTACGCCAGGTCGGGGTTGGCGCCGGCCAGCGTGCTCGCGCTGGCGCGCGTGAGCGTGAGGCGCGCTGGTTCGAGGTGCGGTGCCAGCACCAGGGGAGGCAGCGGCCGTGGCCCCTCGGCGCCCGGCTCGGGTGTCGGCAGCGCGACGCGCCCCAGGCGCAGGCGATCGAGTCTGAGCGCGGTCGACGCTCCCGCGTCGAGCGCCTGCCCGATGTGTCGCCTGGCGGCCAGCGTCCCCGCGATGTGCGCGAGGCCGAGCGCCGAGTACCAGCGCACGATCAGGGGCTCATAGACTGCGTAGGTCAGCGAGGCAAACGCGTCGCGGAAACGGGGCAGATCGGTCGCCATGCACCCTCCCGCAGCGAAGCTAGCACGGTCAGCGCAGGCGGATATGCACGGTATCCTCACCGCCTCGGCTCGTGAGGAGACGTTGCGTCAGTTCGTCAGGGCCGATGACGACCAGTGCGGCGTTATTGTCGCCGGTCAGCGCGGGAGCGCTGGCGAAGGCGAAACTCTCGGACCACAGCATGCGGACCGGGGCAGTGAGCGCGAGGAGCTGGGCCAGCCTGTCCTCGAGAATGACGACTGGCTGGTCGAGGAGGTCGCGCAGACTGCCGAGGTCGTTGCCTGGATTCGCCTTGCTGAGCAGGAGCTCGATCTCCTTCTTGTCGCTTGCCGAAGAGCTTGGCGGGGGGCCCGCGACCCAGGGCGATCTCAAGGGGCCCTGGTATCCCGTCCGCTCGCCAATGCGAGACGCGGTGAAGAACTGCTTCATGGCGACCTGGTCGTCGAAGTTCTTGAGCGCGCTGCTCGTGAGCTGCACGATGCGAAGCGAGGTCGCTGATGGCCCAGTCAGCTTCACTGTCGACGTCGCCGCGAAGCCATAGTGCACGTCGCCAGAGAAGACGATCAGCGTGCGGATCCCCTGGGCGGCGAGCTGGCTCATCAGCCGGTACCAGGCCCGGGGGCTGCAGCGCCAGTCCTCGCCGTCTTCCTCGGCCTTGTGCTCTCGGGTCCGGAACCAGGTGCGCTCGAACGGTCGGACGACGGGGATAGAGGAGACCATGAGCAGCCGACCATCAGCGCTGGCCTGCGACGCCCGGACGCTCGCGGCCAGCCGGCCCAGTCCCTGATCCGCGAGCAGGTCGACGCCTCGGGTGTTGGCGCCGTCGCGGCGCAAGGTGCGGACGTCGAGTACCTCGACAGCGGGCCGGGTCGGGATGGTGTAGCTCCAGCGGGTACTGGCGGCGTCGTGGATCAGCTCGGTTGCGGCCTTGGCCTTGGCGGCCCGGTTGGCGCCCGTGCGAGCGGCTGTGCAGTGCTCTTCGATGACCTTTCGCCAGTCTTCCGGGTAGGCGTCGGGGTCGTTGCCCCAGGCCTGAAAGGCCCAGTAGGCGATGAGCGCATTGGTGACCACGCGCTGGCCTGCAGGGCTGGCCATGACGGCGGCGGTCCAGTCGTCGTCGAGGTTCCAGTCGTCGGTGACCTCGTGGTCATCGAAGATCATGTACGTGGCGATGTTGGCGCACAGCCGCCGGAAGTGGGCCACGCCGTCCCGGAAGCCGGGGAGCTCCTGGCGCCATTGTTTGGCGCGATCGACGTCGGGTCCCTTCGCGGAGCGCACGGCCTTGTCGAGTTCGGCGTTGCTTGGCACCAGCGCGAGGTCGGGGTTCAGGCCGGCCAGGTACATTGCCGCAAACTCGCCCAGGCCCAGGAGCTGGCTGCGGCGCTCGCCCGGGCCTACGACCATGCGCGCCTGGGTGCGCACGAAGTCGGCGCGCCGCCCGGGCAGAAGCTTGGCCAGCGCGATGGCCTTGCCCTGGCCGTCCGGGATGGTCTCGCGATAGCCCAGGAGCTGGTCAGCAAAGGCCATGAGCTTGGCCAGGAAGGGATCTGCCACGTCGTCGGCGTAGATCTGGTCGCCGTGCAGGACGAGCACGGCCGGACGCTCCGGCTTGCTGGCCGCAGCGTCGAGCTGCTCGAGCCAGCGGTGAGTCGCCTCTGGCCCCTTGCCATGCGGCTTACGACACGAGCCGTGAAGCATTCTCAGCGGCTGTGCTGCCGAGGGAACCATGAACGACGGCAGCCCCGCGCCAGTGAGGTGCAGGCCACCGGGAATCAGGTCGGCCAGGCTCTTGATGCCCGCAGGTGTGTCCAGCTGGAGGTCATACTCGATGGATTCCCCATGAAGCCACTCGGCCTCGATCGCAAATAGCGAGACCCAGAGGCGGGCACCGAGCCGCGTGCTCGTGGGCGGAAGGGACGGCACTGGTTGGCGTCTCGGAGGGGGAAAGGCAATGGCCCTCGACTGGGGGCCCGGGGCATCCGCTGTCGCCGTCCAGATTGTCACCTGGTCGCTTCGCACGCGGCGAACGATTGGCCCCGCAAGGAGCATCGGCGGCGTCATGGCAGGGCAACGACCTCAATGGAGTCGAGGAATGCCGCTAGTTCGGGGTAGAGTTCGAAACGCAAGTCTCGGTCGGCCCGGAAGGAGCCCGAGGCCTCGGCACCGAGGTGGACGATCTGATGTTCGCCTGGCCGGAACAGCGTCCGGTAGACGAAGACGTTCGGGTAACAGTCACACACGGCTCGATACTGTTGACGAAGGAGGGCGACGGCGTCGAAGCCCCAGAACTTGCCCACACGCACCCAGCGAATCGTCGCCAGCTCCTTCGTCGTCTGGGCGATGTATTCCGCCGGCGTGGTGAAGTAGTCCAGATCTTTGGGGGAGCCGAACCCGAGCGTCCGGCGTCCATGGGTCGACAGCCGCCATGGCCTGAGTCCCTTGGGGTCGACGCCCTGGTCCGGCGGCGCCGCCGCCGGGAGCATGACCGAGAACAGCCCGCTCTCGTCCATCACGCGCCGCCAGCCATGGGGAGGTGCGCGCACCTCCTTGGCGCGCGCCGCGGCGGACTCCGGTGAGTGCTGGCCCCGCCCCCGCGTCTTGCGCTCGCACGCGAGAGCAGTCGCGATGCAGGCACACACGACCAGCAGGGCTACCCGTGGGCCCCGCGGCACTCCGCCGCCCTGCACCGCCGACGCTTGCACGCGCCTGAGGATGCGCGATGGCGCCCGCGCCGTCCACACCGGACGACCCTGTAGAGGTGCGTCCGCGTGCCGGACGCCGACGTCTCCCGCCCGACGTGGATGGTCGCCTGGCGGCTCCTCAGAGAGCCGAAGAGCTCACGGGATTGGATCGCACCGGAAGCCGGCATCGGCGGGGTCGTCGCCATTGCAGCGACAAATGCGGTCTGGGTAGGCGCACTCAGCACCCTTGTAGCAGTGGACCCAGGAGCTCTCGAGTTCAGGGACGTAGGTTGGCGGGCAATAGGGCGTGTTGGGCGTGTAACAGGCGTCCACGCAATGCCAGGTGCCATCTACAGCGCAGAGGCACACCGTGCTTGGTCTGGGGCCCGAGCAACCCGGGTGGCCCTCTGTTGAGCATTGCCTTGTTGGAGCTGAAGTACACGGACGGTCGGCCCACGCTTGAGGAGAGCCGCACACGAAATGCCCATCGACACACTGACACCATTCGCATTGAGAGAAGCACCAGACGCCTGGCTGGACGGTGCACGCTTGGCCTGCCCCGATCGCCGCCAGGTCGGGACAGCTGGAAGGCGCTGCGTCAGCCCCCCCGCTGCTACCCGCACCGCACCCAGACGCTCCGAGCGACAACACGGCCAGCACCAGACTCACCGCTTGCCTGTGCATCACGATCAAGCATAACAGTACGCGCCTGAAGGTGGGCGATCCTCTCCACTCCACGCCGCAGCCCGTAGCGCCGAGTGTTTCCGCTACGTGCCGGCGGGCTGCTGCCGCAGCGTGACCAGGGTGGCGCCCCAGCCGCCACGATGCTCGGGGGCGCCCACGAAGGCGACCACGGCGGGGTGGCGTTCGAGCACCGCGTGAACGGTGCGGCGCAGGGTGCCGACGCCCTTGCCGTGGATGATGCGGACCTCGGTGAAGCCGCGTTCGACACAGGCGTCGAGGTAGTCGGCCACCAGATCCCTCACGTCACCGGGGGCGAAGGTGTGCAGGTCGAGCTCATCGGTGATCTCGAGGATGACGGGCTCGGCGGAGGGATCGTCGTCGTCATCGTCGTCACCGGGGGCGGACATCAGAACTGCGGCAGCTGCTTGACCATCGCCTGCATGCCGACGATGCGGGGACCGATCTCCCGCTCCAGCTTGTCCCGCTCCGCCCCGCTCAGCGCGGCCAGCAGCTTGGCGTAGCTCGACTCGACCTCGCGGGCGCGCGCCTTGGCGAAGGCCCCATCGTCGGCGTCGCTGCCGTCGCTGAGCAGCAGCTCCAGATCCGCCACCGCGTCGTCCAGCGATGACGACAGCAGCGCCATGCTCGCGGCCAGCACTTTCGCATCCATGCCCCACTATAGATCGGGCCGCCACCGGTGTAAGCTCGCGCGCCGATGGACACCGAAAACCTGCACCAGCACCCCAAGCTGACCGAGCTCACCACCCGCCTCACCGAGATCGCCGACCTGCGCTCGGCCGCGCAGATCCTCGAGTGGGACCAGTCGACCTACATGCCGTCGGGCGGCGCCGCCGCGCGCGGTCGCCAGCTCAGCACGCTGGCGCGCCTGGCGCACGAGAAGCTGACCGACGACGCCGTCGCGCGGCTGCTCGAGGACCTGGCCCCGCTGGAGCGTGAGCTGCCCGCAGACAGCACCTCGGCCAGCCTGATCCGCGTGGCCCGCCGCGATCACCAGCGCGCCACCCGCATCCCGACCGCCTTCACGGCGCGGCTGCAGGATCACCTCTCGCAGAGCTTCAACACCTGGGCCAAGGCCCGCCCCGCCAACGACTTCGCCGCCGTGCGCCCGCTGCTGGAGCGCACCCTCGAGCTGTCGCGCGAGCTGTCGTCGTTCTTCCCCGAGGCCGCGCACCCGGCCGATCCGCTGATCGACTACGCCGACCAGGGCATGACCGCCGCCTCGGTGCGCGCCCTCTTCAAGGAGCTGCTCGCCGAGCTCGGCCCGCTGGCCGCCGCCATCACCGCGCAGCCGCTGGCCGACGCCACCTGTCTCAAGGGCCACTTCCCCGAGGCCGACCAGATCGCGTTCGGCCGCGAGGTCATCACCCACCTCGGCTACGACTGGGAGCGCGGCCGCCAGGACAAGACCCACCACCCCTTCATGACCCGCTTCGCGCTGGGCGACATCCGCATCACCACCCGGGTCAAGGAGCACGACCTCGGCGAGGCCCTGTTCTCCACCGTGCACGAGGCCGGCCACGCCATGTACGAGCAGGGCACCGCGCCCGAGCTCGACGGCGGCCCGCTCGGCGAGGGCGCCTCGGCCGGCGTACACGAGAGCCAGTCGCGCCTGTGGGAGAACGTGGTCGGGCGCAGCCGCGGCTTCTGGGGCCACTTCTATCCCAGCCTGCAGCGCGCCTTCCCGGCGCTGGCCGGCGTGCCCGTGGACGCCTTCTACCGCGCCATCAACCGCGTCGAGCGCTCGCTGATCCGCACCGACGCCGACGAGGTCACCTACAACCTGCACGTCATCATCCGCTTCGACCTCGAGCTCGAGATGCTGGAGGGCAAGCTGGCGGTCAAGGATCTGCCCGCGGCCTGGAACGCGCGCTACCAGCGCGATCTCGGCCTCACGCCGCCGGCCGACAGGGACGGCTGCATGCAGGACGTGCACTGGTATGCCGGCCCCATCGGCGGCGCCTTCCAGGGCTACACCCTGGGCAACATCCTGTCGGGCCAGTTCTACGCCGCCGCGGTGGCCGGCGACCCCGGCATCCCCGAGGCCATCACGCGCGGCGAGTTCGCCCCGCTGCGCAGGTGGCTGACCGACAACGTCTACCGCCACGGCCGCAAGTTCGGCGCCCCCGAGCTGATCCAGCGCGCCACCGGCAAGCCCCTGACCATCGCGCCCTACCTCGGCTACCTGCGCGCCAAGTACGGCGAACTGTACTCCCTGTAAAGGAGAAGCCATGCGATCCATACTGATTCCGGCAGCCATCGCCGGCCTCGTCGGGCTGTCCGCGACGACGCCGGCCGGGGCCCAGCAGCCGCCCGACGCCAGCGCCCCCAGGCTGACCGTGGAGCGCTACCAGCTCGACAACGGCCTCGAGGTCATCCTGCACCCCGACCCGGCGGTGCCGCTGGTCGCGGTCGACCTCTGGTACCACGTCGGCTCCGGCGACGAGACCCCGGGCAAGTCGGGCTACGCCCACCTGTTCGAGCACATGATGTTCCAGGGCAGCGCCAACACCGGCGAGGACGTGCACTTCTCGACCCTGCGCAAGATCGGCGCCTCCACCGTCAACGGCACCACCAACACCGATCGCACCAACTACTTCGAGGTGGTGCCCGCGCACCAGCTGGAGACCGCGCTGCGCCTGGAGAGCGACCGCATGGGCTACCTCCTGCCCGTGCTGACGCAGAAGAGCCTCGACAACCAGCGCGACGTGGTGCGAAACGAACGCCGCCAGCGCTACGACGCGGTGCCCTACGGCCTCGATCGCTTCGCCACCGCCGCCGCGCTGTACCCCGAGGGCCACCCCTATCGCTACCTGACCATCGGGCGCCACGAGGATCTGGCGGTGGCCTCGGTCGACGACGTCAAGGGCTTCTTCAGGACCTGGTACGTGCCCGCCAACGCGACGCTCGTCCTGGCCGGCGACTTCGACGTCGCCGCCGCGCGCGCCCTGGTCGCGAAGTGGTTCGCAGGCTTCCCGAAATCGGCCAAGCCGGTGCGCCGCGACGTGCCGATGCCGACCGTCAAGGCCTCGCGCCAGACCCTGGACGATCCCTTCGCGCGCCTGCGCCGCGTGCACTATGTCTGGCAGTCGGCGCGCATCTTCACGCCCGGCGACGCCGAGCTCGACCTGCTGAGCAGCATCCTGGCCCGCCCCGGCACCGGGCGCCTGTACCAGCTGCTGGTGCACGAGAAGCAGCTGGCCCAGAACGTCGACGCCTGGCAGGCCAGCGCGCAGCTGGCCAGCACCTTCAACATCGTGGTCGACCTCAAGAGTGACGCCGATCAGGCCGAGGTCGAGCGGCTGCTCGACGCCGAGATCGAGCGCGTGCGCACCGAGGTGGTCACCGCGCGCGAGCTGACCCGCGCCATCACCCAGGTCGAGTCGAGCTTCATCTGGGGCCTGGAGACGGTGATGGCGCGCGCCGAGGTGTTGCAACGCTATAGCCACTACCTCGGCAAGCCCGACGCCATCGCCGACGACCTGGCGCGCTACCGCGTGGTCAAGCCGACCGACGTGCTGAAGGTCGCGGCGCGCACGATGCAGCGTGACAAGCGGGTCGAGGTCATCTCGATCCCCGCGCCGGCCGCGCTGCCGGCGGGAGGTGGCAAGTGAGGTCGCCCGTGAAGCCCCTGGTCATGCTGTCCCTGGCTGTGCTGCTGCCCGCCTGTGGCGGTGGCAGCTCGGTCGCCACCCGCCGTCCGCTGCCCAGCCCGACCGCGGCGCCGTCACCGCGCCCCACTCCGACGCCAGTACCGTCACCCAGCCCGACGCTGGCGCCGGCGCCAGTGCTGACGCTGGCCGCGCCGCAGGAGCTGGCCTTCCCCGACGAGCCCTTCCGCAAGGGCGAGCCCGCCGCCACCGCGCCGCGCGCCTTCACGCCGCCCTCGGTGCAGCGCTTCAAGCTCGACAATGGCATCGACGTCTTCCTGGTCGAGCGCCACACCATCCCCACCGTCACCGTGCGCCTGGCCTTCGAGGGTGGCGGCATCCAGGATCCGCCGGGCCAGGAGGGCCTGATCTCGCTGTGCGTGTCCTTGATGACCGACGGCACCGAGAAGCTCGACAAGCTGGCCTTCGAGGCCGCGCTTGCCGACCTGGCCAGCAGCATCGGCAGCGAGGCCGGCGCCGACTGGCAGACCTTCTCGATGTCCGCCCTGACGCGCAACCTGGAGCCGACGCTCGACCTCTTCGTCGATTCGCTGCTGCGCCCCGGCATGCGTGCCGACGAGTTCGAGCGCAACACGCGCCGGCGCATCGAGGCGCTGCGCGCGGTGCGCGGCTCGGTGGGCGGCGTCGCCGGGCGCGTGCAGTCGAGCGTGATCTACGGGCAGCGCCACCCGCACGGCCGCATCATCACCGAGGCCGCGGTCGGCAAGTACAGCCTGGACGCCTGCAAGGCGCATGCGAAGACGCTGCACCCCAAGGGGGCGCGCCTGTTCGTGGCCGGGGACATCACGGCCGACCAGGTCAAGGCCAGCATCGGCGCCCGCCTGGCCAACTTCACCGGGGCCGGCAAGGCGGCCAAGGTGCCGGGCGCGCCGGCGCCGCGTCCGGGCAAGATCTTCTTCGTCGATGTGCCAGGCGCGCCGCAGTCGGTGGTCGCGCTGATGCACGTCGGCCCGGCGCGCACCGCGCCCGACTATGTGCAGACCATGCTGATGGCCAGCGTGCTCGGCGTCGGCTTCACGAGTCGCATCAACATGAACATCCGCGAACAGAAGGGCTATGCGTATGGCGCGCGCGGCGGCTTCGACTACACGCGCAAGTTCGGGACCTTCTCCGCCGGCGGGTCGATCCGCACTGACGCCACGGTGGAGGCGGTGAAGGAGATCTTCGCCGAGATCGACAAGATGCAGAAGGGCGGCCCCGACGAGGCCGAGCTCCTGCGCGAGAAGACCGGCACCGTGCTGGCGCTGCCGGCGCGCTTCGAGACCGCGGGCGCCACGCTGGGCACCTTCGAGGGCCTGACCTATTTCGGGCTGCCGCTCGACTACTACGCGAGCTACATCCCCAAGGTGGAGGCGGTCACGGTGAAGGCCGCGGCGGCGGCGGCCAGGAAGTACCTGAGGCCGAGAGACCTGCGCATCCTGGTGGTCGGCGACGCCAAGGCGGTGCTGCCGGGGTTGCTCGAGCTCAGCCAGCAGGGGCGGCTGGGCAAGGGCGGCATCACGCAGCTGGATGCCGATGGCGTGGTCGTCCCGGCGCAGCCGGTGCCGACCAAGAAGCCACCCGCGACGGTGCCGCCCCCGGGGTAGCGAGCACGAGCACGAGCACGAGCACGAGTTCGGAGGCCGCTACTTGTAGTCGGTGATCTTGGTGCGCCGCACGTTGCGCGCCGGGTCCCGGTTGCCCTGACACTCGGTGCACAGCGCAACCCACGGCATCAGCTTCAGCCGGTCCCTGGCGATGTCCTCCTCGCACTCCTCGCACAGCCCGTAGTCATCGGGCGTCTTGCTGAGCTTCTCCAGCGCGCGCGCGATCTGCCCGAGGTGCTCGCCCTGGCGGCGGTTCTTCTGTGACGCCAGGGTCTGCATCATCTCGGACAGCGCCTGGGCGTCCTCGTCGGCGACGCCCACGCTGACGGCGTCGGTGCGGTTGGGCTCGATCCTGGCCGGCGCCGCCGCGGCGGCCTGCCCGCGGGCGGCCTCCAGCATCTTCTTGAAGTGCTGCCGCTCGCGCGGGGTCATCGGGCGCACATCATACGCGAACACCAGCCCCCGAAAAAGAGGACGCCCCACCCCGGGGGGGGAGGGGCGAGGCGTCCTGAAGGTTCGCTACAGGCTACCGGGCCGGGGTGATCTCGGCGACCACGGTCACCACCGAGGTGGTGGTCATGCCGCGGGTGCGGACGTAGTAGGTGCCGCCCGCCGCCGGGGCCGTGAAGGTCACGGTCTCGCTCGAGGTCGAGGTCACCGACTTCTTGGTGAAGCTGCTGGTGGTCGGGCGACGGCCCAGCTTGACGTAGAGGTCGGCGTTGCCGGTGCCGGTCATGGTGATCTTGACGGTCGCGCCGCCGGGGACGCCCAGGGTCACCGACTGGTCATCGAACGGCAGCGACTTGGCCAGCGAGTAGTTGTCGCGCAGCTTGACCGTGGTGGCGACCGGGTCGGTGGTGCCGCCGCCCGCGTCCGCCTTGGCCTGCTGCATCAGGTCCTTGACCATCGCGTAGGTCAGGCCGCCCTGGTTCGAGCGCGGCTCCGCGGTCGGCCACCACATGAAGTCGGGGTGCGTCTTCTGGCTGTCACCGACCCACTCGCCGCCGATGACCTTGCCCGCCGCGTCGGTCTCGATGATGGCCTGGTAGCTGTCGGTCTTGGTGTGGGCGTCGGCGTCGCTCGGGGTGCGGGCGGGGCGCGCCTCGGAGATCCACTTGATGTCGAGCTCGACGTAGAAGAAGCGCTTGGCCGCGGTGTTGTAGACGTAGTTCGAACCACCGGTGTTGGCGCCGACCTGCAGCGAGGCCTTCGAGGTCTCGGCGTAGCCCAGGGCCAGCCAGTAGATCTTGTCGCCGGGCGCCGCCAGGATGCGGCACTCCTCGGCCGAGCCACCCGCCGCCGAGCTGCAGTCGTTCTCGCTCGAGGTCGGGGCCGAGCCCTTCTTGACGTACAGGTCCACGTCGTTGTCGCCGCTCATCTTGAAGACGACCTCGCCGGCCACGGTGGCGGAGTAGCTACCCTCCTGCTTCTCGCCCTTCTTGATCTGCTTGTCGGTGAACAGCGGGTTGAAGGTCAGGTCGAGGCCCAGCTTGGCGATGGCCTGCGCCTTGGTCAGCTCCGGGATCTTGCCGTTGACGGCGTTGGTGATGGCGTAGCCGCGGATGGGCTGGTTCCAGACCTCCCAGTCGTAGGTGCGGTCCTCGACCACGCCGACCTTGCGCAGGCCGACCATGTTGGCGAGCACCACCAGCACCGAGCCGGCGTTCATGTCGCGGCACTCCGACTCACGCACGCGGCCGTTGCCGTCGGTGCCCAGGTTGGCGCCTTCCTTGTTGCAGCGCTCCGACAGGAACTTGGTCGGCAGCTGGGTCTGGTACGCGAACGAGGCCAGCGCGTGCAGGTCGCCGGGGTAGAAGGTGACGCCGTTCTTGGTCACCGGCTTGACCGGCGCCGGCTCGGCCAGGGCGGCGGGCGCCCAGCCGTGGCAGATCCCCCACCAGCCGGGGATGCAGCGACCCGCCTTGGTGCCGGTGGCGCCGCGCGGCTTGACGCACGAGCTGCCGTCCTTCAGATCGGTGCACTCCGAGGACTCGTCGCACGCCTTGCGGTCGTGGCCGTAGATCCCGGTGTTGTCGGTGATGTACTTGGAGAAGCCCGGCAGGTTGAAGGCCTTGGCGACCTTCTCGGCAGGCGAGTCGCCGGTGCCGTCCCAGCGCACGTTGATGCTGTCCGACGCGGTGGCCCAGTAGTCGCCGGCCCACGGGGTGTTCTTGGCCTCACCGGTCGCCGGGTAGTCGGCGATGGTGTAGCTGAAGGTGCTGTCCACGAAGGCGGGATTGTTGGCGCTGTTCCACGCCTCGTACTTGCCGTCGTCCTCGATGGTGGGCTCGTCGCCGTCGAGGCCCTCTTCGGAGGCGCAGCCTGCGCTGACGCCGCCCAGAGCCGCCGCCGCAATCATCATCCACACCCGCTTCGAGATCGACATGACGAACCTCCCTTGCCATGTCCCTACAGCACGGACAGTGCCAGCGCGGATCGATGTAGTTTCAGGCGCTTGCGACGGGGCCTGGGGTCAACCGAGCCGGCCACCGCAATTGCCACCCCCCTGATTCGGCGCCTCGAGCAGCCGTTGCTCGCAACCGCCCGGCCCGGCATGCTGGAGGTCAACACGCGGGGGCGTACATGTTGAGAACGAACCTGGGGCGGGTCGCTGCGGCGGCCGTGGTCTGGTGTGCATGGGCTGGTCGTGCGGCCGCGCAGGCGCCGGCGGCGGGCGGCGAGCCCGCGACCACCTGCACGACGGAGTCGGACGCGCCCGCGCCCAACGACGGCAAGGTCAGCGGGCTGCGCATCCTGGCCACCGTCGTCGGCGGCCTCAAGGGCTTCCCGATGGGCGATGAGGGCAGCTACCACTGCGTGCCCATCAGCATCGCGCGCGCCATCGCCTACCTGAACGCGGTGCCGCCCCGCCACGACGACCCCCGCCGCGTCGGCGAGGTCGACAAGGTCGAGGAGGAGGTCGTGCTGGCGCTGGCCGCCATCCAGATCTGGCTGCCAGGAGGCGGCACCAAGGAGGAGGCGGGGGTGGCCGAGTTCGCCACTGCCAAGAAGCGCGTCCTCGCCAAGCTCAAGATCACCAACATCACCACCGAGGTGATCTCGAGCCCCAAGCCCGACAAGGCCTTCTTCGAGATGCTGGCGCAGAAGCTCAAGGAGGGCTGCGTCATCGAGGCCCACATCACGGCCGCGCAGACCACCGACGGCAAGCGCCGCACCCACATGGCCAACGTCGGGCGCATCGTGTCGCGCGGCCCCGACTTCGGGCTGCAGACCATCGACGATCCGTCGCAGGGGGAGAAGGGCGCCGGCCTGGACTGGCGCGGGCCCCGGCTGTGGCGGCGCGACGGCTCGAGCTACGGGTTCAGCATGAACCTCAAGGACCCCAGCGGCGGCCCCAAGGTGATCCCGGGCTACGAGCTGCACGGAGTGCTCATCGAGTGCAAGAAGAAGTGACCCCGGCGCCATGCGCGCCATGGTGATAGTTCGGCAATTCCGAACTACAATGCGCTCACCATGGAATGGCTGAACTATCACCATCTGCTCTACTTCTGGACCGTGGCCCGCGAGGGCGGGATCGCGCAGGCCTCCGCCAAGCTGCGCCTGGCGCCGCCCACCATCAGCGGCCAGATCCACGCGCTGGAGGACAGCCTGGGCGAGAAGCTGTTCCAGCGCGCGGGTCGGCGCCTGGTGCTGACCGAGATGGGGCGCCTGGTGTTCCGCTATGCCGAGGAGATCTTCAGCCTGGGTCGCGAGCTGATGAACACCGTCAAGGGGCGCCCGACCGGGCGGCCGCAGCGGCTGCGGGTGGGCATCCTCGACGTGCTGCCCAAGCTGGTGGTGCGCCGCCTGCTGGCGCCGGTGCACACGCTGCCCGCCCCGGTGCAGCTGGTCTGTCACGAGGACCGCGGCGAGCGCCTGCTCGGCGAGCTGTCGTCGCACGGCCTCGACGTGGTGCTGGCCGACACCCCGCTGGCGCAGGGCAGCGGCGTGCGCGCGTTCAATCACCTGCTGGGTGAGTGCGGCACCACGTTCTTCGCGCCCAAGGCGCTGGCCGACAAGGTGCGCCGCGGCTTCCCCAAGTCGCTCGACGGGCAGCCCATCCTGCTGCCGATGGCGGGGTCACAGGTGCGCCGCGCGCTGGATCAATGGATGGCCGCGCGCGAGCTGACGCCGCGCATCGTGGCCGAGTGCGAGGACAGCGCGCTGCTCCAGGTCCTGGGCCAGGACGGCCTGGGGATCTTCCCGGCGCCGACCGTGATCGCCGACGAGGTCAAGCGCCAGTACCAGGTCGAGAGCTGCGGCGCCACCGACGAGGTGCGCGAGCGCTTCTATGCGGTGTCGGTGGAGCGCCGGCTGAAACATCCGGCCGTGGTGGCCATCTCGGAGGCGGCGCGCGGGGACCTGTTCCAGTAGCTACGGCACGCCATCGATCATCGGGGTCGGCAGCACCTGCGGTTCCTGACCCGTGACCTCCTTGGTCTTGTCCTTGGCGGCGTCCGCCACCTCGGGCGCGACCCACTCGACGAACAGGTACTTGCCGCTGTGGCTGAGGGGCGAGTCGATCTCCTGCTTCTTGACCAGCGCCAGCTCCAGCGCGTCGGTGTCGGCGCGGTAGACCAGGGCGCAGAAGGTGGTCTCGGTGGTGACCAGGAACGGGAAGGCCTGGGTTTCTTCGCCCTGGCTCTCGACCTGATCTGCGTACAGGCCGAGGATCCGATCCAGGCTGACGTAGTAGGTGTCGGTGTTGGTCACGCTGGTGTCGTAGGCTGCCATGGCCCCGATCAGCCCCACCGGATCCTCCGCCGACAGCTTCTCGCGCCCCTCCTGGTTGATCCGTGTGCCCTCGGTGAAGAGGTGCTTGAGGAAGGTCTCGGCCTCGGTGTCCTCGAACAACTGCGTGTTGTTCTTGATCCCGCTGACGCCGGTCTTGGTCAGGCCGGTGACCGTGGCCTTGGCCAGGTCGGCGTCCATGCGCTTGGCGAACTCCTTGGCGGTGGGGGAGAGCTCGGCAGCGACCTTGGAGAAGAGGCTGCCGGAGAAGGCGCCGAAACCCGGGATCAAGACGCCCATCGCCACGTCGAGCATCAGCGCGGCGATCTCGGCCTTCATCTTGGCCTTCTTCTGCAAGGCGGCCTTGACGCGCAGACAGGCGTCATGAAACGGCACCAGCGACGCCACCATGCGGTCGCGCGCCATCTCGCGCAGGTCCTCGCACTCGTCCTGGGTCAGGCCCCCGGGCTGCGCGCTGGTCTGCGGCTCCCCGCTCGCGGCCGGCGCCGCGGTGGCAGATGGCGCCGCTGTGGCAGGCGGCTCCGCCGTGGTGGCCGGCGCAGGCGCGCTGCGCTGGATGATGGCGCGCGACACTCCGGCGCTGCCTCGTGACACCTCGGCGGGCTGGCCGGTGACCATGCTGGCGGCGGCGCGGTCTGCTTCGGTTTCGAA
>Ga0154020_10004468_pt1 | contig 16662 bp, 7 predicted proteins | sample Klosneuvirus_201_FD_109709 | JGI IMG/M metagenome (GOLD analysis project Ga0154020, IMG submission 109709) | Active sludge microbial communities from wastewater, Klosterneuburg, Austria - Klosneuvirus_20160825_MG | ecosystem: Engineered > WWTP > Aerobic digester > Activated sludge | place...
CCGCTGATTGCGGCGCTGGCGATGAGCTTCAGTTCGGTCTCGGTCATCACCAACGCCTTGCGCCTGCGCCGCGCAGCGGTTTGAACTGCCCGAATCGCCCTGGCCGGATCCTGGCGCCGTACCGCCAGCGCCGACTTCTGTCGGCGCCGAAGACCGCCCTATTCGTCTTCGTCCTTGAGCCTGAAGCTGGCCGCGAGTTTCTGCTGCGTCTGGGGCGGCACCTGCGCGTAGCGGGCGAACTCGATGCTGTAGGCGCCCTGGCCGCCGGTCATCGATTTCAGGCGCGAGGCATAGTCGGTGATCTCGGCCAGCGGCACCTCGCCGGTAATGGACGCGGTGCCGCCGGGACGCGGGCTGGTGCCGGTGATGTGGCCGCGCCGGCTCGACAGGTCGCCGGTGAGGTCGCCGATCGCCGCCTCGGGGGCAACGATCTCGATGCCGACGATGGGCTCCAGCACGATCGCCGCCGCGGCGCGGATGGCCTCCACCGTGGCTTTGCGGCCGGCGCTGAAGAACGCGACTTCCTTGCCGTCGACCGGGTGCGTCTTGCCGTCATGGACGATGACGCGGATGTCCTGCACCGGAAAGCCGGAGATCACACCGTCGGTCAGCGCCTGGCGCACACCCTTCTCGACGGCGGGCATGAACACGCCGGGAATCACGCCGCCCTTGACGTGGTCCACGAACTCGAAACCCGAGCCGCGCGGCAGGGGCTCGACCTTCAGATACACCTCGCCGAACTGTCCGGCGCCGCCCGATTGTTTCTTGTGGCGGCAGTGTCCTTCGGCTCCGGTCGTGATGGTCTCGCGATAGGGAATCAGCGGCAGCCTGGTGTCCAGTTCGAGCTTGTACTGGGTCGCCATCTTTTCCAGCTTGTAGCGCAAATGCATTTCGCCGAGACCGCGAATCACGGTCTCATGCGTGGTTGGATGGCGCTCGACTTCGAAGCAGGGGTCTTCGAGCTCCAGCTTGTGCAGGATGTCGAACAGGCGTTGCTCGTCGCCCTTGCGCCGGGTTTCGACGGCCAGCCCCTGCATCGGCCGCGGAAATTCGAGGGGTCGCAGATGGATGTTGTCTTCGTCATGGGAGTCGTGCAGCACCGCATCGAAATCGATCTCCTCGACCTTGGCCACGGCGCCGATGTCGCCCGGCACCAGCTCATCGACTTCCAAATAATCCTTGCCCTGCAACTGGTAGAGGTGGGCGACCTTGAAGGGTTTCCTGCCCTCGCCGACGAACAGCTGGCTGTCCTTCCTGACCGTGCCCTGATGCACACGGAACACGCCGACCTTGCCCATGTAGGGATCGACGACGATCTTGAAGACATGGGCCAGAACGTGCCGCGAAGGATCGGGGTGCGCATCGAAGGCAACGCCCGCCTGCACCGAGGCGCCGCGATAGAACAGCGGCGGATTGCCCTCGGCGGGATTCGGCGCCAGTGACGCCAGCACGTGCAGCAATTCGGCGATGCCGGCGCCACTGCGGGCCGACGCAAACAGGATGGGAATCAGGTGGCCGGCGCGCAGGGCCTTCTCGAAGGGCGCGTGCAGTTCCGCCGCGTTCGGGTCCTTGCCGTCTTCCAGGTAACGAGCCAACAGGGATTCGTCCTCTTCCACCAGTTGGTCGATCAGTTCGCGATGGGCGTGGGCGATGGAATCGAAATCCGCATCGCCGGCATCGTGTTCAAGAACTTCGACGACATCGTGCCGGTCATGCGCCGGCAGGTCGAGCAGCAGACACTCCTTGCCGAAGCGCCCGCGGATGTCGCCCACCAGCCCAGGCAGGTCAACGTTCTCGGCGTCGATCTTGTTGATCAGGATCATCCGCGCCAGGCCGCGTGCCTGGGCCGCGTGCATCATGCGTTCGGTCGCCAGCTCGATCCCGGTCTGGGCGTTGATCACTACTATCGCGGTATCGACGCCGGCCAGCGCCGCGGTGGCCTGTCCAGAAAAATCGGGGTAGCCCGGCGTATCGACTAGGTGGATGTGCACACCGTCCCAGGCGAAGTTGACAAGCGCCGCATTGAGCGAATGGCCCGCCGACTTTTCCTGCGCGTCGAAATCACTGACGGTATTGCCCTTCTCCACGCTGCCTTTGGCGTTGATCGCGCCGGCCTTGAACAGCAAGGCCTCCGCCAGCGTGGTCTTGCCGGCGCCGCCATGGCCGACGAGGGCGACTGCGCGGATTGATTCGGTGGTGTATTTGGCCATGATGCGGACTTCCCTGAGCGTTTGTCTTGCGCCAAATTCTACTCCGGCGGACCGGATCAGTCCCCTGCGGCGGAGTGGTCGCGCGAGGGGATACGCCAGAGCCAGACGGATGTGGACAAGCCGATCACGGCGAGCAGAACCTGTAGCCAGGGCATGGCCGACAACGTCCAGATCGAAGCGCAGATGGTCAGGCTCATCAGCGTGATGGCGATCACCTTAATGCGATACGGAATGCTGTGGTGCCGGCGCCATTCGATGATGAGCGGGCCGAAGGTTGGATTGGCGATCAGCCAGCGATAAAAGGGTTCCGAGGCGCGCGCATAGCAGGCCGCGGCCACCAGCACGAAGGGCGTGGTGGGCAGGCCGGGCAGGAAGATGCCGATGATGCCGAGCACCAGAGCAAGGCTGCCGAGGGTCCACAACACCATGCGCACCAGCATGGAAGGGTGGAGCTCCGATTCGGGAATTTCGTAAGGAGGTTCTGCTTCGCTCATTTCATACTCTCGGTCTTTCGGCACTTTGCCAGAAAACGACAGGATCGAACGGCCGCTGTGGCGACACGGGAACAGATTCATCCTGCATGGCGCGCCTCGATTGCGGTTCAACGGAATTGGCCGGATAATGCACCGATAATAATTGTGGGCCCCCTTCAGGGAGTTTGCGGCATGGACGACGATATCGACGACCCGATATCCTGGGAGCCTTCACTGGTCTTCCTGAAGTACGCCATCGGCGCCCTGCTGACCGGCGCCCTCAGTTTTTTGCTGGCCGTTTTCATCTTGACGCCGGAGCAAACGCTACGTGCCGTCGGGCCCGCCATGGTGGTTCTGGTTGCGGCGACAGCATGGTTTTCCCTCTCGCGCGGCAGGATTCGCGTCACCATCAATATCCTTGCATTCGGAATATGGACGGTCGTAACGGCAATAACCGCCTTCAATGGCGGCGTACGCACGCCCGTGGTCATCGCCTACCCGGTGATCATCCTGATGATCGGCTGGCTGGTGAGTTCCCGCGCGGCGCTGACCGTGACGGTCCTGACCGCCGCCACCACGATCGGCTTCGTCCTCGGCGAATCATGGGGCTTCTTGCCCAGGCAACCGCCCACTCCGCCGGCGATGTATGGAGTCGTTCAAGTCTTCATCTTCGGCGTCTCCGGAATGCTGATCGTCTTTCTGGTGCGCTCCTATCAAAGCCGGCTTGCTGACCTCGGCAAAGTGGGCAGCGAACTCGCTCAACGCACGGCCGAAGTGGAAGCGGGCCGGGCAGACCTGCACCGGGCACAGGCCGTCGCCGGGGTCGGCAGCTGGGTATACGACCTTGCCACCGGCACCCTGCAACTATCCGCCGAGACCTGTCGCATATTCGGCGTGCCGGAGGGCACCACGGGAACTCTCGACACTTATCTGGCGAGGACTCACGCAGAAGACCGGGCAGTGGTGAATGCCGCCTGGCAGGCAGCACTCAAGGGCGAAGCCTTCGACTACGAACACCGCATCGTGGTCCGCAAGGCAATCCGCTGGATCCGTCAACAGACCGAACCCGAGTTCGCGCCGGATGGCACGCCGCTGCGCGCCGTGGGCGTCTCGCAGGACATCACCGAGCGCAAGCTGGCTCAGGATTCCCTGCGCGCCAGTGAAGAACGCTATCGCATCGCCTTTCGCACCAGCCCGGACGCGATCAACATCAACCGCATAGTCGATGGCTGCTATGTGGACGCCAATGAGGGCTTTGAGCGCCTGACTGGCTGGAGTCGGGAAGAAGTCATGGGCATAAGTTCCCTGAAGCTGGATCTCTGGGCCGACCCGGCGGACCGGCAGCACATGATAGAAGTATTGCGGCGCGACGGTTTCTGCGAAAACCTGCAGTTCCGCTTCCGGCGCAAGGACGGGAGCCAACTGGTTGGCCTGATGTCGGTCCATCCCATTACAGTGGACGGGATTGAATGCCTGATGTCGGTCACCCGCGACATTACCGAGCGCATTCGCATCGAGGATTCGCTGAAGCAAAAGGAGCGCTACCAGCGCGCCCTGCTCGACAATTTCCCGTTTGCGGTCTGGCTCAAGGATATCGAGAGCCGCTTTCTCTCCGTGAACACGGGATTCGTTCGCGTCTTTGGTGCCAACACCCCCGATGAACTGATCGGCAAGAATGACTTCGACATTGCTCCGCACGACATGGCCGAAGGCTACCGGACAGACGACCGCGAGGTGATGGCTTCGCGCAAAAGCAAGAGCGTCGAGGAATTGATTCTCACCGAGGGCGAACGCAAGTGGTTTGAAACCGTCAAGGCGCCGGTCCTCGACGACAGCGGGGAACTTCTCGGCACGGTGGGCTTTGCGCGCGACATCACCGAGCGCAAGGCGACCGACGAAGAAATAAAAAAACTGGCGTTCTACGACTCCCTGACGCATCTGCCGAACAGAAGGCTGCTGCATGACCGCTTGAAGCAGGCGCTGGCTTCCAGCACCCGCAGCGGCAAACCGGTGGCCGTGCTGTTTATCGACCTCGACAACTTCAAGATGCTCAACGACACCCTCGGCCACCATGTCGGGGACCTGCTGCTGCGACAAGCTGCGGGCCGGCTGAGCGCTTGCGTCCGTGAAGGGGACACCGTGGCACGCCTGGGGGGCGACGAATTCGTGGTCGTCCTTGAAGACCTGAGCAGCGCCTTGTACGAAGCCGCCACCCAGGCCGAAAACGTCGGTGAAAAAATCCTCGCGGCGCTTAACCAGCCCTACGACCTGGCCGGTCACCCCTGCGCCAGCACACCCAGCATCGGCATTGCCCTGTTCGCCGATCCCGAGACCACCATCGAGGAACTGATGAAACGGGCCGATGTCGCGATGTACCAGGCCAAGGACGCGGGTCGCAACACACTGCGCTTTTTCGATCCGGAGATGCAGGCAGCGGTGGCAGCCCGCATCGCACTGGAAGCCGACCTGCGCGAGGGACTGGAACTGGCCCAGCTGCTGCTGCACTATCAGGTGCAAGTCGACGGCACGGGGCGCGTGACGGGAGCGGAAGCACTGGTGCGCTGGCAGCATCCGCGACGCGGACTGGTCTCCCCGGCCGAGTTCATCCCGCTGGCCGAAGAAACCGGACTGATCCTTCCGCTGGGCAATTGGGTACTGGCAACTGCCTGCCAGCAACTGGTGGCGTGGGCCCGGCAGCCGGAAACCGCGCATCTGACACTGGCCGTCAATGTCAGCGCCCGCCAGTTCCGCCGGAAAGATTTCGTGAGGCAGGTGCGGACCATACTCGATAGCTCTGGCGCCAAGCCGCAGCAACTCAAGCTGGAGCTCACCGAAAGCCTGCTGCTGGAAGATGTCGAAGACATCATTGCCAAGATGAATGCGCTGAAAGCACTCGGCGTCAGTTTCTCGCTGGATGACTTCGGCACCGGGTATTCATCGCTGTCCTACCTCAAGCGCCTGCCGCTGGACCAGTTGAAGATCGATCAGTCATTCGTCCGCGACGTCCTGACCGATCCCAACGATGCCGCGATTGCGCGCACCATCGTCGCCCTCGCCCACAGCCTGGGGCTTTCGGTGATTGCCGAGGGGGTGGAAACCGAGGCGCAAAGGGAATTCCTCGCCAGTTCCGGCTGCCATGCCTGCCAGGGCTATCTGTTCGGCCGTCCCCTGCCGACGGAGGCATTCGGGGAACTGATCCGCCGGGGGTAAGGGCTGCTGCCGCAAGCCCTCACTTCAGGGCGCGGGCGATGAAATTGCGCGGCACCTGGCTGCGCGGAACGCGGCCGGAAAACCAGCTGCGCACGTCCTGATCGAGACCGAGTCCGTGCATGTAGTTGTAGAGCGCCTTGTTCAGGGCGATGCCGAGTGCATCATGATCGACACCGCTCGGATCGACGAAGCCGACATCGTTCTTCGCAAACGAAACCGGGGGCAGGGGCTTCAAGGTGATGCCAAAGCGCTCGGGGTGTTGCCCGACCGGCGAATGCACGGTGCAGGCAAAGCGGTGGAAGAAGCCGGACTGGATGCAGCCGGCGGCAAACAGCTGGCGCACGTATTCGAGCGCGTCGACCGTGTCCTGCACGGTTTGCGTCGGAAAACCGTACATCAGGTAGGCATGCACCAGGATGCCGGCGTCGGTGAAGGCGTGCGTCACGCGCGCCACCTGGTCGACCGAGACGCCCTTCTGCATCAGCTTGAGCAGTCGATCGGAGGCGACTTCGAGTCCGCCGGAAACCGCGATGCAGCCGCTGTCGGCGAGTTCGGCGCACAACTCGGGCGTGAAGGACTTCTCGAAGCGGATGTTGCCCCACCAGGAAATCGCCCGCCCGCGCTTCTTCAATTCGTCGGCCAGCGCCTTGAGCGCCTTGGGCGGCGCGGCTTCGTCGACGAAATGGAATCCCGTCTGGCCGGTCTCGGCGATGATGGTCTCGATCCGGTCGACCAGGGTCGTGGCAGCGGCCGCCTCATAACGCGAGATGTAGTCCAGCGAGACATCGCAGAAGCTGCACTTCTTCCAGTAGCAGCCGTGGGCGACGGTCAGCTTGTTCCAGCGCGCGTCGGACCAGAGCCGATGCATGGGATTGAGCATGTCCAACAGCGACAGATAACGGTCGAGCGGCAGGCCGTCCCAGGTCGGCGTGCCGGCGTCGGCGAAGGGAATGTCGGGCTCGCCGGCATCGATGTAATGCACGTCTTCCCCGGCACGAACAAAGGTTCGCACCAGCCTGTCCTGCGGACGCTTGCCTTGCAGATGTTCAAGCAAAGCCAGCAGCGGACGCTCGCCATCGTCGAGGGTGACGTAATCGAAAAAATCGAACACGCGCTGCTCGCCGAGTTCGCGCAATTCGGTGTTGACGAAGCCCCCGCCAAGCACGGTGACGATCGCGGGGTCGTGTGCCTTGATCGCCTGCGCGATGCGGAAGGCGCCATAGACATTGCCGGGAAACGGCGTCGATACCAGCACGATGTTCGGCGCATGCCGCACTACGGCCTCCAGCGCCAGTTCGCGCAGGGTGCTGTCGATCAGGTTGAGCGGCGCGGCCAGTGCCTTGGCCAAGGGTTCGAAGCTGGCCTGGCTCTGCGCCAGCGACTCGGCATAGCGCACGAACTCGAAGCGCGGATCGACGGCTTCGCGCAGCACGTCGGCGACATCGTCGAGATACAGCGTTGCGAAGTGCCGCGCACGATCCTGCACGCCGAGGGCGCCGAAGGCCCAGGCCAGCGGATCGCCGCCTTCGTCGTCGATGTAGGCGTCGAGTGATTCGAAGCGCGGCCCTTCGGGCAAAAAGTGGCGGCCGGCGATGCGATGCCCGATCGACGGGTCGCGCCCCTGCAGGAAAGCCACCGCGCAGTCGATGGTGGCGAGATAGCGATCGAAGGCCCGGTCGAAGGCCTGGACACGCGGCGTACGCTGCTGCACTGGCACCGCATCAATGCACTGGCGAACGGCCAGCAGCCCGTCACGCGAGAGCAGACGCAGCACCAGGGCAAGCGCCAGATCCTCCTGCACCGCAGCGACGCCGCGCGAGCGCAGAAAGCCGGTCAGGTAGGCCGTCGACGGATACGGCGTGTTGAGTTGCGTCAGCGGCGGAATGACGGAGAGGACGCGCATGGACTCGGCGTGTTCCATGCTAAAGCCGACTATTCGACAGTGACGCTCTTCGCCAGATTGCGCGGCTTGTCTACATCCGTGCCCTTCACCAGCGCCGCGTGATAGGACAACAGTTGCAGCGCAATCACATGCAGCACCGGCGAGAGCAGGCCGTAGTGTTCGGGCAGGCGCAGCACATGAACGCCGTCTTCTTCGTCCACCGCCGAATCGGCGTCGGCGAAGACATACAGCTCGCCGCCGCGTGCGGCGACTTCCTTGAGGTTGGACTTGAGCTTCTCCAGCAAGGCGTCGTTGGGCGCGATGCTGATCACCGGCATGTCTTTGTCGACCAGCGCCAGCGGACCGTGCTTGAGTTCGCCGGCCGGATAGCCCTCGGCATGGATGTAGGAGATTTCCTTGAGCTTCAGCGCGCCTTCCAGCGCGATCGGATAGTGATGGCCGCGACCGAGGAACAGCGCGTGATGCTTGTCGGCAAAATGAGTGGCCCAGATCTTGATCTCGGGTTCGAGCGCCAGCACCTTCTGCACCGCCACCGGTAGATGACGCAAAGCCTTCAGATGCCCGGCTTCCTGCTCCGGCGCGAGGCGTCCGTTCTGTTTGGCCAGCGTCACGGCGAGCAGGAACAGCGCGGCCAACTGGGTAGTGAAGGCCTTGGTCGACGCCACCCCGATCTCGGGGCCGGCACGCGTCAGGAAGCGCAGCGCGCATTCGCGCACGATGGCCGATTCGGGCACATTGCAGATCGCCAGTGTGCGGCCCATGCCGAGCGCCTTGGCATGCTTGACGGAAGCGAGCGTATCGGCGGTTTCGCCGGACTGTGAAATGGCGACGACGAGTTGTTCGGGATTGGGCACCGAGACGCGGTAGCGATACTCGCTGGCGATTTCGACGCTGCAACTGATCCCGGCCAGTTGCTCGATCCAGTAGCGCGCGACGAGGCCGGCATGGAAGCTGGTGCCGCAGGCGAGGATCAACACCGAGCGCACGCCGGCGAGGATTTCCGGTGCGGCGACGCCGAACAGGTTGGGCGTAAGCGTCTGCGCGCCGCCGATCATTTCCAGCGTCGCCGCCAGCGCTTGCGGCTGCTCAAAGATTTCCTTCTGCATGTAGTGCTGGTAGTCGCCCAGCGCCACGTCGTCGGCCGAGAGCGTGCTTTCATGCACCGGGCGATCCGCCGGCACGTTCATCGCCGTATCGCCAACGCCGACTATTCGTATCGACTCGCGCTTGAGTTCAGCGACGTCGCCGTCTTCCAGATAGATCATGCGGCGCGTGGCCTGCAGCAGGGCCGATGCATCCGACGCCGCGTAATTGCCGTCTTCACCAAGGCCCAGCAGCAGCGGCGCACCGTAGCGGGCGACGACAATGCGGTCGTCCCGCTCCTTCAATACCGCGATGGCGTAGGCGCCGATCAGGCGCAGCGTGGTCAGGCGCACGGCGTCGAACAAGTCGGGCGTCGACTTCAGAGTGTGCTGGATCAGGTGGGCGATGACTTCGGTGTCGGTGTCGGAACTGAATGCGTAACCCTCCGCCACCAGTTCCTGCTTCAGCTCGGCGTAGTTCTCGATGATGCCGTTGTGCACCACGGCCAGTCCGGCGGAAACGTGCGGATGCGCGTTGCGTTCCGAGGGCACGCCATGTGTCGCCCAGCGGGTATGGGCGATGCCGTGGTGGGCCACCTGCCCTTCCGCCTGCGCCGCCAGTTCGGCGACGCGGCCGACGCTGCGCAGGCGCGTCAGTGTCGGGTTGAGCAAGGCGACGCCGGCGGAATCGTAGCCTCGATATTCGAGCCGGGTCAGGCCTTCGATCAGCACCGGAACAATGTTGCGCGCGGCAACGGCTGCGACGATGCCGCACATGGCTCAGGCTTTCTTCTTCACAGGCCGTTTCCAGCCGGGAATCGACACTTGTTTGGCGCGCGAAACCGTCAGCTGGTCGGGCGGCGCATCGCGCGTCAACGTGGTGCCGGCGCCGAGCGTGGCACCGCGACCGACGGTGACCGGCGCCACGAGCTGCGTGTCGGAACCGATGAAGGCGTCGTCCTCGATCACGGTGCGGAACTTGTTGGCGCCGTCGTAGTTGCAGGTGATGGTACCGGCGCCGACGTTCACGCGGCTGCCGATCGTGGCGTCGCCGACGTAGGCGAGGTGGTTGGCCTTCGAGTGGTCGGCGATGGTTGAATTCTTTACCTCGACGAAATTGCCGATATGCACGTCGCGACCAAGTTCGGTGCCGGGGCGCAGGCGGGCAAAGGGACCGACGATGCTGCCGGCGCCGACCACGGCATTTTCGAGCACGCAGTTGGCACGCACCTGCACGCCGTCGCCGAGCACGACCCGGCCCTCGAACACGCAATTGACGTCGATGCTGACGTCGCGACCGCAGACCAGTTCGCCGCGCACGTCGATGCGCGCCGGATCGGCCAGGGTCACGCCGGCCTCCATCAGCTGCTCGGCCACGTTGCGTTGATGCACGCGCTCCAGCGCCGCAAGCTGGACCTTGCTGTTGACACCTTCGGTTTCCCAGGCGGCATCCGGATGCGCGGTCACCACCGGCATGCCCTCGGCCACCGCCAGCGCGACGATGTCGGTCAGGTAATACTCGCCCTGCGCGTTGCGATTGCCCAGCGCCGGCAGCCAGCGCGCCAATGCTGCCGTCGGCGCGACGAGGATGCCGGTGTTGATTTCGCGGATAAGTTTTTCGGCGTCGTCGGCATCCTTCTCCTCGACGATGCGCGTGACGAGACCGTCGACCCGGACGATGCGGCCATAGCCGTGCGGATCGTCAACATGTGCGGTCAGCAAGGCCAGCGAGTCGTTGCCGGCCACTTCGATCAGTCGCTGCAGGGTGGCGGCACGGATCAGCGGCACGTCGCCATACAGCACCAAAGTAAAAGTCGGCGCTGGCGATACGGCGTTTGCAAGACCGGGCAGGGCCTGCAATACCGCATGGCCGGTGCCGAGTTGCGGCTCCTGCAGGGCCCAGGTGACATCAGGTGCGTCGAGTGCCGTACGCACCTGTTCTCCGCCATGGCCATACACCACGCAGATTTTCGTCGCGCCGATAGCTCGTGCGGTGTCGAGCACATGGCCCAGCAAGGGCTTTCCCGCCAGCGGGTGCAAGACTTTGGGCAAGTCGGAACGCATCCGCTTGCCCTGCCCCGCCGCGAGGATGACGACGTTCAAGGCCGGCTTACCGGGGCAGCGTAGTGGAGCCCATGAGGAACTGATCGACGGTACGCGCGCACTGGCGACCTTCGCGAATCGCCCAGACCACCAGCGACTGGCCGCGCCGCATGTCGCCGGCGGCGAACACGCCGGCTACGTTGGTACTGTAGGCCTCTTTGCCTTCGGTGTCGGCCCTGGCATTGCCGCGACCATCCTTCTGCACGCCGAACGCATCGAGTACGCCACCCACCGGATTGACGAAACCCATCGCGAGGAAAACAAAGTCGGCGGGAATCTCGAATTCGGAACCGGGCACTTCACTCATCTTGTTGCCTTCCCATGTCAGGCGCACGGCCTTGATGGCCTTGAGCTTGCCATTCTCGCCGATGAAGGCCTTGGTGCCGATCGACCAGTCGCGCCCGCAGCCTTCGTCGTGCGACGAGGAGGTGCGCATGCGCAGCGGCCAGTAAGGCCAGGTCAGTGCGCCGTTTTCCTGTTCGGGCGGACGCGGCAGCAGTTCGATCTGGGTGATGCTGGCGGCGCCATGGCGATTGGAGGTGCCGACGCAATCGGAACCCGTATCGCCGCCACCGATGACGACCACATGCTTGCCCTTGACGTTGATCGGATTCCTGCTGCCGCCGGAGACTTCCTTGTTCTGCGGAATCAGGAATTCGAGCGCGAAGTACACGCCCTCAAGCTCCCTGCCGGGCACCGGAAGATCGCGCGGATTCTCGGCGCCGCCGGCAAGTACCACGGCGTCAAAATCCTTTTTCAGCTGCGCCGGGCTGACGGTCTTCTTCGAGTCATTGACCACGCCCTTGGGCAGCGCGGCCGCATTGTTCATATCGGTCACCATGGTGCCGGTGACGAACTTGACGCCTTCCGCTTTCATCTGCGCCATGCGCCAGTCGATCAGGCGCTTGTCCAGCTTGAAATCGGGAATGCCATAGCGCAGCAGGCCGCCGATGCGGTCGTTCTTCTCGAACACCGTCACCGCATGACCGACACGCGCCAGTTGCTGCGCCGCCGCCAGTCCCGCCGGGCCGGAGCCGACGATGGCAATCTTCCTGCCGGTCTTCTTCGCTGCCGGTTGCGGCACGACCCAGCCGTTCTCGCCGGCCTTGTCGATGATGGCGCGCTCGATCGACTTGATGCCGACCGGCGTCTGCGGAATGTTCAGCGTGCAGGCCGCCTCACAGGGCGCCGGACAAATACGGCTGGTGAATTCCGGAAAGTTGTTGGTCGAATGCAGGGTCTCGATCGCCTCGCGCCACCTGCCCTTGTAGACCAGGTCGTTCCAGTCCGGAATCAGGTTGTTGACCGGGCAGCCGTTGTTGCAGAACGGGATGCCGCAATCCATGCAGCGCGCGCCCTGCGTCCTGGCCTGATCGTCGGTCAGATGCGGAATGAATTCGTGATAGTGGAGGACACGAGTCGCCGCTTTTTCGTAGCTTTCCGAAATGCGCTGGAATTCGAGGAATCCGGTGGGCTTGCCCATTACGCTGCTTCCTTCAGTTGCGCGGCCACGATCTCTTTGAGGGCGCGGCGATATTCATTCGGGAACACCTTGACGAATTTGCCGCGCGCCTTGCCCCAATCGGCGAGCAAGGCCGTGGCACGCTCGCTGCCGGTCAGGCGGGCATGCTGCTCGATCATGCGCTTGAGTTGCGCCTCGTCGCTCTGGCCGCGATGCCGGGTGCCGTCGTCGACCTGGTCGGCGTCGGGCAGGACTTTTTCCAGCGCAACCATGGCCGGATTGCAGCGTTTTGCAAACATGCCGTCCTCGTCGTAAACATAGGCGATGCCACCCGACATGCCGGCGGCGAAGTTGCGGCCGGTAAGGCCGAGCACGGCCACCGTGCCGCCGGTCATGTATTCGCAGCCATGATCCCCGGTGCCTTCGACCACGGCCGTGGCGCCGGAATTACGCACGCCGAAGCGTTCGCCGGCGACGCCGCGGAAGAACACCTCGCCTTCGGTGGCGCCGTAAAGCACCGTGTTGCCGACGATGATGTTCTCGTTGGGCACGCCGCGGAAAGCCGACGGCGGGCGCACGATGATGCGGCCGCCGGAGAGTCCCTTGCCGACATAGTCGTTGGCCTCGCCGGTCAGGTCGAGCGTAATGCCGCGCGCGAGGAAGGCGCCGAAACTCTGCCCGGCCGTGCCGGTCAGCTTGACCGTGATGGTGTCGTCGGGCAAGCCCGCGTGGCCCTTGCGCTTCGCCACCTGGTGCGACAGCAGCGTACCGACGGTACGGTTCTGGTTGCGGATTGGTGACTCGATCACCACCCTGGCACCACGCTCGAGCGCCGGCATGGCCTTGGCGATCAAGCCGTGATCCAGCGCGCCGGACAAGCCATGATCCTGGGTTTCCGTGTGGCGGGAAGAAACGCCCGCCACTTCCGGCCGACGGTAGAAAATCCGCGAGAAGTCGAGGCCCCTGGCCTTCCAGTGGTCGACGCCCTTCTTCATGTCGAGCAGGTCGGAACGGCCGATCAGGTCGTCGAACTTGCGAATGCCGATTTGCGCCATCAGTTCGCGCACTTCCTCGGCAACGAAGAAAAAGTAATTGACGACATGCTCGGGCTGGCCGGAGAAGCGTTGGCGCAGCACCGGATCCTGGGTCGCGACACCGACCGGGCAGGTATTGAGATGGCATTTGCGCATCATGATGCAGCCTTCGACCACCAGCGGCGCGGTGGCAAAGCCGAACTCGTCGGCGCCGAGCAGGCCGCCGATCAGCACGTCGCGGCCGGTCTTCATCTGGCCGTCGGCCTGGACCCGGACGCGGCCGCGCAGGCGGTTGAGCACCAGGGTCTGTTGCGTTTCGGCCAGGCCCAGTTCCCACGGCGTGCCGGCATGCTTGATCGACGAGATCGGCGAAGCGCCGGTGCCGCCGTCATGGCCGGCGATCACCACGTGATCGGCCTTGGCCTTGACCACGCCGGCGGCGACCGTGCCGACGCCGATTTCGGAGACCAGCTTGACCGACACGCTGCCCTCCGGATTGGAGTTCTTCAGGTCATGGATCAGTTGCGCCAGGTCCTCGATCGAATAAATGTCGTGGTGCGGCGGCGGCGAAATGAGCTGCACGCCCGGCACCGAATGGCGCAGGAAGCCGATGTACTCGGACACCTTGTGGCCGGGCAGTTGACCGCCTTCACCGGGCTTGGCGCCCTGGGCCATCTTGATCTGAATCTGGTCGGCATTGGCCAGGTACTCGGCGGTAACGCCGAAGCGGCCGGAGGCCACCTGCTTGATCGCCGAGCGCAGGCTGTCGCCTTCCTTGAGAGGAGTGTCGCGCTCGATGCGATTGGCGCCGATGACACCGGCCACCGTCTCGCCAGCGCCGACTTTTCTGAAGCGCTTGGGGTCTTCGCCGCCTTCGCCGGTGTTCGACTTGCCACCGATGCGGTTCATGGCGATGGCCAGGGTGCTGTGCGCTTCGGTGGAAATGCTGCCCAGCGACATGGCGCCGGTGGCGAAACGCTTGACGATTTCTTTCGCCGGCTCGACCTGATCGAGCGGAATGGCGGCACCCGCCGGCTTGATCTCGAACAGCCCGCGCAAGGTCATGTGACGCTTGCCCTGGTCATTGATCAGTTGGGCGTATTCCTTGTAGGTCTCGGTCTTGCCCGAGCGCGTCGCATGCTGCAGCTTGGCGATCGCGTCCGGCGTCCACATGTGCTCTTCGCCACGCACGCGGAAGGCGTACTCGCCGCCACAGTCGAGCATGCTGGCCAGCACTGGATCGTCGCTCCAGGCGTCGGCGTGGGTTTTCAGCGCTTCCTCGGCGACTTCCTTGAGACCGATGCCCTCGATCTTGGTCGGCGTGCCGGCGAAGTAGCGGTTGACGAGGTCGGACGAAAGGCCGACCGCCTCGAAAATCTGCGCACCGCAGTAGGATTGGTAGGTCGAGATGCCCATCTTCGACATCACCTTCATCAGACCCTTGTTGATGGCCTTGACGTAGTTTTTCTGCGCCTCGTAAGCCGTCGGCTTGTTCGGCAACTGGCCTGCCATCGCGGCGATGCTTTCGAAGGCAAGCCAGGGATGGATCGCCTCGGCGCCGTAGCCGGCCAGCGTGGCGAAATGATGTACTTCGCGCGCGGCGCCGGTTTCGACCACCAGCCCGCAGGACGTGCGCAATCCGATCTTCACCAGGTGCTGATGCACGGCCGAGCACGCCAGTAGCGCCGGGATCGGCGCGTGTTCGTGGTTGACGGCGCGGTCGGAGAGTATGACAACGCTGTAACCGGCAGCCACGGCCTGTTCGGCGCGGACACAGACCTGGTACAAGGCACGGCTCAATCCCGCCGAGCCTTGGGCCGCGGGCGTGGTGATGTCGACGACGATGGGCCGGAATGTTCCCTGCGTCAGGTCGTCGATCTTCTTCAGCTTGGCCATGTCGGCCGGCGACAATATCGGCTGATGCACTTCGAGACGCGGCGCCGGCCTGGTCTCGTCCACGCCCAGCAGATTCGGATGGGGGCTGACCAGCGATATCAGCGACATGACGATTTCCTCGCGGATCGGATCGATCGGCGGATTCGTCACCTGGGCAAACAGCTGCTTGAAGTAGTTGAACAGCGGCTTGGCCCGGTCGGACAGCACCGGCAGCGGACTGTCGTTGCCCATGGCGCCCGTGGCCTCCTCACCGTTGATGGCCATCGGCTCGATGATGAACTTGAAGTCTTCCTGCGTGTAGCCGAAGGCCTGCTGGATTTTCAGCAACGGGCCATTCAGCTTTTCCTGCGACTTGACCGCGGGCATTTCATCGACGAAATGGCGCGAGGATTCGATCCATTTCCGGTAAGGCTTGGCGGTGGACATGGTGCGCTTGAGTTCCGCGTCGTCGATGATGCGACCCTGTTCCAGATCGATCAGGAACATCTTGCCGGGCTGCAGGCGCCACTTCTTGACGATGCGCTCCTGGGCGATCGGCAGCACGCCGATCTCGGATGACATGACAACGAGGTCGTCGTCGGTGATCAGGTAGCGCGCCGGACGCAGGCCGTTGCGATCGAGCGTGGCGCCGATCTGGCGGCCATCGGTGAAAGCCACCGCGGCGGGACCATCCCACGGCTCCATCAGCGCCATGTGGTATTCGTAGAAGGCGCGACGCTCTTCATCCATCAGCGGATTGCCGGCCCAGGCTTCGGGGATCAGCATCATCATGGCGTGGGCCAGGCTGTAGCCGCCCATGACCAGCAGTTCCAGCGCATTGTCGAAGGAGGCCGAGTCGGACTGGCCGTCGTAAATCAGCGGCCAGACCTTTTCCAGATCCTCGCCCAGCACCGGCGAAGAAATGCCGTGCTCGCGCGCCCGCATCCAGTTGACGTTGCCGCGCAGCGCATTGATTTCGCCGTTGTGCGCGATCATGCGGAAGGGATGCGCCAGATCCCAGGTCGGAAAGGTGTTGGTGGAAAACCGCTGGTGCGCCAATGCCATGGCGGAAACGGCGCGCTTGTCCTGCAGGTCGAGATAGTAGGTGCCGACCTGGTTGGCCAGCAGCATGCCCTTGTACACCACCGTGCGACACGACATGGACGACACATAGAACATCTTGCCATCGGGCAGCTTGAGGGCCTGGATGGTGTGTCCGGTCGACTTGCGCAGGATGTAGAGCTTCCGCTCCAACGCGTCGGCATCGGCAATGCCGGGACCGGCGCCGATGAACACCTGACGCACCACCG
>Ga0154020_10004470_pt1 | contig 16656 bp, 14 predicted proteins | sample Klosneuvirus_201_FD_109709 | JGI IMG/M metagenome (GOLD analysis project Ga0154020, IMG submission 109709) | Active sludge microbial communities from wastewater, Klosterneuburg, Austria - Klosneuvirus_20160825_MG | ecosystem: Engineered > WWTP > Aerobic digester > Activated sludge | place...
CCTGCGTGTGCTCGCTCGATACTCGCGTGACGAACACGGTTGAGCCACGCGTTCGACGCGACCCGAAACAGCCAGGCGCGCGGATTGTCGAACGCGCTCGATGACTGCGCGAGCGTGACGAACGCGCGCGCGAGCGTGTCCTGCACGAGATCCTCCGCATCCCACGGCGATCGCGTCAGGTACCGGCAGTATCGATACAGCTCGGGCCGCAGCGCTTCGATGTCATCGAGGAACCGATGCCAGCTTCCTCGCACCTGGGTGGGCAGCGCGTCGCTCATGATCGGGAGACACGCGAGCGTATCGAAAAGATACGCCGCGTGCCGACGAGCTCCATTCCTTCGCGCCTGTCGGATCGACACGTCGGCCCCATGCGAGGGGGCACCCACCCGAGCATCTGGCCGACGTGTCGATCCGACATGGCGCGCGGCGCGGATGCGTCGGCCCGTTGCATACGCGCGGCCTTGTTGGGCCGATGCGTCGACGGGCGCCGCTGGCGGTGGAGCCGCGCGGCGCGAACGGGCGCTACGCCTGGACGCCGATCGGACAGCTCACGCCGGTGCCACCGAGACCGCAGTAACCGCCCGGGTTCTTTCCGAGGTACTGCTGGTGATAGTCCTCGGCGTAATAGAACGTCGGCGCCGGGATGATCTCGGTGGTGATCTTGTCGTGCCCGGCCGCGAGCAGCCGCTTCTCGTACGTCTCTTTCGATGCCGCCGCGAGCGCCGCTTGATCCGCATCGAACGTGTAGACGCCCGAGCGGTACTGCGTGCCCGCGTCGTTGCCTTGGCGCATGCCCTGGGTCGGATCGTGCGACTCCCAGAACACCGCGAGCAGCTTCTCGTAGCTCACGACCTCCGGATCGTAGACGACGAGCACGACCTCGTTGTGCCCCGTTTGGCCGGAGCACACCTCTTCGTACGTGGGGTTCGGCGTGTAGCCGGCCGCGTACCCGACGGCGGTCGAGTACACGCCCGGGGTCTGCCAGAACTTGCGCTCGGCGCCCCAGAAACAGCCCATCCCGAACATCGCGGTCTTCATTCCATCGGGGAATGGCGCCTTGATCGTGTGGCCGTTGATGAAGTGCGGAGCGTCGACGCGAAGCGCGACTTGACGACCTGGAAGTGCCTCCTCCGGGCGAGGCATCCGAGACTTCTTGGAGCTGAAGAACATGTTCATGCGTACCATACGTGCTGCGCGCAGAAAGTTACGCACGGGGTGGTGTAGGGTCGGCCGCGTGAAGCTCGTCGGGATTTGCGGGAGTACACGCGTGAAGTCGCTCAATCGCGGACTTCTGCGCGCCGTCGGAGAATCGCTGCCTACCGGCACGACCCTGTCGATCGTGGACAATCCGTTGCAGCTGCCGATCTTCAGCAGCGACCTAGCCGAACCGGTAGAGGTCACCGCGCTGAAGCAGACGATCGCGGACGCCGACGGCGTGGTGTTCGCGGTACCCGAGTACAACTACTCGATCCCGGGTGGGCTCAAGAACGCGCTCGATTGGGTCTCGCGTCCGCCGGCACGAAGTCCACTGCGCGGAAAGCCGGTCGCGCTGTGCGGAGCGGCGAGCGGGATGAGCGGGACCATCCGCGCGCAGGCTCACATGCGCAACATCCTGGTCTATTCGGACAGCTTCGTTCTCGGGCAACCCGAGGTGTTGATCCCCCGTGCGCAGGACCGCTTCGATACCGAAGGTCACCTGCACGACGAGTCGACGCGCGAATGGTTGACGAAGTTCGGCGCGGCGTTCGTCGCCTTCATCGAGCGACTTCGTCCGCGCTGATCACGCGCCCATGGTGGGCAGCGGCGCGACGAACGGATCCATGCGTCAGAACGGACCTGTGCGGCGATCTGACCCGCGGTAGATCGCGCACGGGTTGCGTCAGTGGTGATTGCGGAGCGCAAGGATCAGCGCCGGAATGCCGAGGAAGACGACACCCGCGGTGATGTCACTTCCGATCGATGCATGCGTCGCGATCAGCGCGATCAACACGACGAAGAACGGAACGAAGAGGGCGTAGGGGCTGAGCTCGCCGGTGGTCGTAGTCGCCATGCCCCGACCTTCTGCATCGGGCGGGCCGCCTCTAGAGGAACGACTCTTGGTAGCCGGCGTCTTCGACGTTCACGGCGGCGGCGGTGACGGACAGCGGCTGGAACAGATCGACCATCACGGCGAGCTCGTCGGCGCGCGTGGTGCCGATCGACTTCTCGTAGCTGCCCGGGTGCGGGCCGTGCGGCACGCCCATCGGGTGATGCGAGATCGATCCCGAGGACACACCTTTGCGCGAGGTGAAGTTGCCCTCGGCGTAGAAGATGATCTCGTCGCAGTGCGTGTTCGAGTGCGGGTACGGACACGGGATGGCGTCGGGGTGAAAGTCGACGAGCCGCGGGACGAAGCTGCACACGAGCGCGCCCTTGGCGGCGAACGTGCCGTGCCACGTCGGCGGCAAGTGGATCGATGACACGCGCGGCTGGAAGTTCAGGATCGGGAACGCCCACGGATAGACCGTGCCGTCCCACCCGACGACATCGAGCGGCGAGTCGTCCATGGTGAAGCCGTGCCACTTGCCGGCGCGGCGCACGACGAGCTCGCGAATGCTCTCGTCGAGTGGGCCCGTGAAGTGTGGGCGCTTGAAGTCGCGATGCGAGTACGGCGCGTCCATGCGGAGCTGACCGACCTCGTTGCGCCACTGCTTCGGAACGTGCAGTCCTCCTGTGAGCGAGAACCACAGCCAGTACTGCGTGCTGGTCGACGGGATGAAGCGATGCAAGAGGCCACGCGGGACGAACACGTAGTCGCCCTGCGCGAACGCGATGTCGCCGAGCAGCGAGCGCAGCGTGCCTCCGCCCTCGTGGATATAGACGAGCTGATCGGCGTCGCCGTCGGCGATGTAGACCGGATCGGGTGCCGACGGAAACACGACACCCGTGATCACGTCGTCGTTGAACATGAGGGGAATGCGTGCGTCGATCTGCGGTCCTGCGTTGGACTGCGCGAGCTCGAACGATTTGTAGTGACGCTTCGCGAGCGCGTGCTCCGGTGCGGCGACGGGCGCGGCCCAGCCGTGCTTCGCCGGCGCGACGCGATGCACGTGCGGGCGGCGCAGGTGATAGAGGATCGTGTACGGACCGTCGAAGCCGTCGCGCGTGAAGCACTCTTCGAAGCGAAGGTCACCGTCCGCGCCGCGAAGCTGGACGTGGTGCTTCTTCGCGATGTCACCGACCTGCATGCGGTCGAGCATTGCTAGGCCCTGCCCTGCTTCTGCTGCTCGCGCACGATCGACTCGAACAGCGCGCGGAAGTTGCCCGCGCCGAACGTCTTGCCGCCCTTGCGCTGGATGATCTCGTAGAAGAACGGGCCCGCGTCGCGATCGTTGTAGAGACCGGCGGACTCGCGCAGGAAGATCTGCAGCATGTACTCGCGGTGCTGGTCGCCGTCGACGAGGATCTCGAGCTCTTGCAGCTTCTTGACGTCCTCGTCGATCACGTCGACGCCGCACGCCTTGAGCCGCGCCGGCAACATCTCGTAGTACGCGGCGGGCGTCGGCATGAACGTGACACCGTTCCCGCGCAGCCCGACGACCGCGTCTTGAATGTCGCGCACCGTGAGCGCCACGTGCTGCACGCCATCGCCGCGCAGCTGTTCGTTGAAGATGTTGATCTGCGAAGCCTTGAAGAACGGCCGCGCGGGCTCGTTGTTCGCGAACTTCACGTTCGAGCCTTTGTCGTACATCACGATCGAGCGCAGCCCCGAGCCCGTCTTGCGCGACGGATCCACGTCGATGGTGTGGAAGTCCACCTTCCACAGCTGCTCGAAGCCGAGCACGTGCTCCATCCACAGGAGCATCGGCTTCATCGTCTGGAAGTTCGCCGTGGTGTGATCGATGTCGTCGAAGCCGTACTTGTTGTACTTCGCCGGTGCAGCGACGGGCACCGCGCCCGGGAACAGCGAGCGATAGCCATCGCGCTGGCGAAAGCGGAACGTGGTGTCGCCGAACGGCGTGGTGATCGAGAACTGCTTCAGCGTGCCGCCATCGTCGGTGTACGTCTGCACGTCCTCGATCGGCGTGCCGCCGCGCTCCTCGATCAGCGCGAACGTGCGCGCGATGTCCTCGACCTCGAACACGAGCGTGCCGACGCCGTCGGGGTGCTTCGCGAGGAAGCGCGCGGCGCGACCGCCCTCGCCGACCGGCGTGGAGCACGCGACGAGGATGTTGTTCGCCTGGAACACGGACGTCCGCTGACGACCCGCGTTCGTCGTCGCGTCGTCGCTGCGCCAGGTCTCGGCGAAGTCGAGCTTGCCCGTGTAGAACGTCCGCGACCGCGCGAGATCGCGGACGTAATAGTGGATGCCCTCGAGGCGCTTGATACCGACAGGGGAGTTCTTCATATACCTCCGCACCGCCCTTCGGCGGTTGCTACGCGCCGGACGTGCGTCGGGCTTGTCATTTGACGGCGTCCGGTTGGCGGTCTGGTGCTGCATTCGCAAACGCGGGCATGGAGAGGCAACGCTTTTCGATCGACAGCAGCGCATCGAGCACGGCGCGACCCGGATCGTGGATCTCGGGAAGCGGCGGATACTTCGCCCACACGTCATCGGCGTCGAGCAAGCCGAAGCGCCGCGCCGATGCGAGCTGTGGCACGAGGCAGCAGTCCGCGATGGTGGGCGAGTCTTGGACGGAGAACATCCCGCTCACCTCGGCCGTCGCGTGTGCGAGCGCGTTCATGCCTTCCGCGATGAACGACTGGACCCAGGCCTTGTCGTCGACGCCGAGCTCCGCGAGACGTTTCGTCGTGGACAGGTTCTGAAACGGCTGGATGCCCGAGTTCACGATCTCCGCGAGCCCACGGCACCGCGCGCGCATGTACGAATCGCGCGGCAGGATCGGGATCTCCGGAAAGCGCTCCTCGAGAAACTCCATGATCGGCAACGACTGCGCGATCGTGTGCACCTCGCCGTTTTCCTCGGTGACCTCGAGGGTCGGCACCTGTGACATCGGGTTCATCGCGCGATACGGCTCCGCGAATTGATCCTTGGTCAGAATATTCACGACGACGTACTCGTACTCGAGTCCCTTGAGGCCGAGCGCGATACGGACTCGATGGCTCGCCGAGCTACGCCAGTAATTGAATAACCGCAGTTTCACAGAGCACCTCCCACGACGCGTTGATCGATCGTTCCAAACGGTTGCGCGCCGTTCGCATCGACGGCGGTGATCTCGATGCGATCACCGACGACCATGAACGGCGTCACCGGCGCGCCCTGATCGATCGTCTCGATCATGCGCTGTTCCGCGAGACACGACACGCCACGCGCGCGATCCGCGTTGGACACGGTGCCGCTGCCGAGGATCGTGCCCGCGACGAACCGCCGCGTCTTCGAGATATGCGCGACCAGCTGGTGAAACGAGAAGTGCATCTCCGGCCCCGCATCGCAGTCGCCGATCACCTTGCCGTTGTACGTGCTGCGCACGCGAACATGCGCTCTGCCATCGCGCCACGCCTCGCCGAGCTCGTCGGGCGTCACCGCGAACGGAGAGAACGCCGTCGCGGGCTTGCTCTGGAAGAAGCCGAAGCTCTTCGCGAGCTCGTTCGGGACGAGGTTGCGCAGCGTGCAGTCGTTCGCGAGCATGACGAGGCGGATCACGCCGTCGGCCTGCTCCGCCGTGGTCCCCATCGGCGTATCGCCGAGCACGACGCAGACCTCGCTCTCGTAGTCGAGCCCCCACGCGACGTCGCGCAGCTCGATCGGATCGCGCGGCCCCATCAGGTCGCCCGAGCCGCCCTGATACACGAGCGGATCCGTCTCGAGCGTCGGTGGTATCTCGGCCTTGCGCGCCTTGCGCACCAGGATCACGTGATTCAAGAACGCGGAGCCATCGACCCACTCGTACGCGCGCGGCAATGGCGCGCCCAAGCGATGCGGATCGATCGCCGTGGCCTCGAGAGTTCCGCTCTCGAGTGCAGCCGCGGTCGCGCGCAACGCGACCTCGGCGGCGCCCCAATCGTCGAGAGCGCGCTGCATCGTCGGCCACTCGTTCGGCGACGGCACACCGACCGCGCCGTCCTGTCGCACGACGAGCAGGCGACCATCTCTCGAGCCATCACGCAGGGTCGCTAGCTTCATGACGAGGGGACCTTATGCCGCGCCCCCAGACAGGTCAACGCAGGTCAACGCCGGTCCGCGCGAGCGGATCCACGGCGGGAAGGTCAGCGACTGCGGTAGGCTGCGCGCATGTTGCGTGTCGTCGTCGCGGGCCTGTGCGCACTGTCCTCCACTGCGTTCGCGCAGTCGTATCCGGAACGCTCCGCCGGCTACGCACGTGCCGTCAAAGCGGCTCGTGTCTCGCTCACGCCCGACGGTCCATGGCTGACAACGCCGACCGCCGCCGATGCATACCTCACGGTCTACGACGATTCCGCGGCACGTCCTCGGTTCGGCGATAACATCGGCGGAGCGCGACTCTTGTTCTACGTCGAGCGCGATGCCCTCGCGAAGGTCATCACGACGGTGTCGCTCGTAGCTCCGACGGAGTTGGCCACGCCGGGCAAGGACCTCTACAGCTCGGTAGGTTTGGTAGCGTCGCCGGGCACCCTCGTCGAACCACTCGCGCCGGAGAACGCACAGAACGGCCGCGTGAAGGTTCGCATCGTCGCCGGTGCGACCGAGATCACCGGCTTCGTCGCATCCACCGCGATCGGCAACACGTATCGCTGGGACATGACGGTGCGGCGTCCGACGTGGAAGGCCACTGCGGCTCTACCGAAGACGTTCGCGCTCCTCGACAAACCGAAGGGCACCGCGTTCGCGCAGGTCACCGCCGCGACGGCCCAGCCGGTCATGGTCCTCGAGCGCAAGGCCGGCTTCGCGCTGGTCCGTCTCCCGAACGGTGCGGTCGGTTGGATCGCGACCAAGCAGCTCGGCAAGCTGTCCTCCGGCGCCGACGGCGAAGAAGGGGAAGAAGGCGGCGTCGCCGGTGGCGTCGTGGGCGGGTCGTACGGCGAGCAAACTCTCGAAGCGAACACGCCGCTGTTCGATCGGATCGACGGCGCGTTCGTCGGCGTCGCCGCGCGCTTCGACGTGAAAGCCGTCGAGACCAAGGGAGCGTGGAAGCGGTATCCGCTCAGCACTCCCTACGGCACCGTGTCGGTGTGGGCGTCGTCGCAGAAGGGTCCCGAGCCGGCACCGCAGAACGTGCCGCCGACGCTGCTGGAAGGCTCGCGCATCGCGGGCGAGAAGAACATCGCGCCCGACGACGAGACCAGGACCGAGATCCGAGACTCGGGAAAGGACAAGGCCATCGGCACGTGGAAGCTGTGCATCGATCGCGCGGGTGCGATCACCGTGATCAAGAAGCTCAAGGGCACCGGCTTCTACAGGTACGACCAGATCATCGAGGCCGGCATGGGCGAGTGGAAGTACAGGCCGTTCCAGGTCAACGGCGCGCCGGTCCCGGTGTGCACGGCGATCACGTTCATCTACTCGCAGAAGTAGCCGCTACACGAGCTTCTTGTTCACGTGGTCGTAGTCGCGAAGCCGGATGGTGTCGAGGCCACCCTTCTCGTCGAGATCGATCTGCACGTAGGTGGGCGTGAACTTGATGTGATCGCCGAGCTCGTTCGCTTCGAGCTGTTTGGCGAATGCGAACAGCTCGGCCTTTACCTCTGCCGGCGTTGCCGTCAGATCCGTGAACAGTTTCGGGAACTGCATGAGGTTCGCCCACGTCCCCGTGTTGAAGTACTGCGACTTCGTGTCGGGGATGCTCATCGCCTTCGCGTGATGCGTGTGCCCGAAGACGACCGCCTTGTAGCCCTTCTGCAACTTGCCCTGACTCGTCACGAGCATCTTCGCGGCATCGAGGTATCGCGTGTTCTCGTACGCGCGATCGAACGAGCGATCTCTCGCGAGCACCGCGAGCGTCGCTTGCACCTGCGGAATGCGCCGATCGAGATCGAGCTCGCCGTCGTCGCGTCCTGTCAGCAGGCGAAACAAGCTCCATTTCGCGGTCCACGAGCCGTCGGAGACGGTGCGCGCCGTGGACACGGCATCGTTGCCTTCCAACTTGAGGCTCGCCGCGACCGCAGCCGGCAGCAGCTCGTCGACGAGGTCATTCACGGCAGACGGCTTCGGCGCCGTCGACGACGATACCGAGCGAAGGCCCGAGGTGGCCTGCGCCGCTTCCGCCGGTGCGCTGATGTTGCGCAGCCCGTTGGGTAGGCCCGCGCGCGGGACGAGCGAGCGCCCGATGGACGTCAAGGCGACGGCGCAGTCATCGATCTCGCGTCGATATCTCGGCTCGAGGGCCAACAGCAACGCGAACAGCGGCTCCGATTCCGGCTTGAGGAGATCGATGAACCCGTAGGCGATCTTGATCGGGTTCATGACATCCGCGACGAGCTTGCTTCCCGCCGGTGGCGTGAACAGGCGATCGAGTCCTTTGAACCATCCGCGGCTGTACGCGGACCTGAGCACGCGCAGCTGGTCGTGATCGACGACGTTCGCCGGATCGAACACGTTGCCGTGGTCGACCAGCACCTCGCCGAGATCGAGTGCTTGCCCGTCGTCGAGAAAGCGGACCTTGTCTCCGATACCACCGCCGAGCGTCGCCATCAGCTCCGCACGCACGTCGGGAATGCACAGCTCGATATCGTGGTTGCCGAGGACGAGCGTCAAACACTTTCCAGGCTTCGCGACGAACTTCGCGAGCGACTCGAACAGGATCTTGTCTCGTTTGACGATCTCGCGAAACGCGGCGAGCGCTTCGCCCGGGTTCGCGCGAAATGGCGACCACGCCGGCGGTTTCGTCGCATCGATCGCGATGCCCGCGCCGTACTCCTCGGCGAGAAAGTCGATGAAGTCGCCGTTGATCACGAGCTCGACGATCGGCGTCGCGGGGAGCGCCGCGAGGACATCGACGAACTCGGCGAGCTCCTGCACGTGCGTCATCATCCGGAAGCCGCGCCTCCGCTGCTCGTGCTTCGCATTGGGGTCCTCGTAGCTGCCGCCGATGTGCAGATCCGAGATCACGTACACGCTGCGAGCGATCGTCATGCGAGTGCCTCTTGTGTTCCCCGTGTCGGTCCCACCCAGTGCTCGAGCATCAGCCCTTCGTCTTCGATCACGGCGCCGATCGCGAATGACTGATCTCGCAGCGGGATACGAAGCTCCGCCACGCCACCGACGGCCCGGACCCTCGTCATGTCGATCGTCCTCTCCGACGACGTGAAGTAGAAGTCGACGTACCCGAGGACCGGCGTTTGCGTCGTGGTCGATCGAACGGAGACGCGGGCGTCGCCTCGGATCTCGACGTTCATCACGCGCCCGCTGCGACGGTTGGAGTGGCCGAACCGGCCCTGGATCAGATCTCTCCAGGGGCTGGACGGCAGAGGTTCGACCCGCTCGCGTTCGAGAGCGCGCGCGAGCCGGTCGTGAAGGCCGGTGCGGTTCTCACCCTGGTCGAACCGGATCTCGACGATGCCGGTCTCGGGATCGATCCACACGAGCCGCGCGTGGGCCTCCGACATCGCGATCCGTTGTTGTGCGTCGACGAGATCGAGCGTGCCGGCATCGTCGATGAACGCATGGCTCACGTCGCGTGGCCGCCCCGGGAAGTCCATCGCGTCGAGCACCGCGGTGACGAACTGCACGCCCCGCCGATACGCGTGCGCCGGCGCTACGAACGGAACGTGGTTGACCACGAGCTCGAGGTCGTACTGGTTCGGAGGGCGCGATTGCGATCGTTTGGGTCGAATCGGTTCGCACAAGAACGTCGCGATCGCGACGTCGCACGCACGAAAGAACTCGCTCTTGTCGGGGGTCGGAAACATGCGCGCCGCGAACTCCATGTGTGCGGTGCGCGGATCATGCTCGACGGCGGTCACCTTGATCCGATAACCCTCACGCGAGACCGGCAGTGGCGTGTGGTCGAGCAGCTGAACGGTAAACGCGCCCCACGAATGACGACGCGACCGCTCGTGCTCGCCATCCTTGCCGAGGCTCACTCCGAGGAGCCCGCCGGTAGAGATCCGCTCGGGGATCTCGATGACGACACGTGGTCGAATGTCCTCTCCGACAATCGCTTCGAGCTCGCCGGCGCGTCGCGGCAGATATCCGCGATCCAGGTATTCGTAGGCTTCGCGCGTGTCGACGCGCCGGGGCTGTTCGCTGATCTCGCCGAGGCCCTTGGTCGGAGCGGCGTTCGTGTTCCACAGCGACAACCGCATGTTCATCTCGGGCGCGCCGATGCTCTCGAGCCCCGTCTCCGGTTGCGTGACCTGATAGACGCCCATCGGACGGAGCCCGTTCGCGAACATCAAGACCAGGTCGCCGTCTCGTGGCCCGAACGGCGCCGGCAGCTCCCTCGGCACCTCGCCATCGATCGGTAGTTGTTGCGTCCAGATCGTTCGCCCCACGACGGTCTTCGATGCCGGTCGCTCGAAGTCTTCGATGACCAGCGGCTCCTCGAGCACCTGGTCGATCCACCACCGGATGGTTCGTGCGGACACCGCGTGGAGCAGATCGCCATCGGCACCATCGGACGCGATGTGTCCGATCACGCGTGTCCCCGAGAACACCGGCGTTCCCGCCGGCAACGCCGCGTTCGGCGGCACGCGAAGCATCAGCCGCGGCCAGCCGCTCGCGACGGTCCCGACGACACGAGTGCCGCTCGGGGTGAAGGCCTGCCACGTCTGACCCTGGATCACGTCCTCGGTGAGCTCGAGTGGTGGGAGCTCGGTCGTGCTTTGCAGACGAAAGATCGAGACATCAGCGTCGAAGTCGGTCGCGAGCAGCTCGAGGTTCTCGGCCTGGTCGCCGAGGGCGAAGTACACCGGCAATCGCTGCGCGCTCCAGTTCACGCTGCTGCTCACCATGCGATTCGGAGACACCAGGTAGCACCCGCGAACCGTGCCGGCGATCTCGGGAAACACGACCGAGTCCGCGCTCGGCGACTCTTGCCGCTGCTCGAGCCACCAGCGGCGGCGATCGATCGTTCCGATCATCACCCGCTCGATGCCGGGTACATCGATCCGTGTCGTCCCGCTGGCGGCGATCCGATACGAGCGATCGTGACCGACAAACAGGATCGGGTTCGCGGCGGAGACGTTCGGGATCGCGACGCCGTCGGGCAGCGGAGAGAGCGACGCTTCGACCAGATCCTGCGATCGAGCAACCCAGATCGTGACCTGCTTCCCCGTCGGGGGACGCAGCTGTTCGACGAGGCTCATGGCGTCGGGCGAGGGCGTGAGAGCGGCGACCGACGTGGGCGTCGGGACCCAGGCGCGCGCGACGCTGCCCAAGATCTTCGCCGCGTCGCTGTCGCGAACCGATGCCGGCAGGTGGCCCAACGCCTGCGCGGCCCACGTTGCCAGACTCGGTCGGCGATCGAGATCGGCGACCATCGCGTTGATCACTTTGTTGAGCTCTCGCTCGATCCCGTCGGAATTGTGAGTGAGGGCACAGTACGTGAGCCGCTCCTCGAGGAGGACCAAGGGCCGCGTATCCGTTCGCACGAGGTCGAGCACCGCCCACAGCCGGGCGAGCGCCTCGCGATCCGCGCGTAGCTCTGCCCAGAACTGCTCGCGAACATCGGTGCGCAGGGTCAACGCACCTTCACGACGCGAGTCGACGAGTGGGCTCGCCCACAGGTCTGCTTCGGACGAGACGTCGGCGTCCGAGAACAGCTTCATGCGAAGCGCGCGAACGAGCGAGACGTCGATGTTGGCGGACAGAGAAAGCGACTTCGCGAGATCCGCCACGACAGGACGCAGCTCGCGAACACGCCTGATGTCACGGTCCGCGCTCACGCGAGCTCCTTGATCGCGCGCTGGACGACGCCCGGGCGGGTCTTGCGATCCCAATAGACGCATGCCGCGAGATCCGGAAGCTCCTCGGGGAGCCGGTGCGATGGGACGGGCGATACGATCGCGAGGGAGCCTCCGCGAGATCGCAGGGCGCGCGCGAACTGGATCCATGCAGTCGCACGTCCTCTGTCCGGCCGTGCCCAACACGAGCCATGTCCCACGTCGCTGATCCCGATCACGCGCGCATTCGGTCCCACGGCCACGAGATCCTGCTCGCCGTCGTCGCTGTCGCTTCGAACACCGGTTGTCGGCACCAAGCGAGGCGCGCCTTCGATCTCGATCAAGCGTACGGGAGCTCGCGTCACGCCATCGATCCGCGCGATCAGCGGCCCGGTGTCCGATCGAAACCACGCGATCGTCGCGCTCGTATCGATCACGACGACGATCTCCGACGCAGAGACGAGGCGCTTCTTCCGCGGGACGCGCACGACGGGCTTGCGAGAGGCGACGAGATCGATGAGTCGATCGATGTCGATCGGACCCGCGTAGCTACTTCGCGACGCGAGAGAGCTCGCGATCACGCGCGCCCAGCTGTCACGAAAGACTGGCTCGGGGGCGACGGAAGCAGTGACCGTGGGCATCGGGAGACGCTCGTCGCCGAGCGCGGGCGCGGTCACGACCACGTCGGTGAACGGAACCAGGTCGACCTCGATGGTCGTCCCGATCGGAGTCGCGACGGGCACGACCGGTGGCGACGCGACCGGCGTGATCGTCACCGGCGACATGCCATGCCGGACCTCGGGCGTGCTCGGCGTGGCTTCGACAGTGAGGTCAAAGCCGAGGAGTCGCGCGATCTCTCGGCGTTGATCATCCGTGGTCGCGTCGAGGGCGGCCCAGGCGCGAATCACGTCACCGATGCCGATGCTCGACGACACTCAGCGCTTTTCCGTCGGTGGGCTCGGGTGCTTCCACAACGCGAGACGGGCGATCGATTCCCACGTCTTCTCGTCGTCCAGCGCCGCGAGAGCGTTCAACGCATCGAGCACCTCCGCGGTGCCGGGCTCGCGCAAGTTGCGTCCACGCGCGTCTGCCGCGAGCGCCTCCACGCGATCGATGAGCCGGTCGGATACCTTCGGATCGTAGTCCTTGCCGCGCTGCGAGCGCGCGATGCGGTGCAGCATCTCTCGATCCGGACGCGACAGCGTGTGAACGATGCACCGACGGAGGAACGCGGCCGGGAGATCGCGCTCGTCATTCGTGGTGACCACGAGGAACACCGAGCGCTTCTTGGTCACGACCGCGCCCGTTTCTGCGACGCGAAACGTCTTGGTATCGAACGGCTCGAGCAAGTCGTTCGCCACCTCCGGCTCCGCTTTGTCGATCTCGTCGATGATAACGACTGCATCGCGTGTCACCGAAGATCCGTCCGGTATCGGATCGGCTGGCGCGACCTCGATCCGCTCGACGTGCCCGCGCTTTCGCGCGCTGTCCGGATCGAACGCCCACCACAACGCACGTGGCTCGACGTAGTTCGCGGCGAGCTCCACGCGCTGCTTCTTCGAATCCAGCTGCGCTTCCGCGAGACGGAGCACCGTATCGAACTTCCACTCGAGGTCACGCGCTTCCGTTCGCGACGTGATGACCTCCTGATAGAAGTCAGCACCGACGAGCCGCGCGAGGTCCTTGGCCATCGTCGTCTTGCCCGTGCCGGGAGCTCCGCGAAGCAGCAACGGACGATCGGTCGCGAGCGCGACTCGGATCGCCATCGCGAGCTCCGGTGCGTAGACATACCCACGGTCGGGGCTGGACGGTAGGACGAGTTGCTTGGGGTCGATCATGGCTCTGCCTCCGGTTGCTCTTCGATCGAAAGGTCACCGCTCGCGGTCTCGAATCCGACGAGGAGGTCCATCTGTTCGGGACCGGTCAAGAACGGCGACACGGCGGTCACATCGGGAAGGTTGTCGAGCGTGTCTCTGTCCGTGTCGCCCGCCGCGGCGAGAACGAGCACGAGATTGGGCCGCTTGCGGAGATCGGCGATCAGGACCGGGCTCCATCCACCTCGCAGCACGAGCCAGACCTTGTGCTCCGCGGAGACGTTCGTCGGAGTCTCCGACAACGCGTTGTCGACGACGAGCTTTCCGAGCTTGCGCTTCCCGACGAGGAAGGATCGCACGCGATCGATCACCACCTTCACCGCCGATCCGGCAGCTTCCGCTGCACTCGACGCGAGGGTGAGCACCACGATGCGCCGTCCGTCGATCGCCGCTGGTATCGGCTGATATGCACGCTGGACGTGCCACTTGTAGATCCTGAATCCACTCGGCGGCGGCTGGATCTCGAGGGGACCAAACACGGGAAGCGGTTTGCGCACGGTCGCCACGGCGTCCTCGTGCAAGCGCATCGCCGCGATCAGCTCGAGGATGGTCAGCGCGTCCCTCTCGGCGATCCCCAGCGGCAGGAGCACTCGTCCCGCTGTCGACAGCGACGAGCGGAGCAGTCCGCGCGCGATCGCTTTTCGCGACGCCACGCCCTTCATTCCGAGCACGGCCGAGGCCTCGCGCAGTCGCTCTGCATCGTCGGGGAGCTTCGCGGCGACCACCTCTTGAAACTCGACCGGCGCTCCATCGTCCCACGACACCTGACCGAGCTTGGCCGCGACCCCATCGATCGGACGCACGTAGAGGTTGGTGGTGACGACTCCGCCCGAGGTGAGGTCGGCGAACGCTTGAATGATGATCCCCACGGCACGGCCATCGACGATCAGCGGCGCGCCCGAGATGCCACCGACATCCTCCCCTCCCTTCTTGGGATCCGCGAGCAGGTTCTTGCAATCCACCTCCGACGGTTCGCGATCCCAGCGAAGCACTTCGCCATAGAACGTCCCGCCGTTCACCTCATCGCGCGAGATCGGGTATCCGTACGTGGTGAAGCGCGTGTCTCCGTCGGGGTCGAACTTCGCGAGCGGGATCGGTTCGATTCCCGCGACCTTCGTGACGTCGCACTGAAGGACGATCCAGTCCGCGTCGAAATCGACGCAAGTCCCGTGGACCGACGCCCGACTCTCGACACCATCGATCGTGACTTGAAACGTGAGCGGGCCGGGTCCTGCACCGAGGTAGACCGGCGTCTTGTCACGGCGGCTCGCAGCGAGATTTCCCACCACGTGAAACGCGGTGAGGAGCAGACCGGACTTCGAGATCAGAAAGCCCGTGCCGTGCGAACCATCATTCGCAACCACACGCGCGATCGCACGAGTCCACCACATCCCCGCGCGAACCTAACACCGCCGTTTCCGTCGAAGCACTAGACCCGGTGCCGCAATGCGCGGCAGATCTGCTAGCCGACGTGCTTGTCGAGCCACTTCACGAGGGGCGCGAGCGCTTTGCCGTGCTTCGCGAGCCACGGCCCGAGCGTCGCTGCGTGCAGCATGCCCTTGGGAATCCCGCCCGGCCCGGCGGTGAGCCCGCGCAGCTTGAGGAGCTCCGCCCGCGGGTGATCCTCGGCGTACGGCTTGGGCACTCGCTTGTAGTCATCGTGACCGCCGACCTCGTAGCCCGCTTTGCGCAGCTTCGCGATCAGCGTCGCGAGCTCCGCGCCCGCTTTGCCCGCGACCGCTTTGCGCCAGGTCGCGAGCTTGTCGGCGTCGAACATGTACGTGCCCACGCCGACGAACTCCTCGTCGACGCCGAGGTGGACGTACATCGCCGCGTTGCCGCCCTCGCCGAGCTTCTTGCCGTACGCGGTGATCACCGCGCCGATGTGCGTCTTGTACGGCGCTTTGTCCTTCGCGAACCGAACGTCGCGATGGATGCGCATCACCTTCGGCGGGCCGAGCTTCAGCGGCTTGTACACGGGCACGAGCGCGGCGTGCACGTGGTCGAGGAGCGCGGTCATCGGCGCGACCCACTCGCGCTCGTAGCGATCTTTGTTCGCGAGGAACCACTCGCGGTTCATCTCGTGCGCGAGCTCGTGAAAGAACCCCGGCGCGGTCTTCGAGAACCCGGTGAACGGCGCAGATTTCGGGACGGGCTTCGCGGCGACCTTCGGCATCGCGCGCGAGGATACTCGCTAACGGCGATTGAACATCTTCGCGACCGCGCCACCTGCGCGATGTGCGAGTGCGGGTGCGAGCCGCGTGAGCTGATGCATCGCCCAGGCATCGCGGCCGACGGTGCGTACCGCGGGGTTCGTGCGCAGCGCGTCGACGATCGTGTCCGCGACGAGCGACGGCGGTGCTCCGCGCTTGTGGAACGCAGCGATCATCTTGTCCTTGCGACTCGCGACGCCGCCCGACATGCGACCGCCCGTGATGATCCCCGTCGCGATCATGCCCGGGCAGATCGCGGTGACGCCGATGCGATGTGGTGCCATCTCCGTGCGCAGCGACTGCGAGAAGCCGAGCACCGCGAACTTCGACGCGACATACGCGGTCACTTGCGGCGCGGGATAGATGCCGAAGATCGACGAGATGTTGACGACGTGACCGCCCGCCCCTCGCTCGACCATCTTCGGCAGGAAGAAGTGACAGCCATGAACGACGCCGCGGAGGTTCACGCCGAGGAGCCAGTCCCAATCGTCGAGCGTGGTGTCGAGAAACAAACCGCCGACGGCGACGCCCGCGTTGTTGACGACGACGTCGACGGCGGGCGCGAGCGCGTGCACGGCGTCCGCGAACGCAGCGAACTGCGCGCGATCGGAGACATCGAAGGCGCGCGTGTGCAGCGCGGCGGGACCGAGCTCTTGCGCGAGCGCGTCGATCCGCGCGCGATCGATATCGCAGGCGACGACGCGTGCCCCGCGCTGCGCGAAGGCCAGTGCGGTGGCGCGGCCGATGCCGCTTCCGGCGCCCGTGACGAC
>Ga0154020_10004471_pt1 | contig 16656 bp, 8 predicted proteins | sample Klosneuvirus_201_FD_109709 | JGI IMG/M metagenome (GOLD analysis project Ga0154020, IMG submission 109709) | Active sludge microbial communities from wastewater, Klosterneuburg, Austria - Klosneuvirus_20160825_MG | ecosystem: Engineered > WWTP > Aerobic digester > Activated sludge | place...
GCTAAAGCATTATCGCGCAGTGGCAACAAGATACGATAAGTTGAAGAGAAATTACGAAAGTATGGTTGCTATGGCTTGTGGGTACCTATGGTTACCTATGTGAAATGTCAACAGACCCTAGCGATAATTTATTTTATCGTTAGTAGAGAATCTACCTGGTATTCTTGTGACTAATTTTTAACAAGCGGTTATCGCTTTAAGGTTCATGGCGCATGGTTGTATTTTGCCAGATGGATTATTAACTTTCATGAATTGGAGTTATCTTGGTATCTCCACGATTAGTAACAAAGAACGAGTCTGAAGAACCGATGCTTCGATTGGCCGTCCAGCCATTAAAAAGATTGAATAGAATCTCCTTATTCCGGCCTTCCCCACCATGAAAAATCGCACTGTTTAATGGCTGGCGCTATAATGTGTAGCATCATCACTTTTCTTTTCCGGCCTTGATAAACTAGACGTGGTGATGGAAATGACTTTGCATAGGTGCAGATTCTTGCCACACTCGCTGGCTACTCCTACGATTCTAGGGATGTTTATGTCTTCTTCGATCATCGAATGCGAGGGCATAAATATCAGTTTTTGCTACTCAATACAACAGCTTTGCAGCTTAATATGCTTTCCAGAATCTCTTTCTATAGCGCAGAGCCACGTATTGGATTTAGGAAAGAATGAAGATGCAGATCTATAAAGCCGAAATATCTGCCGGTTCGCTGATGCTGCCTGAAAGCCGGCGCATCGCGAGATTGCTGCTGGAAAATCCAACAAAAGAACGTTGGGCTCATGCTCTCAAAGTCGAAAATATCCTACAAAAGAATCCAATGACCGCGCGCCGTCAAGCAGGTTTGATCCGCAAACGGTTGGAAACACTGGATGCGGAAGGCTGGCAAATGATCGTAGAAGGTAACAAAGAGCTGGCAAGTCAGCTGTTACTGGCGGCATCTATCAAGCACAGCCGTTTGCTGGCTGATTTTCTGCGAGATGTATATGCTCAGGATTTGCGACGGTTGGAGCACTCGCTCAGCCTGAATCAATGGGATGCTTTTCTAACTGAGTGCGCCCGTCGGAATGAGCAAGTAGAAGGCTGGGCGGCCTCTACTAAGAAGAAACTTTTTCAAGTGATTGTTCGTATTCTTGCAGAAGCTAAATATTTGGACACCACACGCAAAATGAATTTAACTCCGCCCATACTTCACCCTGTAATAGTCTCATATCTGAAGCGCCGTAGTGATACCGAGACACTTGTTCTCATGGAATATTCCCAATGAGCCAAACTTTCGAAGCACGCCTCAACCAGATTCTTCCACGGTTGACCTCGCCCGAGCTGCTTACTAATCGCGGCCTTGGCAATGAAATTGGCTTCTGGATCTTTGACTACCCGCCAGAGCGGGAAATGGATATGCGAGCTTTCCTGCAAGAAGTGATTTTGCCTGCACTGGAAAAACGCCAACCTCCGGTCAAAGTGGAAGCCGTCAATCTCTTTGACCTCGTGATTAACCAATTGGATGAGCGCAAGCTGCTGGATAAAGTTATCGAAATGCAACGAACCAAAGGAGATGAAGTTGTTCTTGCTTCCCTCCGATCTGTGCTGAAAGAAGACAAGCTGGCTCAGAAGCTCGCAACACAGATTGACTTGCCAAACATTGATCTCCTGATTCTTTGGGGCGTGGGCTCGGTTTACCCCATGCTACGTACCCATACATTGCTATCGGCGCTGCACCCGATAATGCAGGATACACCACTGCTGATGCTGTATCCTGGCCGTTACGATGGTCACTCGCTGCGCCTTTTTAACAAACTGACGGAAGATCATTATTACCGCGCTTTCCAGCTTGTCGCCTGAAAATTGAGAATATAGGGAACACAATAATGAAAATCCGGGAGCTCTTCACCAAACCCATCGACCGCCCCATCAACGGTGTGATCAAGGCCGACCAGCGCGACGCCGAGAGTGTCTGGCAGGAACTCGACGAATACGTTGTTACCAAGCAGCTCACCGAATATTTCCGGCGTTTCTTCGATGCTTTCCTGGCTGCCGCCGACAACCCCAACGACCCAGTGCTTTCCACCCGCATGGGCGTTTGGATATCAGGCTTCTTCGGCTCCGGTAAGTCTCACTTCATCAAGATTCTTTCCTATCTATTGGAAAACATTGAGGCGGTTTCCCCAAGCACTGGCCAACACAAACGAGCCTCTGAATTTTTCGATGAACACAAAATTAAAGACGCCATGTTGCTAGCTGATATTCGGAGAGCTATCCAGGGGAGCTCCGATGTCATCCTATTCAACATAGATGCCAAGGCCGACAGCAAATCCGATCGGGACGTGATTCTTCAGGTCTTTCTGCGTGTTTTCAACGAGAAGCTGGGTTATTCAGGTGATGCGCCGCACATCGCAAATATGGAGCGATACCTTGCCTCCAAGGGTGTTTACGAAATCTTCATGAGTGAATTCATGACTAAGAATGGCTCCACTTGGGAACAACAACGCGATGCTGTCGATTTTCTGCGCGATGACGTGGTGCATGCTCTGTCCAAAACCCTCAAAATGACTGAAGAATCTGCAAGTAGCTGGTTCGATAAAGCTCGTGAAGACTATCGCATCAACATCGAAAACTTCGCGAAGCTGTTGCGGGAATATCTGGAAACCAAGCCGACCGGGCACCGCATTATCTTTTTGGTGGATGAGGTTGGTCAGTTTGTTGGTGACAACACCCAACTGATGCTCACCCTACAAACCATCACCGAGCAGCTCGGCACCCTCTGCGAAGGGCGGGCTTGGGTCATCGTCACCAGCCAGGAAGACATCGACGCCGCCATCGGTGAGGCCAACAAGGCCAGGTCACAGGACTTCTCCAAGATTCAGGGTCGCTTTCATACCCGCCTGTCACTAGCCAGCTCCAACATTGATGAAGTCATCGGTGAGCGCCTTCTGTCCAAGACTGAGGCTGCGCACGTGGAGCTACGAGATTGCTTCGCTCAGAAGGGCGACATCATCAACAACCAGCTTGCCTTCGTCGGCAATTCGGTTACTCTAAGGGGTTACAAGGACGCGGTTGAGTTCGTCGCTTATTACCCTTTTGCACCCTATCAATTCACTCTGCTACAAAAGGTGTTCGAGTCCATCCGTAAGGTAGGTGCTACCGGTAAGCACCTGTCCAAGGGCGAGCGTTCCCTGCTGGACGCGTTCCAATTAGCCGCCAAACACAACGCTAACCGTGGCACCGAGGCCATGGTTCCCCTCTACGATTTTTATCCATCCATCGAGAGTTTCATCGATACCAGCGCCAAGCGTTCAATCGACGATGCACCAGAAAACCCATCCCTGGAACCCTATGACATCCTACTGCTGAAAGCCCTGTTCCTGATCCGCTATATTCCGGACATTGTTCGGCCCAATGTCGATAATCTAGCTACGCTCTGCCTGGATGAGATCGATACCGATAAGCTGGCGCTGAAGCGCAAGATCCAGGAAAGTCTCACCCGCCTGGAACACCAGCGCCTGGTCAACCGTAATGGCGACCTCTGGTTCTTTCTCACCAACGAGGAACGTGACGTCGCCCGAGAAATCGGCCATGTGGAAGTTTCTTCCGCTGAAAAATCCCGCCTGCTGTGCGAATTGATTTATGACGACATTCTCGGTGGGCAGACCAAAGTTCGCCACAAAGACACTAAGGCGGATTACGAATTTAACCGCCTGCTCGATGGCGCACCCTGGAAACATGCTAACCATCAGCTTGCCCTGGAAGTCGCCACGCCTCTTGGCGACGACTATGAAGGCTTGAGCGAAGACAAGTGCATCCTGCGCAGTATTGATCGTGCATTGATCCGTATGGCCGAAGGTGAGCGCCTTGACCTTGAGATCACACTCTACCAGCAGATCGAGAAATACATCGACAGTCCCAAGGCAAGCTCTGCCGCGCCGTCCCTCAAACGCATCCTGATGGATCGCAAGGACGAAAACCGTGAACGCCGTGGCCGCCTGATTGAGCAGATGAGCAATCTTATGCTGATTGGGGATTTCTACGTCCTGGGCCAGAAACAGCAGATCAAGGCAGCCAGTCCCTCCACACTGCTGGACGGGCTGGTCAACTACCTCATTTCCAACACCTACACCAAGCTGCCCTATCTCAAGGTACGGCAGGCCGATCCCATTGCCGAGATCAAAGCAGTGCTCACCGCCGACGATATCGGCCAGTATGGCCTCACGCTGGGAGGGGAAGAAGGCAACCTCCTCGCGCTTAAGGAAGTCCGTGAGTATCTTCAGCTCGCTGCCAGTCAGAATCGCGTGCTACTTTCAGATATCGTGGACCGCTTTACCGGTGTGCCGTGGGGCTGGAAACCAGAATGGGAGGTCGTGCTGCTTATCGCCCGCTTGTTCATGGCTGGTGAGATCAAGCTCATGCTGGAAGGCTCGGACCTTGACCAAAAAAGCGCAATCGATCCCCTGACTAAATCCGTGCGTTTCAAGCAGGTCTCCATCCTTAAGCGCAAAACGGCGGACGCCACATCCCTCAAACGGGCAAGGGATCTTCACAAAGACCTATTCTCCAATCTGGCGCGGGAGGACGAAGATGGTTTGGTAGCCGATTTTCGGACCAATCTAAGTAATTGGCAAACAGAACTGAAGAACTTTACTCATGCAGCCGCGATGAAATATTACCCCGGTAAGGAAGTCATGGCACAGGCAATCAACCGCATCGCCAAGCAACTTGCTATCCGCGATCCGTTTGAATTCCTTGAAGCTCTGCTGGCTGGCAAGGATGACTGGCTTGATACCGCCACTGATATTCACGACGTTATCAGCTTCTATAAAACCCAGATTACAACTTGGCGTCGAATGTTAGAGGCCCTTGCCGAGTTTTCCGATAATCGTGAGGCGCTCATCAAGCAGGACCAGGCCGCGCTTGCGTTGCGAGATCTGGAAGCCATTCGCGATAACCCAACCCCTTACGGCCAAGTCAACCGCATCGACGCATTGATTGGCACCGTCGAGGGCGTCAACAACCGCTTCGCCCAAGACAAGCGAGAGCGAGCCCTCCTTTCCATCGACGCCAAAATCGACGAAGTGCAAAAAGCCCTTGATGCCGCTGCTGCTGGAGCTGATCTGCGCAACAAGGCACTGCAACACCTGCAACAACTTAAGACCACCATTGCCAGTCTGACCAGCATCCCCAAGATACTCTACCTGCAAGAGCAGGCAGGTGATGCGCTAGATAAGGCGATGGAATCAATTGTCGTTGCCACCCCCAAGATTCCTTCGAATGTTGCCATGCAGGCTAATGGATCTGCGGCGGCTCTGCACACCGGAGAATCGGCTGCACCCACCCTTACATCTCAACCCGTCAAGGTGATTCGTGCTGCCGACTTATCCAGCAAATTTTATCTGGAAACTGAGGCTGAGGTGGAGGACTACATCGCCAAGCTTAAGGCCGAATTGATGGCAGTCATTAAAACCGGCCAACGTGCTCGTATCCAATAAGAAGGCACATGAACAAAACCAAACTCAAAACCTACGCTCCGCAAGCCCGCCGCGACTTCATTACCACAGTCACTGCCCGCGCTAACCAGTTGGGTTTGTCCGAGCAAGACGGCAAGCTCGAAGCGGCCCCGGTAGAAAAGAGTGGCGATGTAGTAATCATCGCTGGTCAACCTTGGCCTGCAAAAGTGCAGGGGCAGCGCGAACAGCTTATCAAACGCATCCAGAAAGACGGCTTCGCGCAGACCATGGAAGCGGTGGCCTATACCTGGTTCAACCGCTTTGCGGCGTTGCGCTATATGGAGATCGACGATTATCTGGATCACGGCCATCGCGTGCTTTCCAATCGCGAAGGCGGCATGCCGGAAATCCTCAACCATGCCACCGAGCTGGAACTTCCGGGCTACAACAAAGCCAAAGCAATCGAACTCAAGCTGGCTGGCAACAAGGATGGCGAACTCTACAAAATGCTGCTGGTCGCCCAGTGCAATGCACTCTCTCGCGCCATACCCTTCCTGTTCGAGCGCATCGACGACGAAACCGAACTGCTGCTGCCGGACAACCTGCTGCGCACCGATTCCATCATCGCCAAGCTGGTCGAAGCCATTCCCGAGGAAGACTGGCAAGAGGTCGAAATCATCGGCTGGCTGTACCAGTTCTACATCAGTGAGAAAAAGGACGAAGTGATCGGCAAGGTGGTCAAGAGCGAGGACATCCCCGCCGCCACCCAGCTCTTCACCCCCAACTGGATCGTGCAATACCTGGTGCAGAACAGCGTCGGTCGCCTGTGGCTGATGGCCAATCCCGCCTCGACGCTGAAAAACCAGTGGCCGTATTACATTCAACCTGCCGGACAGACGCCAGAAGTACAGGCGCAAATCGACGCCCTGATTCAGACTCGGATGAATGAAGACGGTGGCAGCCTCAGCCCGGAAACCATTACCGTACTCGACCCCGCCTGCGGCAGCGGCCACATCCTGGTTGTGGCGTACGACGTCCTCAAAGCTATCTATCTGGAACGCGGCTACCAACTTCGAGCCATACCGCGCCTGATTCTGGAAAAGAATCTCTACGGTCTCGACATCGATGACCGCGCCGCGCAACTGGCAGGTTTTGCCCTGCTGATGAAAGCTCGTGCCGACGACCGCCGCCTGCTCGACAACCCGCCCCAGCTCAATGTGCTGGCCTTGCAGGAAAGCAAAGGGCTGAATGCAGACGAACTGATCCATGCTCTGCAATCCGTCGCCGTAGGTCGGGTTAGTCCGCAGGGCGTAACCCGACAAACCAGAGATGAATTTGGTGACACTGACATTTTTCCCGATACTCTTCCGCAAATGAGCCTCGGCGAATCGGTGGCGGCAAAAACATCGGCTTATGCTGCGCTATCCCGACCTACGATTGGCGCCCTCATCGATATCTTCGCCCAAGCCAAGACCTTTGGCTCTTTAATCCAAATTCCGCAGGAACTGAATGCGCAACTGGCGACGATGGCGGAGAGTTTGCAGCAGGCCACCCTGAATGGTGATCTTTACGCTCAGGCAGCGGTGCGGTATTTGTTGCCGCTGGTGGCACAGGCAAGAGTGCTGGGGATGCAGTTTGATGCAGTGGTAGCGAACCCACCGTATATGGGCGGCAAGGGGATGAACGCTACGTTGAAGGATTACGCCAAGGCGACGTTCCCGGATAGCAAGTCTGATCTGTTTGCCATATTCATCGAGCGCGGTTTTGGCTGGTGCAAGCCTTCTGGCTTTAACAGCATGGTGACAATGCAAAGTTGGATGTTCTTGTCATCATTTGAAGCCATGCGGACTAGTATCCTTAGTAACTCTTCAATTAGTAATTTAATTCAGCTTCCTTATGACGGACAAGGACCAACAGCGATGGGGATCAGCTTCGGGGTGTCAGCGGCAGTATTTAATCGTATGCATATACCAAATTTGTTGGCGTCATTCGATTGTTTTAGATATTTTGAACTTGAAGAGGAAGGCGTACCTAAGGCGTTTCCAAGTAATAATGAAAGAAACGTTAATATGCGACCAGACAATTTCTCAAAAATCCCAGGAAAGCCGATTGCATATTGGTTAACATGGACCCATGTTTTTTCGTTCCCAAGGATTGGTGACAGCTATGTTTCAGGCGGAAGAAATAAAACTCACGATAATGAAACCTATTTAAGGTTTTGGTGGGAGGTTGAAACTGGTGATCGGAAGTGGAGAATGTATGCCAATGGAGGGGATTTTCGGAAATATTATGGAAATGAAATTAATATGGTCAATTGGTCAGATGAAGCACGCGATTTTTATAATTCACACGGAGGACTTTGTAATGAGAAATTTTGGGGTCGTGAAGGTATTGCATGGTCACTAATTACATCTGCAATTCCTTCATTTAGAGTAAAAACAGAATCAGCGATATACAGTTCTGGGGCGCCGACCATTTTCCCAGAGGCTGGAGATGATTTTGATGTTGGATTGCTGGCATTTTTAAATTCACCCATAACCATACAATTGCTAAAAGTCCTTAATCCAACTATTAACACTACTGTTGGAGATGTATTGAATCTTCCATATATTAAAAATATAGAGTTAAAGGAAGTTTTAAATAGCAACACAAAACAATTGATAGAAATCGCCAAGATTGATTGGGATTCTCAAGAAATTAGCGTTGAATTTAATGGAATGGATTTTAAGCGTGAACTTTCTATGTATGAAGGGTGGTGGACAAAATACTTCGGTCTCCAAAATGACCGAATTTTTAAGGCAAAACTAAAAGAAGAAGAAAACAACCGCATCTTCATTGAAGCCTACGGTCTACAAGACGAACTCTCCTTCGAAGTCCCAGAAGAGCAGATCACCCTCGCCCGTGCCGACCGCGAGAAAGATTGCCAACGCCTGATCTCCTACGCCATCGGCTGCATGATGGGGCGCTATAGCCTGGACGAACCCGGCCTGATCTACGCCCACGCCGCTAACGTCGGTTTTGATGCCACCCGCTACCAGACTTTTCCCGCCGACGCCGACGGCATCGTGCCGCTCACCGACGAACTCTGGTTCGAGGACGATGCTGCCAACCGTATCCGCGAATTCCTATTGGCCGTATGGGGTGCCGAGACACTGGAAGAGAATCTGACCTGGCTCTCGGAAAGCCTGGGCAAGAAGGGCAACGAGACTCCGATCGAGACCATTCGCCGTTATCTCTCAGGCAGTTTCTACAAAGACCATCTGCAAACCTACAAGAAGCGCCCGATCTACTGGCTATTCTCCAGCGGCAAACAAGTCGCATTCCAGGCGCTGGTCTATCTGCACCGCTACCACGAAGGCACACTGGCGCGGATGCGCAGCGAATACGTCGTGCCGCTGACCGGCAAGATCCAGTCACGCATCGAGATGCTGACCAAGGATGCCGAATCCGCCACCTCTACCGCCGCACGGAACAAGCTCAACAAAGAAATCGAAGGGCTGCGCAAAAAACACGTCGAACTACTGTCCTACGACGAAAAACTCCGCCACTACGCCGACATGCGCATCAAGCTGGATTTGGATGATGGGGTGAAGGTGAACTACGGCAAGTTTGGGGATTTGCTGGCCGAGGTGAAGGCGGTGACGGGTGGAGCGGAAGAATAATGGGCCAGAAGATCAACCAACTCAAACGTCGCAGAACTGCTCGCAAAGAACTTGCGGAGCTTTTTGAACGAGCATCAGGAGTGGTGGTTGTCCACTATTCTTGCGAGAGTTTTTACGACCGACAAGACGGCTCATCACCACGCGTCACATCGATTGCTGTCCGAAACTTGGAGAATGGACAAACGAAATCATTCTCGATTCATCAAATGGCAGAGAAGAAGAAAATTACATCAGACAAGATTGTTGCGCAGTTTGGCGACCTTGAAAAACTCATGCTTAATGAGTTTTTCGAGTATGCCAAGACGCATCTGCGCAGCCAGTGGCTGCATTGGAATATGCGTGACATCAATTATGGTTTTGCCGCGTTAGAACACAGATGCCAAGTGCTTGAAGGATCCCCGGTGGTTATACCAGAAGAAAACCGGCACGATCTATCCAGAATTCTCATTGCTCTTTACGGGGTTGGGTACACTGGGCATCCACGATTGGAAAGCCTTATGGCAAAGAACAAGGTCGCTGCCCGAGACTTTCTGGTTGGAGCAGAAGAAGCAAAAGCTTTTGAGAACGGTGAGTATGTGAAACTTCATCAGTCTACCCTCAGAAAAGTGGACGTTCTCGCAAATATCGCGGAGCGGGCGGAAAACGGCACTCTTAAAACCAACGCAACCTGGTGGGAGATTCACGGTGGCACCATAGCGGCTATCGGTGAATGGCTGCGAGAGCATTGGATAATTAGTGTCATATCGGCAATAGGCACTGTAGGGGCTGCAATTTTCAAGCTGTCTCCGTGGTTACGCGAATTATTGGGGGGCTAATGGACAATCAAAAAATTATTCTTCCTGATGATTATGGTAACTGGCTCGCGGATTTGAAGCTGCGCATCCAGTCAGCCCAGCAACGGGCTACGCTGGCCGTTAATCGAGAACTGGTGCTCCTCTACTGGCAGATAGGCAAGGATATTCTGGAGCGGCAGCAAGCGCAGGGCTGGGGAGCGAAGGTGATTGACCGGCTGGCAAAAGATCTGAGTTCAGCATTCCCGGAGATGAAAGGATTCTCGCGCCGGAACCTGCTTTACATGCGGAGTTTTGCCGAGGAATGGCCTGATTCTGCAATTGTGCAACAGGCTGTTGCACAATTGCCCTGGGGGCAGAATTTGCTGCTGCTCACAAAGCTTAAAACCCACGAGGAACGGATATGGTATGCCGCCAAGGCCATCGAGCATGGCTGGTCGCGCAATGTGATGTGGCATCACATTTCCACAGCGCTGCACTTACGTTCCGGCAACGCGGTAACCAATTTCGAGCAACGTTTGCCGTCGCCCGACTCAGAACTGGCCCAGCAGACCCTGAAAGACCCGTATCTTTTCGATTTCCTCGGTGTCTCGAATGAGGCATTGGAACGAGACATTGAAGGCGCCATGGTGCGCCATGTCACCAAGCTGCTGATGGAACTGGGCGAGGGCTTCGCCTTCGCTGGACGTCAGGTTCATGTGGAGGTAGCGGGCGAGGATTTTTACATCGACCTGCTGTTTTACAACTACCGACTGCATCGCTTTCTGGTGGTGGAACTCAAGGGTGGCTCCTTCAAACCGGAACATGCCGGGCAGCTCAATTTCTACGTTACGCTGGTGGATGAGCATCTGAAGAACGAGGACGACAAACCAACTATCGGCCTGTTGCTGTGCAAGCAGCAGCACCGCATTGTTGCTGAATATGCCTTGCGGGGCATGACCCAGCCAATAGGCATCGCGGAATACAAGCTGGAATTGCCGGAAGACCTGGCTCGTTATCTGCCAAGTATCGAGCAGATCGAGGCGGAATTGCAGGGTGATGAAATGGGTGATGAGGACGCTGACGAGGGGAAACAGGAATGAGTCAAAGTCGCATTGTTGATTCACTCGTCGCCCTGTATGCCAACAACACCGTCGTGTTTTGGCATGACGTGGACGCGGAGTTCTCCACTTCGGTGGATGGCCTGCCCTTGCAGGACGTGCAGCTGGTGCGCATTGATACCATACCCGCACTTCAGGTGAAACTGAACATAGAGCGTGCGCCCAGACAGAAATGGCTGCTCTACAGCAACAAACCTGAGCCGGAGCTTGCCCAAGATTGGCTGCTGGATATTCGGCTACGCAGCAAGACCTTTCGTGCCGATGCCGCCTCCATTCTGTTGGAGGACTTGGGGCTGGTCTCGCAGACATTGCGCGCGCATCTCAAGCAGCGCGCAAAATTTCTGCGCGCCAAGGAACGGCAGGAGCGGCTGAAGCGTTGGGTATCGTCGGCGGATGACGCGGAAACCCTGGATCGCAAGATGCTGGGTGTACTGGCGCGGGCAGATCAGCCGGACTTGTTCTCCATTCTGTTGCGCTTGTTCGGTAGTTTGGTGGTTGATGGCGAGGCGAACCTCGATGCCGATGCCAAGGTGTGGCAGGAAATAATCACCAACGAGCTGGATCAGGCATTCTGGGTGTTGGTTAAAAATGAGTTGGGCTATGACGAGGCCCAGCCGACGGTGCGCGATTTGATGTTGCGTATTTTTGTGACCGATTTCGCGCGATCATGTCCGGGCAATCTGCCGGAAGCTTTGAGCCACTTCACTCTTGCTGACAAGGCCAAGGCGGCGAATGCTTCGGTTTTTTCTGCGCGCTGGCGTTCCGACATGGCGCATTTTGCCAATTACAACGCGCTATCCAAGGCGGTTGCCGGGGAACTCAATTTATTAGGGTTGCTGTCGGGCATGACGGCGGAAAGTCTGGCGGATTCGATGACGTTCGAGGTGGTAGAGCGGCGCATCATCCATGATTTGAAGGATCGCATAATTGCCGGGGCCGGAGCCAACATGGAAGCGGTGCGCGCCTTGATGGCGCGCCGTCGCGACGGATATTGGGCGAACCGTTTGCTGGCGCAAGCCAGCGATACGACCCGTGCGCTGGTGGCTTGCTACGATGCTTTGGAGGCGGCTGCCGATTTCTTCGAGCTGAAGGCGCGATACGTCAGCGCATTCAGTTTTGCCGATGCAGCGGTTGCGCTGAATGCCTATCAGTCTGATTTGTTCCGCTTCGACCAATTCTACCGATGCTTCCATCATGCCGCCGATGCAGTGGAGCCGACCGGTTGGGCGTTGTTGCACGAGCTGCGCGAGCGTATCGAGGATGCTTATTCGGGCTGGTTCATCCCGCAACTGTCCTCCGCCTGGAGCAAGGTGTTGGAGGGTGAACAAGGGTTGTTGGCAAGCTGGAGGCTGTCTGGGTTACCCAATCAGCAGGATTTCTATGCGCAGCAGGTCAAGCCGCTGTTTCAGGGCGGGATTACCAAGCGGGTGTTTGTGGTGATTTCCGATGCCTTCCGCTTCGAGGCCGCCGAGGAATTGATGCGCGAGATGAATAGCCGTAATCGCCTCAAGGCATCACTGGCTTCCATGCTGGGCGTATTGCCGAGCTACACGACTTTGGGGATGGCGGCGCTGTTGCCGCATGACACGTTGGCTTACAAGTTGAGTGCCAATCTGGATGTGCTGGTAGATGGCCAGCCTACCGCAACCGTTGAGCAGCGCAGCACGCAACTGGGACGCTTCGGCGGCATCGCCATCAAGGCGGAAGAGCTGCTGGCGTTAGGCAAGGATAAAGGCCGCGAGTTGGTGCGTGACCATAGCCTGGTTTATGTCTATCACGACCGCATCGACATGATCGGCGACAAACAGGCTTCGGAAACCAAGACCTTCGAGGCGGTAGCGGATACGTTAACTGAGCTTTCTCAATTGAGCAGCTTCATCATCAACAGCCTGAATGGTTCGGTGGTGCTGATTACAGCGGATCACGGCTTCATGTATCAGGAGTCTGCCTTGGATGTGGCCGACAAGTCCGCTTTGGATGAAAAGCCGGAAGGAATGCTGAAGGCCAAGAAGCGTTATCTGCTGGGGCAGAATCTGGGTAAAACTGGCAAGGCTTGGTCTGGCAATACGGCGATTACCGCTGGCACGGATGAGGCGGGTAGCGTGGATTTTTGGGTTCCCAAGGGAGTGGCGCGTTTCCACTTTGCGGGCGGGGCTCGGTTTGTACATGGCAGCGCGATGCCCCAGGAGATCGTCGTGCCGCTGATTACGGTGCGGGTCAGTGAGTCGGACAAGGCCAAGACACGGCTTGTGGAATTTACCTTGTTGGGGGCATCGAACAAGGTGGTCACGAACAAACAACGCTTCGAGTTTATTCAGACGGATGCGGTCTCTGAACGAGTGTTGCCGCGAACCGTGCTGATCAGTTTGCGCGACGGGCAAACGCTCATCAGCGACGAGCAGACCTTGACCTTTGATAGCACGTCGCAGTTAATGGATGAGAGGAAACGTTCGGTGATGCTGACTATTGTTTCGGGGGCGCATGACCGAGCCAAAGATTATTTCCTGATTGCACGCGATGCTCAGACTAAAGTTGAAATTGTCCGTGTGCCGCTCAAGATAGATGTCTCATTTGGCAATGATTTTTAAGGACGATTCCTATGGATGATGCTATGCAGGACCCGACTGAAACCCAAAGCCAAGCTGAAGGCATGAGCCTGGATGACATGCTGAATAAGCATTTCGGAGGCAAAGTTGTCCGCAAGGATCTGACCAAGCTGATCAAGGAGGGTGCCAACGTTCCTGTTTATGTCCTTGAATATTTGTTGGGAATGTACTGCGCCTCTGATGACGAAGCGACGATTCAGTCTGGTATGACGAATGTTAAGCGCATTTTGGCCGAGAACTATGTGCGTCCCGATGAAGCGGAGAAGGTTAAATCCAAGATCCGTGAGAGCGGCAGCTACAAGGTCATCGACAAAGTGACAGTCAAGCTCAATGAAAAGCGGGATGTGTATGAGGCACTGCTATCTAATCTGGGAGTAAAGAACGCCGAATTGTCGGATAGCTTTGTGCGCCAGTTTGAGAAACTGCTGGTTGGTGGCATCTGGTGCATCGTTACGCTTCAGTATCAGTTTGAGGAGAACCAGAAAGGGTCACCGTTTACAGTGACTGACTTGAAGCCCATCCAGATGCCAAACATGGACATGCAGGGGCTTTTCGATGGCCGACGTGCATTGACCGAGGAACAGTGGATTGACGCTTTGATCCGTTCCATCGGCATGGAGCCGTCCTGCTTCAAAGAGCGAGTTAAGTGGCACCTTCTGGCGCGAATGATTCCCCTAGTGGAGAACAACTATAATTTCTGCGAGTTAGGACCGCGCGGTACCGGCAAGAGCCATATTTACAAGGAAATAAGCCCCAACAGTATTCTGATTTCCGGCGGTCAGACGACAGTTGCCAATCTGTTCTACAACATGGCGGCCCGTAAGGTGGGGCTAGTTGGGCTGTGGGATGTGGTTGCCTTCGATGAGGTGGCGGGCATCAACTTCAAGGATCATGATGGCGTTCAGATCATGAAGGACTATATGGCTTCCGGTTCGTTCAGCCGAGGCCGTGAATCGATTAATGCAAGCGCCTCGATGGTGTTCATCGGCAATATTAATCAGAGTGTGGAATCGCTGGTGAAAACTTCACACCTACTGGCGCCATTTCCGGAGGTGATGATTGACTCGGCGTTCTTCGACCGTTTTCATGCCTACGTGCCGGGTTGGGAGATTCCGAAGATGCGGCCGGAATTCTTCACCAATCAGTATGGGATGATCGTCGATTACTTAGCCGAATACTTACGCGAGATGCGCAAATATAACTTTGCCGACGTCATCGATAAGTGGTTCAAGCTCGGCAACAACCTGAACCAGCGTGATACCATCGCTGTGCGCCGGACAGTTTCAGGGCTGTTGAAATTGGTTTGCCCGCATGGCGAATATGAAAAAGAGACAGTGCGAAAATGCTTGGAATATGCCTTGGAAACCCGTCGCCGCATGAAGGAGCAACTCAAGAAAATCGGCGGCATGGAATTCTACGATGTACATTTTAGCTACATTGATCTGGAAGACAAGCAGGAGCGCTTTATCACGGTCCCGGAGCAATCTGGAGGCGCGTTAATTCCAGAAGGACAGCTCAGCCCCGGCACACTGCACACCATCAGCATGGGCGATACAGGCATCCCCGGCGCTTATCGGCTGGAAATTCAATCCATGAGTGGGGCAGGCAAGCTGTCCATATCTGGCCCGGGTTCGAAAGAATCCGTTAAAGTGGCTTTCGATTACTTTAAAGCCCATGCTTCCCGTGTGAGTGCGTCGATCAAACCCAGTGAGCGTGATTTTCACCTACATCTGCTGGAGCTCCAGAATACAGGAACTCCCGATGCGCTTACGCTGGCGAGCTTTGTAGCTCTATGTTCAGCGGCTTTGGGAAAGCCAGTTCAGTCTCAAATGGCAGTAATGGGTAATATGAGCTTAGGTGGGACCATTGTCCAAGTTAGGAGCTTGGCAGAGAGCTTGCAGGTTGCCTTTGATGCTGGCGTAAAGCGAATACTATTGCCGATGTCCAGCGTTACCGATATTCCGACTGTGCCAGGTGAATTATTTGCAAAATTCCAAACCAGCTTCTATTCCGATCCGGTGGATGCGGTTTTCAAGGCACTTGGGGTGGAATAGATTATTTTTCCGAGGCTTTGCTGCGCAAATGGCGGTTGAAAAAGTAACGGTTAACAAAAGAATAACGCCAGAATCCTCGTCAATACTTGGTTATAACGTTGTTACTGGCAATTAGAATTTAAAAGTTGTCTGGTAAAACAGTGGCTACTGGAAGTGGTAACTTTTGGATGCTGTTTTACACTTCCAAACCAAAGGCCACAACTGAAAAAATTGATAGCCTCATTCTTTGGGAATGTTAGCGATAATGCATTTGTGAATTAAGCTGACAGTGATTTATGAGCTGGGGTATAAGAAACTTATCCACATTTTCTGTGAATAAGCCCGGGTATGAATAAGTAAAATTCTAAATAATCCAGCCTTTATACATTTGAACAATAATTAATCAATCTCAGCCCAATGATATCAAGACTCATTAAGATTGATTCAAGACTTGATCAAAGAATCAAGCCTCAAGTGTCTAGTAATAGGTGTTTCTCGATTTTGAGACTCATGGTAGTATAAATAACATTGAATATATTTATCGCGTTCTGGTTCTGAATTTAACCGCAAGCTGAAGGTATTGAGTAGCTACATAAGTAGCTAGACGGGATTGCTAATCATAAAACAATTTGCCCACAATGGTCACAGAGATTATTAGGGCTTACCTTCTGTAATCTATAACGTCATTTCAAGTTGTTCCAGCAACCAGCGATATGACCATTGCTCTTTTCTGTCTATGCATAACATAACCTCTTGTTGTTTCTTTTAGTGCTAGATCAAGACAGCAGCAGAAGAATTGTGTCCATAGCCCAACAGGATGGCGAGAATGCTAATCCCTGAGCCCCCCCCCTCAACGCTGCCCCGAGTGCAGTAATCAATATTATGATGACCACAACCCGAAATCGCTAGCGGTTGAAGCAGACCGCGTCAGTGCGATTCCATTCGATCAAACACCGGCCCAAAGTGGGCCAATATGATCTGTTCTCGCAGCATCTAGTGAAGCAATTCATCAGAATTAGAGCAAGTCC
>Ga0154020_10004472_pt1 | contig 16655 bp, 15 predicted proteins | sample Klosneuvirus_201_FD_109709 | JGI IMG/M metagenome (GOLD analysis project Ga0154020, IMG submission 109709) | Active sludge microbial communities from wastewater, Klosterneuburg, Austria - Klosneuvirus_20160825_MG | ecosystem: Engineered > WWTP > Aerobic digester > Activated sludge | place...
ATTATTCTGAGAAGCTATTCTTATTAAGTCAGGCATGACATCCATACCAGCAACCCTATCCTGCTCTATTCCATAAAACCACTTTAGGGTTTTAACAAGAGGCATTCCATCAGGCAGTACCAATGTAGCGCTATTAACGTCCTTAGCAAATTGCCTATCTTGATAAGCTTCAATAACCATATGAACATTTGCAAAACATACGTAGCTAGGCTTCTTCATTATAGCATATTCAGTAATTTCTTCAATTGATTTTCTGTAGCTTATAGCCCTGATATTAAGAGAAACTATCTTAAAAATAGAAATCATATTACACGTCGTCATTGCTAATCATATATGTCTAATATCGACTTATTTAACAATGTCTGTATTTAAATTTGATTTGTAAAAAATAAAACTAAAAAAAAGGAAATAAATTATTCCATTTTGTCTACAAAACATTGATTCAGTTATTGAACCAATAATAAAAAGTACTAAAAAAGAAAGATACAGTAAATTCTTTTGTTTAATACTATTTCTTAGTTGAATACATAACATTGAAATATAAATAAATAGCCCAACCACTCCTACCTCCAATAAAATTTGTAAATACTGATTATGCATATCCATTCCTATACCTTCTATGTAATTATATTGAATAAATTTTTTATCTAATTCTTTTTGAGCGTCTCCTATACCAACACCAAATAAAATATTTTCTTGAATTATTTCCATTCCTGGCACCCATAATAGGGTTCTAGCGAAATAACTTCCGTAATTTGTTGTTTCATATTTATTTTTAGTCATATCCATAAATCGCGTCTTAACAATTGGGTTTATTAATACAAAAACTACTATTGAAGTCAATAACAAGCCAGCATAGAAAAATAACTTAAATGATTTATTCATCGCACCATATATAACCAACGAGCCTATTATTATTGCCGCTATAGATACAGTCAATGTTCTAGCACCCGACATAGTTATTACAAAAAGAAAATAAAATATAAGTAACAAGAAAATTATTTTCATAGAAATAGAAATTTTATGAAAATTACTTTTTAAATAATGCATAACTATCAATAAGGAAAAACATATGTACATCGAAAAATATACTGGGTGCATTCCTATCGGTTCTACAAGTCTAAGATGAGAAAATTGCCAATCATAAAAATAAGTATTATGTTGCTCAATGCTAATATTCATATTTACAATAATACATACTAGAGAGGCAATCAATGATGTTATAACAAAAATGAATTGAATTATTTCTACATTTCGTTTAGTAGCATGAAAATCATAAAATACAAATGGCATAACAACTAATGTCAAATGTTTTTCTAGATTAAAAAATGCAATATTTAAATTTCCTTTTTGAGTATATAAAAGAGAAATAGTCTCAATAATATAATATGCAAACAAAATAAGTGAAAGTTTATTAAATCGATATTGAAAAGAGTCTTTAATAAAAAACAACTTAGTAAATGTCAATAAAACAGCAGCAATTATCAAACTGCTATTTATAAAAAGATAATATGGAAACGAAGCAGCTAATAATATAAATATTACAAGTTTTATTTTATCATAATTTTTGAAAATAATTTTCATGAAATTAACATGCATCTATTTCTGAACACATTTTTTTTTAATTGCATTAGAATAAATACTAATTAAATTATTATAATTAATCTGATGTGTATATTTCGCTATAAATGTTTCCCTAGCATGATCATATAAATGATAATAGGCATTTGAATTATTATAAAATTCCTCAACTACTCTATATAAATCAGTTGCATCATTTGCTTTAAAATGAATTCCATTATATCTATCCTTAATAATTTCATTTAGATTTTTCATATCAGATATAAGAACAGGAGTAGAAGTTGAAAAAGACTCTAAAATTATCATAGGCAATCCTTCATAACAAATAGAGGGAACTATTGTTGCTTTACATTTTTTTAGTCTATTAATAATATATTCTCTGTCCTTATATCCTGAATATAAAATATTATGGTTAGTTGAAGCAGCTCTTTGAACTTCTGATTTCATAGGACCATCTCCAATTATTTCTACCTGTATATTTTTGCTTTCAAATGCTTTTAGCAATACTCGAATGCCTTTTTCTTCTGACAACCTTCCGACAAATAAAAAGTAGTCTTCCCGACTATAAGCATCACTTGGCAATGTATCACTAACACTATTTGATTTCACCACTATTTGATCAGGATGTAGTTTTAAAGAAGAATTCAAAAAAACATTTCTAGAAAATTCAGTAAGTGTTATATACATAGATATTTTAGTATTCCATGTCTTTATTACTTTATGCAATGATGTTATAAAAGTAAGTTGTGCTGTTTGAATTTTAGATGAGCGATGGCATCCATATATGATACCATTAAGAGGTAATATTTTACCTACGCATAATTCACAAGGAATATTATTTCTCATCAACAATGCTCCTGAACATATTAGCCGATAATTATGAAGAGTAAGTATAATTGGAATTTTATTTTTATATGCCGAAAAAAAAATAGATGGAGATGCTATATAAAAAAAATTGTGCACATGAACAATATCGGGTTTAAATGTTTTAATTGCCTCAGTAACAATTCTCTCCGATCGTCTATTATAAAAAAGAAGATAGCTGGATTTCAACCAATCAAACCAACCATTAAGAGTTGAATTATAAAAATATATTTCTTTTACTAAATGATGATTTGCTTCTAAAATATCCTTTTCAGTTTGAAAAACAGAATCCTCTCCCCCTGCATGTTTGTATTGATTATGTATTAAAAGAATCTTCATTTGACCTCATTAACATCTAAGCCAAGACCTCTAAAATAGAAGCTACTCAATCATTTAAAACAAAGCCTTTTTTAAAAAAGAAATTATTTTTAGTACCACTATCTAATTTATAGGGCTCTACTTTACCCTTAAGAAAAACCCTTGATGCATCTTTAAGTCCTTTCCACTCCTCTTTAATATACACAATATGTAGTTTTTTAAAATGATGAATAATAGTTATAAAAAATCTCATTAAAATATAAACAAGAGAATATGATTTAGGTAAATACCTATAATACATCAAACTCAAACTTTTTCTTGTATGGTAGTATTTAAAACCAGATATTCTTGCTTCTGCTCGATGATTGACCACTACTTCATCCACATAATAAATAGGCACACCCATGTTATATAGTCTTACACCAAACTCCATTTCATGTGCATATACAAATATCTCAGACCAAAAGCCCTTCAATTTATTAAAAATATCTTTTTCCACTATAGCACCACAACCGCAAAAGGATTTCACTTTAGGTCTTACATTTTTAGAATCAATAATTAAACCTGAAGCACCCGGAAAATGTTCAACTCTACAAGCAATAGCTTGTAATTTTTCTGTACGTATTACTTCAAATGCCTTTTCCATACTACTTGGCAATGGATGACTATCATCATCTAAAAACCATAAATATTTTCCTTTTGCAACTTCAGCTCCATAATTCCAACCAGAAATTCCAACATTTTTTTTTAATTTAATTAGTCTAATCTTCCCTAAATCTCCATATAAAGAAGATATATTTTCCGAAGTACCATCAGAAGATCCATTATCTACTACTATGATTTCATAATCATTAAACCCGGAGTTTACTATTTGATCTATAGTAAATACTACATCAGCATTTCTATTATAACTTAAAACAATAAAAGAAAAAAAAGGGAGTGTTTCATTAAGCATTTTGAGAAATTTTATTTAATTCCATTTTGGCTTTTACTAATGCAGAGCCAATTATTTGATGCATATCATAGTATTGATAATCCGAAAGTCTTCCACCAAAAAGTATCTTTTTTTCTTGAGATGCTAATTCTTTATATTTTTTATACATCGTGTTATTCTTATCATCATTAATAGGATAATAAGGGATTTTATTTTTAGAATACACATCTGGGTATTCCCTTGTAATAATAGTATGCTGCTGGGTTCCAAATTCAAAATGCTTATGCTCAATAATCCTCGTATATGGGATTTCGATATCAGAATAATTAATCCCCGCACATCCTTGATAATCAGAAATATTTAAAAACTCTTCTTCAAATATTAATGTTCTGTATTCTAATTCTCCAAATCGGTAATCAAAAAACTGATCTATACTACCAGTAAAAATTATTCTTTTAGAAATCGAATTCCAATATTCTTTATTCTCAAAATAATCAACATTTTTTTTAACCTCAATTCCTCTTAACATATTTTCCATCATCTTTGTATAGCCACCAACAGGTATACCCTGATATTTATCAAAATAATAGTTGTTATCGAAAGTAAGTCTTATAGGCAGTCTTTTGATTATAAATGTAGGAAGCTCTTTAGGATTTCGCATCCATTGTTTTGTAGTATATCCTTTAATGAAAATATTGTATATCTCTTCACCAACTTGTGAGAGAATATATTCTTCTAGATTAGATGGATTTTTATTCGAAATTTTAACTTCATTTAATTTTTGCCTCGCTTCTTCAGGTGTTTTGACACCCCACACTTGATATAAGCTAAATAGATTAATGGGAAAATCATAAAGTTTTCCTTTATAGTGTACTTTGGGGTTATATCTGAAATGGTTAAATGATGAAAATTTATTTACCCAATCCCAAATACCGTCATCATTGGTATGGAAAATATGGGGCCCGTATTTATGAACATGTATGCCCTCTATATTTTCAGTATAACAATTTCCTCCTATATGATTTCTCTTATCAATAATCAAGCATTTTTTCCCATGATCAGTCATAAACCTGGAAAATGTTATGCCAAACAAGCCACAACCAACTATAACATAATCATACATAAAAATAATTCAAACAAATTTTAATATATTAAAAATATTTTTAAATCGCAAAAAAATCAGGAAAATCATAAAGGTAAAAGTATTAATTATTAGCTTACCTAGAGGGATTATAGCTAAGTTGTTAATGATTATTGATATCACAATTAAAATGCCTAAGGATATAAAAAAGTGTTTTGAAAGAGAGAACCATCTTCCGTTCCTAAAGTCAGAGGTTATTGAGATATAATAAAGGAGCATACAAAATACTTCTGTCGCAATTGACGAGTATGCTGCACCTCTCACATTAAAGTGCTTGATAAATATAAAACTTGAGATAACATTAAATAACAAAGTAAAAATTGTATTAAAAAGAATTTTTTTGTCTCTATTCAAAGCAATACAGATATTTGAAAAACTATAACTAAAATGCACAAAAAAGACTCTGCCAGCGAGAATTGTTAATAAAAAAATCGAATTATTATATTTATTTCCATATAGCAATTGTAATATTAAATCACTATTAAAAATTAAAAATAAAGATGTTAAAGTGGAAAAAATGATCATCGAATCAATAAAATCCACCCTATTCTTGTTATATTCAAAATTTTCATTTATCGAACTAATTATTTTAGGAAGAAATATCCCACTGAGAGAAATACATGGAATAAGAAAAACCGAGGCAATTTTAAATGCAACACTATAATCACCAACTTGAGCTGGTGTTAGCAAAAGACCGATAAATAAAATATCAAAACTTGCATACATGGCTGTAAATATCCTGGAGGACCCAAGAGCCAATGACTCAATAATTGTTTTTTTAAAACCAATTATTAAAAATGAAAAACTCGGATAGGATTTTTTAAAACCAGCATATAACAGAATACTCGGTACTATAAAACTCAAAGTATATGTAAGAGGAATATATTCTGAAAGTTTAAGATATCCAAAAACGTAAACCAATAATAAATAAGTAGAGTTTTGAATCAGCGAGGTATATGCCTGAATTTTAAAATTCATTATAGCTGAATAATACCATAAAAATTGAAAAGGCAAAAGAAGGATTTGCAAAGAAAAAAGAAAGATTATTTTTTTTTGTATTTCAGTAAATGGAAAGAGAAATACAAAGGCAAAACACCCTATGAAAGATAAAAGAGAAAGCAAAAGCTTTGTGCTAAAAATATTATTCACAATATTCTCATTGCCATTACTTTCTGAAAACTGCCTGATTCCTACTAAATCTAATCCTAAATCAGCTAACATTGCAAAATAGTTTACAATAGTGAAACACCAAATAAAATCTCCAAATACAGATTTTTCGAAATAAACTGATAAAAGATAAAAGACTAAAGAAGAAAGAAGCCTGTTAGCAATATTTGAAATAAATACATATTTAAAATTTTTGTTGATGTTCATTTAGATGTAATTATAAAATACTAAGTTGTAGTATGGCTAATTATCCTCTGTTTTTTTTCAAATTTCCAGTTATTTTAGGCTCGAGAACATATATCATTCCTAGCAAGTAGAACAAAAACATCACTTCAAAGTATATAAATACATTATCAGAGAGGAAAAGCATATTCAAATACACCGCAATTACTAAGAGCTTAAAGTTCATGACGTTATTATAATAGAAATAAAATATCCAAATAAAAAATAGGATGGGGCCGAGTTCTAAAAAATTCTTAAGAATATCAGAATGAAAATTTTTTAATGGAAAGTCATTCTTTATAAGCACATCTACTGTTTTCCCAAAACCTATTCCCAAAAGGTGTATGTCTCCAAAAAGCAACATTACGGATTTATATAATTGATATCTTCCCATTAATAACTGGTTAGTTGATATTCCTAAATACTGACTTATAAACTCATCATACCTCCCAGATACTAACTGAAAACAAAGCATAATAAATATAAAATTAACAGCTACCATTAAAAGACTAAATCGTACTGGCTTATTTTGAATTTTATCTTTTTTATTCCTTAAAAAAAACCAAAATAAAAATGAAACTACAATACCAACTAAACTAATCCTTTTAAAACTTAGCAAACAAAAAAGCAGAGAAATAAACATATTTTTTTTTTCATTCTCCATCAAATAATATAAAAAAAGAATGCCGAAAATAAAGCCAGCACCCGATTCTGTACTGATAGTTGATTTTTTAATTGCATCTATTAATAATTGAGGGTGATGGATCACTGGTAATATCTCAACTCCTTTATCTACAAGATAGCTTGCGATTGTACCCCAGAATACAATCTTTAGATAAGTATTCTGTGTACTTTTCTGATAAAAAAAAGATAAGCCAAATGCAAACAAAAGGGGGCAAAACACCAAAAAAATCTCTATAAAATATCTTTTATAAAATCCAATAAAAAAACAAACAAGAAAGGATATAGAAAATATAAATAAATAGAGTATCATATTTCGTAGGAAATATTGCATCACCACTCTATTACAAATAAATCTATTAAATAAAAAAATGAAGAAAAGCGGAATCAAAGGCAATAAATATTTAATACTATTAAGCTTAAGATTATAATAAGGCAAATAACCAAGAATATAATATATAATTAAACATATTGAAATAATCAACCCACTCGATATTTTGTTGAAGGCTTCCCGATTCTTTACTTCTATCATTAGAGGAAATATAGGGTGTAAGAATTACACATATTATTTATTATAAAATTTCTAAAATATGATTTACAATTCTCTCACTTGTTTTACCATCTCTATATGGTATATTATTATTTATATATTCATTTCGATTATAATTAAAATTTTGTTGTTGTAAATAAGTGCTTAATTCTTTAAGAGAATAAACTTCAGTTGCCTCCTTTTTTGAATAGATCGATAATATCTTAGCGGACTCTCCCCACTTAGGCACCAAGATAGGTTTATTAAGAAGCATGGGATAAATAAATGTAGTAGAATAATGGCCGATGCATTTATCTGAAAAGTAAATTAGCTTAGGGAAATTAATATCAGATAATATTGTGGCTCCTACAATTGTATTAAATGAATCCCTATTTGGTCCACCTGCAGTTCTAGGATGAAGCTTTATAACTAAATGCAAGCCGGCAATGCGACAAGCTGAATTAATTTCTGTAAAAAAATTTATCCTGTGAATATTATCCCATATATTATCTTCCACCAATCCCTCTTCAATATATACAACGTAAGATTTATCAAAAGGCAGTTTATATTTATTATAGAATGCATTTTTATCCTTACCTAGCTTATCTATCTCTAGAAAGAACATATCTAAGCCCGGATTCCCAATAACTTCTACTCTTGATTTATATCCTGTAAATCTCTTTTCATAATACATCTTTTCACCTATTCCATATGTCAAAGTTAAATCAGGGGTTAAATCAAATGATGGGGGAGGAAAATGCAAATAAGTTCCCGGATCTGAAAATGTTTTTAGCAATGCTTTGTAAGTACTACATTTTAAAATATATCGTTTATTATACATAAAAGTGCTGTAAAGATAATTTAGCACAGGCCTAATTTGCTTAAACGAATTTTTTAGCCTTCCCCTTTTTTTTGTCTTGTTCATCACTTTGATACTATCTTCAATAAAATCTTCTCGTGTCAAAGAACCATGCATTAGGTATACACATTTTATACCTAATTGTTTACATGATAAAATAACAGATCTATCCATAATAAAAGATGCATTAAGAATAATAACAACAACAGGTTTTTCCAACTTTAATATGTTATGAAAAAAATTAGTTTTATAGTATCTAATATCATAACAATCAATTCCATCTATTGCCTGATACTTTGGGCAAGAGATATCTCTCCATGAGCCAAGATGAATTAACTTAGTCTGAAATCCGGACTCTTTTATTTTACGATCAATTGATTTAAAATTATTTACCCCTCTTGTCCAATAATCAAAATACAACACTTGTGCTTTCATCTTTAGTAGGTTATCAGAAATATATCTAAGTCGCGTATAATATCTAATTTTTTGATTCTACATTAATATAACTGCTATGGGGTGAACTGTGAAGTAATAAAATTATTTCAAATATGCAAATACTGTATTTTAATAATCTAAAATCATAATTACCTTATTATATTTATCATATCCCACTGAAGGGGCGAACCCAATTTTAGGTTTCGGGTAGATTTCTTGCCAAGTAACGCATCAAAGTATTTAGGGTGTAAGCCATCTCCGGGCCTTATAATCCGAATATTATCCATAGTAAATTTCTCACCTTCTTTAATATCCTTAACAACATAAATAGAGCGTTTAAATGTTTTGCTTTTTTCTTCAGCTTTTTGAATTGTAAGTTGCACATTACCTAGAGCTAAAAACGCACGTTCACTCTCAATAACCAAATCTTTCATTTCATTTGGCTCCATACTAAATGCACTATCCACTCCTCCATTGGCTCTACTAATAGTAAAATGCTTTTCAATTACCCTTGCTCCCAAAGCAATAGAAGCTATACTTGCACCTATCCCCATCGTATGATCACTTAAACCTATTATACAATCTGGAAAGATCTGTTGAAGAACTGGTATAGTAATAAGGTTAGTATTTTCAGGAGTAGCCGGATAAGTACTTGTACATTTCAATAACACAATTTTGTTACAATCATTATCTTTTAACACTTGTACTGATTCAATAATATCTGCAATATCAGCAATTCCAGTACTCATAATTACAGGCTTCCCTGTTTTTGCCACTTTCTTTAATAGGGGATGATCTGCATTTTCAAAAGATGCAATTTTATAACAAGGAACATTTAATGTTTCCAGAAAATCAACAGCTGTTTCATCGAAAGGCGTACTAAAACAAATTAAACCTAATTGTTTCGCATAATTAAACAAAGGCTTATGCCACTCCCAAGGAGTATGTGCTTCTTGGTATAGTTCATATAAATTTCTTCCATACCATAATGAGCTTTTGTCTGTGATATCAAATAAACCCCCTCTATGATTAATCGTCAACGTATCAGCTGTATAGGTTTGAAGTTTTATTGCATGCGCCCCAGCATCAGCCGCAAACTTAATAATCTCCTTTGCTCTATCTAAAGATTGATTATGGTTACCACTCATTTCAGCAATAATAAATGGTTTGTCATTCAAGCCAATCTTATTGTTCTCAATTTTAAATGTCATTTTAATTTTTAATTAGTTTAACGCTCTCAACTTCACCCACTTTCACTTTCTCAATTTCTCTAAATCCTGCTTTTATAAAACTTTTATAAGAAGAAAGATTATTAACCTTAATATAAGCCATAATAGCTTCATTACATGTCTGTTTCAAATAATCCTCACATGCTGTTTTTAAGATTTGAGAAGACAATCCTTTTCCGCGAAACTCTTTATCAACAGAAATACCGACAATAGTTTCTTTTTCCAACTTATCAATTCTTACCTGGCCAACAGCTTCTCCCTTTATAAAAAACAGATATTGTCTACAACAACTTGACAACAGCTTTTTGGCAAACCAAGCCATATGCTCTTCTTTAGAAATTATTTTTTGATTATACGAATTTTCTCTAACAACTTCATCATTTGCCCAATTAAAATAAAGCATAGCATCTTCATGGATCGCCATTCTAAATGATAGGTCATTCAAGAAACAAGAATGAATTAAAACATCATACAAGATACCATTAATAGCTATATGATTTTTCATTGTTGCTTCTTGAACAAACCCACATGATAATAAAATATTATATAAAGCAGGTCGAACATCATAGGCATATGTATATATTTTTCTAAAACAAAGATTATCCCTAGATATATGTTTTAAAATGTAAAGATAGTTCTTCCAATCCTTTTCGAAAGTCTCTTTTACTTTTGCCCTTTCAGTATTTGTCAGAAAAGAAATCTCAGCCACTTTGCTTTCCCAGTCTATATGTACCAATCCACCATAACCAATCAATTGATCTTTTTCTAAAAAACTGAACAATAGCTGATCTGGATTCTTAACTTCAAACAGCTTATCGATCACATTTGAAAAATACGTTTCCTGATCTTGATCACTAAGTAATTGCTTTTGTCTTAATACATCAATTTGTTCATTTCTCCATTTCATTATGGAATACTTATCTTTATCTCTTATAGGTACTAGTTTATAAATTCCATTTTCAAATATATTATTTGATAATATTTTATACTTTCTTAGCATTATTACAATGTTAATTACTGGGTATATAATTTAAATCTATAATTCTTACTGGTCTTCCAATACTCTTTAGTGTTCTTTTAATATCCAAGGGTGTGTATCTTGTAAAATGGAATATGCTTGCTGACGCAACAGCTTCAATACTTGTTTCAGAAAACAAATCAGCGTAATGATCCGGGTTCCCCCCTCCCCCAGATACGACTATTGGAACAGTGATGATTGACTCAACAATTTTTACTAATTCAATATCAAACCCATTCATCATACCATCCTTATCTACAGAGGTAAGAATGACTTCTCCAAAATTAAAAACAGAAATATGATTTAAATATTCTATTAATGGAATAGTTTTATTAAGTCTATTATATAAAAAATATAGCCCATCTTTTTTAATGGCATCAATAGCTACAGTGATACATTGATTACCAAATATTTCTGAAGCCTGATTTACGAACTCAGGAGATTCAATTATTTTATTTTTAATAACAACTTTATCTGCTCCAATTGCCAACAAATGATGTATATCCTCAATAGAAGTTATTCCTCCACCTATTGCAACAGGCATGAAACATTCATCAATTATTAATTTGACAACATTTAAATTAATCTTTCTTTTTTGATCAGATGCATATATATCCAAAAAAACCAATTCATCAACATTCCTGGCATTATAAACTTTAGCTGCTTGAATTGCGTTTCCTAACATTCTTGGATTTAAGCCGAATTGTTTGGTCTTTACTAAAGCTATACCATTAAACGTAAGTATTGGAATCACCCTACACTTTAACATAACTTCCTATAATCTTTTTTAAATACCTAAGGCCAGCATCTTGGCTTTTTTCAGGATGAAATTGACAAGCATATATATTATCTTTTTGCAAACCTGCAACCATATTCATATTATAATCTACAGTTAGAGATATATCATTCTCACTAAATGCATTAAAATAATACCCATGAATAAAATAAAAATCAACATTATTAAACTCATCATACCATTCATTTTTTTTATTACTTGAATAAACATTATTCCACCCTAAGTGAGGTACTTTATACTCATTTGGAATTTTTATCACTTCCCCATCTATCCAACCAAGTCCTTCAACTTTATTAGGTTCATTTCCTAACTTTGCCAAGAGTTGCATTCCTAAACAAATACCTAAAAAAGGTTTTTTATTGTAAACAACCTCTTCTGTAAGAAAATCAACTAAACCAGAATCCGACAAGTTTTCAATGCCCTTTTTAAATGAACCAACTCCAGGAAGAAGGATAAAATCCGATTGAATTATCTCATCTCTATTATTTGTAAGAACACTCTTATACCCTAATTTATTTATTGCTTTTTGCACAGAAGCAACGTTACCCATACCATATTTTATTATGGAAATATTCATTTATCTAATCTCATAATTACGAATCAAATTATAGTCTTTATCCCTTAAAAAGCTTCCATTTTCATTTTTAAACAAAATAGGATTGGTGTATGAATCTATTATTTTATCTATTTCTTGTCGTTTTAGCCCTGAGTATTCAATAAAAGAGTGAACTGCGAAATGAGGATATTTTCCATCATATTTTTCAACTAATTTTACCCCTTCATCTCTTATTATTCTATGATTACGTATGTCTATGCATGCATGATCAGTTGCTCGACCAAACCCATATTTCACAAATTTAAGGTAATCATGCAAACCCACTATCTTTTCATCAAGATTTTCATAATTAGTATATGTTCCTTCTATGGGACCGTCTTCTTTTACCTTAAAACCATATTTTTTAATTATTTCTAATTGCTTTCTTGCATCCCAAAAAAAATAATGCCCTAAAAAAATACTAAGAACACCACTTTGCTTCAGCTCAATATCTGAGGGGTAAAAATATGGAGTTAGATCTTTGGCAGTAAGACCATCTACTCCAATCATATCTTGAATTCTATTACCCAATAACCCACCAAATTCCTCAAGCCATTCACGAGTTAAAGTATTTTTTTCTATACTCTCTAATGGACCGCCGTATTCCTGTTGAGAATTTTCTCCCCACACAATCAATGGAATTTTAAACTTCACGGCTAACACAATTGGCACAGTAAATATCCCGATATGATTAGGCCACATCTCATCTCCAACACGTTTAAATCCTTCTATAACCATAGATTTATATGCATTATAGTTTTTCTTAAAATGAATAACATCAATCCCCATTTTAGAAATATTATCAAGATTTTGTCGACCTAATTCAGTAACTGATGTCGTCTCAAAACAAACGCATAAAGGGTTCATACCACATACATATTTCATGAAATACGCTTGGTAAGTTGAGTCTTTTCCGCCACTAACTGGAATCAAACAATCATATCCAATTTGACCTTGAGGTAGTCTAAATTTGTCTATTATTGAAAAAAAGTCTTTTTCACGTTGCCCCCAATCTATTCCCTTATCCTTTAATTCTGCTGCAATGCATGCAGAGCACACACAGTCAATATTAAAATGTAAATCGGGTTTTGTTTCAGGGTATAAACATTTTTTACAGAATTTCAATTTATACATAATAGTTTATTTTTGTTTTTTCATTAAAAACCAGGTAATGTCGTCTTGAGGAAAAGCTGGGTCTCCTTTATAAAAAAATCCATAATCAATTAATTCTAAATCCTTGTATACAGCAAGTATGTCTCCAGCGAAATCCCTTTTAAACAATCTATTCTCATGTCCCCGGTAATTAATCATTACTGGAGTAGGATTATAATATTCACAAATTAATATATATTTGCTACTAGCTTCGTATAATTTATCATATACTAAGGAAAGCATTTCTGGGTTAATATGAATTAATACTCCCTTTATTAAGGATAAATCTGATTTTTCAATAGCGGATACATCACAATCAAATATAGAAGTGTTAAATGTATTTTGCTCCCCAATCAATAATGATAACTCATTAGATGCCTCTTTATTAATTTCTATTCCTTTTGCTTTTATCTCAGGATATAATAACTTAATTGCTTTTAAATTCATGCCAATATTAGCCCCAAATTCAATTACGGATGATATTTTCCCAACTCGCTTCAACACCTGAGAAAAAAAATTTAAGTTAGATGCAAGGTATTGATCACTTCTATTTCTATTAATATATTTATCACCAAAGTCTCCAACCCAAAACTCCTCCTGCTCTGTTTTATATTTTTTCATATTTTATTAATTAATTTAAATTTTAATTCTGCCAATTCCCAATCAAAGATATCATCTATGTCTTGACATTCGTTAGTTCTAATAATTATTCCACCAGAATTATTAGTATATATATTTTTTTCCTTCAAAAAAGAATCTACATTAATCCAATAAAATTGTCCTGCATCATAATATGATTTTTCTAAATCTTGTGAACGAATATTAATATTTTGTGGAAAATACATCTGGATTTTATCTTCGAATATTTTTAATGCTCTCTGAATAGGCGGTCTATGTTCTACAAGAGGAAAAACAGTATTAAATTTATTTTTAATTAATGATTCGTAGCCAATTATTAATTTTTCTGATGATATAAAAGGAGCTGCAGGGTAAATGCAGCAACAATTAATAAAATATTTATTTAATTCGGCATATCTATGTAACACTTCATCAATTACAGAAGCAGTAGTGGCAAAATCCCCTGAATTTTCTAAACTCCTTCTAAATGGAACACTTGCTCCAAATTTACATGCAATTTCTGCAATTTCATCATCATCGGTAGAAACAATAATTTCATCAAATAACTTTGACTCTATTGCAGCTCTAATTGAATAAACAATTATTGGAGTCCCAAAAAACAATTTAATATTTTTCCTTGGAATACGTTTACTTCCCCCTCTTGCCGGTATGATTGCTATACTATTCATTAAAAAAATTCAATATTTTATCAATGATATAATTTTGTTCTTTATCTTTTAAAACAGGAAAAATAGGAATGCTAATACATCTAGAATAATATTCTTCAGCCACAGACATACTTTCCTTTAAATATCCTAGTGATTTATAGTACGGAAAAGTATATACTGGGATATAATGAACTTGGGCAAAAATATTATTATTTCTTAAATAATTATACAATTTCAATCGTTCTTTAACTTGAATAACATATAAATGAAATGCATGTCCCTGCTTATAAAAGGGCGTTATTATCTTACCAATAGATTTTAAAAATGCTTCATCATATTTTCGGGCAATTTCTTTTCTTCTTTTTAATCCCTCCTCTGCAACCGACAGTTGACTGATTCCTAATGCAGCAAGAATATCGCTTAATCTATAGTTATATCCAAGCTCTTGCATTTCATAATACCATCCTCCATGATTTTCATGCATCAACTCAGGTGTTTTAGTAATGCCATGAGTTCTTAAAATACAAAGTCTGTCATATAACTCCCTGCTATCAGTAGTAATCATACCCCCTTCACCGGTTGCAATATGCTTAACCGGATGAAATGAGAAAATAGCAATATCTGCAAACTTTCCGTTACCGCAATTTTGCTTATTACCATTTCTATCTATGAAATATCCTCCGGGAGCATGGCATGCATCTTCTATAATCCACAATCCATATTCATCGGCAAGTTTTTTAAATTCTTCCATATTAATTGCTGCTCCGGCAAAATCAACTGGTATTATCCCTTTATATGTACCCTTTGGAGCATTTTTTAAAAGCTCTCTTACATTATTTATATCTAATAAGTAAGTCTTAGGATCTATGTCTGCAAAAACCACTTCCCCTCCACAATAACGAATACAATTTGCACTTGCTGCAAATGTTATAGGTGTTGTTATAACCTTATCACCTGGCTGTATATTCATTGCTATTGCAGAAAGATGAAGAGCCGCGGTTCCATTTGTTACTGCTACAGCATACTTTGCACCTATATAGCTTGCAAATGCTTCTTCAAACGCTTTTACAGCTGGTCCTTGAGTAAGAAAATCAGATTTAAGTACACGAACTACCGCATCAATATCTTTTTGTGATATATATTGCTTTCCGTAGGGTATTGAATTCATGATCGATTAATCAAATTGAAAATTCAGGGTCTACATGATCTTTAATTAATTTTCTCAAAGCAGAAGCGTCCACCCATTCTTCATTATTACCAGAATTATATTCAAAGCCTATTGGCACTGATTTGGCATTAAAATGCTTGATATAATCTGCTATATTAAAACATGGCACTTGTGGAAGTATTGAATAGTATTTACCAAGGTCATAAGTTGAAAATGAATCGGATGCTGTTATCATTTCTTCATGAATCTTTTCGCCTGGCCTTATACCTACAACATCAATTTTACAATCTGGTCCTATAGCTTTTACGACTTCTGTAATTTTATAAGATGGGATTTTAGGAACAAATATTTCCCCCCCCCAAGCTGTTTCTAAAGCATGTAAAACCAAATCTACACCTTCATGTAAAGAAATGTTAAAACGAGTCATATTTACATCTGTAATTGGCAATACACCATCTTTCCTTTTTTTAATAAAAAAAGGTATTACAGATCCATTTGACCCCATCACATTTCCATAACGTACAACTGAAAATTTAATATCTCTATGACCTTTGATATTATTGGCGGCAACAAAAAGTTTATCTGAACACAACTTCGTGGCACCATATAAACTAATAGGAGCAGCTGCTTTATCAGTTGATAGAGCCACCACATTTTCTACGCGAGTAGCAAAACATGCA
>Ga0154020_10004473_pt1 | contig 16654 bp, 12 predicted proteins | sample Klosneuvirus_201_FD_109709 | JGI IMG/M metagenome (GOLD analysis project Ga0154020, IMG submission 109709) | Active sludge microbial communities from wastewater, Klosterneuburg, Austria - Klosneuvirus_20160825_MG | ecosystem: Engineered > WWTP > Aerobic digester > Activated sludge | place...
GCATCATCAAATTCATTTATCGTGGCAACGCCTGATTTTTTTCCGTACGCGGAGGAAACGACCAATTGACTTTGGCTCACCTTTGCGCTGGTAGAAACGGCATTTCTTGCATACCGAATGTTTGCACTATCGGTGCCACTAAGATTCACTTCGCATTCATCTGCTTTTGAATAGCTCAGTACCTTTTTTAGTAAAGCCTGGGCTTCGTCTTTTGTAAGTATAGTAGACATAATATTATCCGATGTTTCGTGCAGTGTTTATAACATTAACCCCATTGAAGCGCGCAGTGGAAGAACCATGCGATACTGAATTGCTTTGTGGTGGCTGACCTTTGCCATCACCAAACGCACCACCTAATCGGTAATCACTCGAATCGGCAATGCCTACACACGAATTCCAAAACTCCTGGCTATTGGCTTGATAAGCAACATCGCGAAGCATCCCAACAATCTTTCCGTTTTTAATCTCATAGAAAAGTTGTCCGCCAAACTGGAAGTTGTACCGCTGCTGATCAATGGAGAATGAGCCATCGCCAATAATGTAGATTCCTTTTTCTACACCCTTAATCATATCTGCAACACTCTTCTTTTCTTTTCCGGGTTGTAAGGATACGTTTGGCATCCGTTGAAACTGAACACTACTCCAGTTATCCGCATAGCAACAACCTTGTGAAGCTTTCAATCCAAGAATATGCGCTTGATCGCGGATGGTTTGATAGTTTACGAGAACACCATCTTTAATGAGATCCCACTGACCACAACCAACACCTTCATCATCGTAGCCAACGGCACCTAACGAACCCACTTGTGTTTTATCAGCAACAAAGTTTACCAGCTTGCTTCCGAAATTAAATTTCTTCGACTCCCACTTATCAAGTGTTAAGAAACTTGTTCCCGCAAAGTTTGCCTCATAACCCAACACACGATCTAATTCAGTAGGGTGACCCACTGATTCGTGAATGGTTAACCACAAGTGTGTTGGATCAAGAATTAAATCATACTTGCCGGGCTCTACAGTTTTTGCTTTTAATTTTTCGCCTGCCTGTGCGCCACCTGCTTTAGCATCTTCCAACATATCGTAGCGACCTTTATACAACGTTACTCCACCGCCACCAACAATTTTATTCTGTGGCCGGTGATCAAGGTACTCATACCCCATGCCCATCGGGGCACTTAATGTATTACGTGTTTCAAATTTTCCGGTAGCCGCATCAATCTTAGTGATAAAGAATGCCGGCCAGATGCGATGAACATCCTGATCGATGTATGAACCATCGGTAGATGCAAAATATTTTTGTTCGTTGATCAGGAAAAGCAAAGAGGTTATGTAGTTCGCGCCCGATTTCATGGCCGCATCATTAACACCCAACAACAAATCTACTTTCTCCTTAATAGGAACTTCAAAACCATTTTTCTCGATTGGGGCCTTCCAACTTACTTCGCCATACCCTTTTTGAGGTGCGAGTTGAACGGGTTCTGAAAGCAACCTGGAATTTTCTTTTGCAATGGCAACGGCTGTTTCAGCTGCTCTTGCTATACTGTCTTTGTCCATTTTGTCCGTGGCGGCAAAGCCCCAACTTCCATTAGCAATTACCCGCACACCCACACCATATGATTCGGTGTTGACAATATTTTGCACTTTGTCTTCGCGCGTAACAACAAATTGATTGAGGTACCGACCGATGCGCACATCGGTGTAAGTGGCGCCTTTACTTCGGGCGGCATTTAAGGCGACATCCGCTAATTGTTTTTTTAGCGTGACGTCCACCTGCTCAAGTGCACGTGCCGGATCGATGGGATTGCCCATTCCCCGCATGCCAGGAATCATGGTGGCGGCTGCGCCCATGCCTGTTAGGTAAATAAAATCTCTGCGTTTCAAATGGATTGAGTTTAAAGTTTAACGACTCTTCAACAATACTTATGTAAGACGGTCAGAATTTAAAAAAGTTCTGTAATTCGAGTTAGCAATTTAAAACTAGGTGTGCAAATGGATGTTCGATTTCGGGCTTTGCTACAAACAAAAAATCCCCAAGCATGAGCCCGGGGATTTAAATCAAACAAACAAATTTATTAAACCGCGTCTGAAAGACTTGAGAAGGTAAAGTCTCTGATCTTCATAGCTGGAATCAATGAGGCACCGCCACCAAATCCACCACCATCAACACGCATGGGCTTACCAAGTGTTTCTAGATTATTCAACATGATAATTGGGCTTTCGTTAAAGCGGAAATTTTTAACCGGATGTTTAATCTTTCCATTTTCAACATAGAAAGTACCATCGCGCGTAAGTCCTGTAAAGAGTAAGGTTTGTGGGTCCACCGCACGGATATACCAGAAGCGAGTAACCAACACGCCTTTCTTCGTGTCTTTAATCATGTCTTCAATAGACGCTGTGCCGCCAACCATAATTCGGTTTCCCGGATTTGGTACTGACTCTACATTTTTTTGTGAAGCCCAATAACGGTCGTAGATAAGATTAGAAACAACACCATCCTTTATCAAATCCATTTTCTTGCGAGGTTGGCCGCCACCGCCACCGCCACCAAATCGGCCGCCACCGCCACCGGCCCAATTGCCTACAGGAACTTCTTCATTCCAAGGATCGGTATAAATGTGTACACGTTCGTCAACAATTTTTTCGCCCAACTTGGTGCCACCACCTTTCTTCGACATATAGCTGCGGCCTTCATCAGCTGTGCGTGCATTGAACCCTTGAAACATTAATCCAATCAAATCGCTCGCTGCATTAGGTTCCAGAATAACAGTGTACTTACCCGGCTCAATCGCTTTTGCGTTGCGTGATTGTAAGGCTTTATCAATAGCAATGCGCGAAGCTTCTGCTGTATTTAATTTGCTAACATCATTGAAGTTACGTGCTACCCAACCCGAACCCGTGCCATCATTCGTGCGCATGGTTACCGTAAAGTCAACGCTCGTTGATTGATTGTAAGCAAACATTCCTTTGCTATTCATTACCGAAGAAAAACCACGACTGTCTTCCAAAAATCCTGCAGCAGTTACATCTTTTTTTGATGCAGGCTCAATACTGTTAGCAGCCGCTTGCGCTCGATAGTCAGGTGTAATCTTAGCGGTAGATTCTATAAATGTTTTTGGCTCAGCGCCATAGGTTTGCGGATCGAGCAAACCCATAAACTCAGGATTCTCTGGAGCAAGTTGTGCCAACTCTTCAGCACGCCTTACTACTTTCTCAAGCGAAGCATCATCAAATTCATTGATGCTTGCGCCCCCTGATTTTTTTCCGAAAAAGGTTTGTACGGAAAGACTTACGTCACTGTTCTCGCCAGCCGTGCTTACACTGTTACGTGCATACCGAATGTTGCCGCCATCGGTGCCATTTAAGTTTGCTTCGATGCCATCGGCTTTAGAGAAACCTATAACCTTCTCTAAAATTTTCTTAGCATCATCTTTGGAAAGTATTGCCATAATTATTTATGATTTTCAATTTTAGAATTACGATTTATATTGTCCTACCCGTATTAATAACATTCACTCCGTTGAAACGTGTAGTGGCCGATCCATGCGATACCGCATTGGATTGAGCCGGTTGACCCTTGCCATCATTGAACGCTCCGTTCAAACGATAATCACGTTCGTCACACACCTGCACACATGAATTCCAAAACTCTTGTGTGTTGGCCTGATACGCAACGTCTTTTAACATGCCCGCTATTTTTCCATTCTTAATTTCAAAAAACAGTACACCTCCAAATTGAAAGTTGTACCGTTGCTGATCAATAGAGAATGATCCGTCTTTTACTATGTAAATTCCCTTTTCAACTCCGGCAATCATTTGATCAGGTGTAAGCTGTTGCTTGCCTGGCTGTAATGAAATGTTAGCCATGCGCTGAAACTGAACATCACTCCAGCTTTGAGAATAACAACAGCCATGTGATTCGTTCTGGCCTAACAAACTAACTTGATCTCGAGTGGCTTGATAGTTTACAAGCACACCCCCTTTAATAAGATCCCACTTTTTGCATTTCACTCCTTCGTCATCATAGCCAACAGCGCCTAATGAACCTGCTTGTGTTTTATCAGCAACAATATTCACGGCATCACTTCCAAATTTGAATTTCTTCGATTGCCACTTATCGAAGGTAAGGAAACTTGTGCCAGCATAGTTTGCTTCATAGCCAAGCACACGATCCAACTCAGTTGGGTGACCCACCGATTCATGAATCGTTAACCACAAGTGAGATGGTTCCAATACTAAATCATACTTGCCTGGTTCAACAGATTTTGCGGCAATCATTTCTTTAGCCTGAAGCGCAGCCATGGTAGCATCTTCCACCATGTCGTACGAATTGTTGTACATAATTACACCACCCGGTCCGTGAATTTTATCGGAAGCTTTTCCATCTAAATATTCGTACCCCATACCAACTGGTGCACTGAAGGCAGAACGGGTTTTGAATGAACCTGAAGAGCGATCGACCATCGAAACCTGAAAGTTTGGCCATGTGCGATGCACATCCTGATCGATGTAAGAGCCTTCTGAGGAAGCAAAGTATTTTTGCTCATTCACTAAAAACATAAGACTGTTTACGAAACTCGCTCCGTTCTCCATCGCTTTCGCATTCGCGTTAAGCAACAGTTCTACTTTCTCTTTTACAGGAACTTCAAAACCATTTTTAACAATCGGAGTTTTCCAGCTGATCTCGCCATATGAAGGTGTAGCGGCAAGCTTCACAGGTTCTTTCTGAAATTTTGAGTTTGCTTTTGCAATCGCCACAGCACGCTCGGCAGTCTTCTTTATTCCATCAGGCGTTACATCATTGCTGGCGGCAAAGCCCCAGGTTCCATTAACGATTACGCGCACCCCAGCACCGAATGATTCGGTATTAGTAATGCCTTGAACTTTACGTTCGCGGGTTGCAACAAACTGATTCAGGTACCGACCAATGCGCACATCAGTATAAGTTGCCCCCAGCGATTTTGTTGTATTCAATGCCACATCGGCTAATACTTTTTTTTGCGAGGTGTCCATTAAAGGAACAAGCATGCGAGCCGGATCAATCTCGTAACCAAATCCGGTAAACGGCAACATCATGGCGCCTGCGCCTAATCCAGCCATTTGTATAAAGTCTCTTCTTTTCATTTTTAGTAGTTAGTATTAATTAGCAAGTATTAAGTCTTATTTCTTTCTACTTGTGTCTTGTGTCTATATCGTTCTTGCTGTATTAATTACATTCACCCCATTAATTCTTGCTGTTGAACTTCCGTGAGATACCGCACTTACTTGTGATGGCTGGCCTTTACCATCAAAGAATGAACCGAACAATCTATAATCTTTTTCATCACAGATTTTCACACAACTATTCCAAAACTCTTGTGTATTGGATTGATAGGCCACGTCATCGAGCATGCCCGCAATCTCACCGTTTTTAATTTCGTAAAATACCTGGCCTCCAAATTGAAAATTATAACGCTGCTGATCGATGGAGTATGACCCGCGACCTGCAATATAAATTCCCTTCTCAACATCTTTAATCATCTCCGGAAGAGAAAAAGGTTCCTTGCCAGGAGCTAAGGATACATTTGGCATCCGTTGAAACTGAACATCACTCCAGCTTTGTGAATAGCAGCAGCCATTTGATTCCTTTGCGCCAATCATGTGCACCTGATCGCGAATAGCCTCCACGTTTACAAAGATTCCATCCTTAATTAAATCCCATCGTTTGCATTTCACACCCTCATCATCATACCCCACCGCGCCTAATGAATTCGGTTGAGTTTTATCCGCAAAGATGTTTACCACTTTACTTCCATAATTAAAGGTGCCCGACTTCAGTTTATCTAAGGTGGCAAAACTTGTTCCGGCATAGTTTGCTTCGTAGCCTAAGATGCGATCAAGTTCTAATGGATGACCCACCGATTCGTGAATAGTTAAGCCCAAGTGATTTGGCTCTAGCACCATATCATACTTTCCAGGCTCCACCGATTTTGCTTTTAGTTTTTCTTTGGCCTGCTTCGCGGCAGCAATGGCATCTTCAACAATATCATAGCTATTGCGATACAACATCATCCCGAAAGGAGTTTGAAGTTTGTCTTCACTTTTTGGAATCATGTATTCATAGCCCATACCCATAGGGGCACTCAACGCATCGCGTGTTTTGAATTGACCGGAAGCCCGATCGATAACCGACACCGTAAACGTTGGCCAGATGCGATGAATGTCCTGATCGATGTACGAACCATCGGTAGAGGCAAAATATTTTTGCTCATTAATCTGAAACAGATTCGAGTTTACAAAGCTGGCTCCGTTCTTCATCGCTTCGCTGTTGGCGTTCAGTAACAGTTCTACTTTTTCGGATACCGGAACTTTGAAAGGGTTTTTTTGGATGGGTGTATTCCAAACAACTTCGCCATAACCTGGTGCAGGAGCAAGCCTGACAGGCTCCTTTTGAAATTTAGAATTTGCTTTTGCGATGGCTACAGCCCGTGCTGTTGCTTTGCTGATGTTCTCTTTACTAACCTGATTGGTTGATGCAAAACCCCACGTGCCATTGGCAATTACGCGAATGCCAACACCAAACGATTCAGAGCTTTGATTTCCCTGAACTCTTTTTTCGCGTGTGCTTACGGATTGATTTAAATAGCGACCGATGCGCACATCAGCATAGGTTGCGCCCAATGATTTTGCTGTATTAAGCGCAGCATCGGCAAGTACTTTCTTTTGTGCAGTCGTTAATGAACCTTCTAAAGGTGCTTCGGGCGAAACCGGATTTCCCATCATGGGGAAGGGAAGCATGAGGCCGCCTAAACCCAAACCTGTCAGTTGAACAAAATCACGTCTTTTCACAATTTCACAATTTAGTTAAACACAGCTCGCTAACAACTGGTAAGTAGTTAAAAGACTTTTAGAAAAATAATAACTAATACACAAAAGACTTAAATACCCGATAAGTGGAAAAATGGGACGTGATAAATTCTAGTGCGAGTGCAACCGATTTAGTTTTTATGAAATCAATGATTTAAATTAAGAACGGCTGGTAACAAAAAACATAAGTATCTTGAGGGTTCTTTAAAAGAATTTTAATCATGACATCAAAAAAAATCACCATCCTCGGAGGAGGCAACCTGGGCGCAGCCATTGCTGAAGGATTATTGAAAAGTGGATTTACACAAGCAAGCGACTTAACTGTTACCCGAAGAACTCTTGATCGATTGGCTTATCTAAAAGATAAAGGAGTAACGACTACAAGCGATAACGCGGCCGCTATTAAAGCAAGCGAAATTATTATAGTTGCCCTTAAACCCTATAATGTAAAGGAGGTACTTGAGGGATTAAAGAGTTTGTTTGATCCCACCCGGCATATAGTAATCAGCGTAGTTACTGGAGTTTCTATTATGGATTTGAGTGCCATCGTTGGCTCAAAGATTCCGCTGTTCCGCGCGATGCCTAATACGGCTATTGCTATTCAGGAATCTGTAACGTGTTTGTGTTCGCAACACAGTACGAATGAACAAGTGAACTATGTAACAGAATTGTTTAATCAATTGGGTATTGCCATTTCCATTGATGAAAAATTAATGGATGCAGCCACGGTGTTGGGGGCATGTGGTATTGCTTATGCACTTCGTTTTATTCGGGCCGCCACACAAGGTGGAATTGAGATTGGGTTTGATGCGAAGACCGCCAACCTAATTGCTGCGCAAACCGTGAAAGGTGCAGCCGAACTTTTATTAAAAGGCAATCGCCACCCCGAAGAAGAGATTGATAAAGTAACAACGCCTAAAGGCTGCACCATTGTTGGATTGAATGAAATGGAACATCGTGGATTTAGTTCTTCATTAATTCGTGGGATAAGTGCCTCTTATAATAAGATTTTATCTTGACGAAACGATTTTTCCTATTAGCCTCACCAATGAATTGTTAGGTCTTTGAGCATCCCCTGTTAAGTGGTATTTTCCATTATGCACAAACACCATGCACATGTATGCCCATCCGATTATTCCTAATAGTTCTTTTGCAATCTCAATTAATGTGAGTAAGTCCCTGTAAGTTACTATATCTATTTACTCTGTAAGTTCATCTCCGATTTTCACAAGCTCATTATGGGCAAGCTTTTTATCTCTTAGGTCTTTGAGAGGTAATAACAGTTTTTTATTGTATGGACTTTCAAGCAAAGAATAAAAATGATTAACTATTGCAGATGTTACCTCTTTGTCTTTACCTGTTTGGTTAACTAATCTTGTTGAATCACTATCAAACCCAGCTTTTTGCATTGCAGATATTAAGTTGGATTTTTCAATTATTGTCGGGAGTCTTTGTTAATGGTCTGAAAGAAACTTCAAAACACCCATTACGCTTCTTGTTTTGTTTCGCCTTGATCGCGAATCAAATATTCTTGATGCAGCAAGTAAAAACTGGTCTTTGAATGCTGTTTGTGCGCTTCCAAAAAACCCTGATAGCCATTTCTTCCTGATAAGTCATTTGATTTATCGCCTATAGTCTTAAACATCGAATAGGCTCTCTCAGCAATAAAAATATGAGAAGCTATTCCATGCCGTATCAAATTTTCAAATTCCTTCTTTAGTATATTGTCCATATTGATTTGTTTAAAAACAAAGATTCCCCAATCTCCTTTTCAAGTTATTAGAAATACTTCTTAATAAAAACCTAATTGCGAAGTGGGAGAAAGAGGAGAAATCTAATTCAAGTATATTGCGCCATGTCTGATCTTTTTTCTAACTCCAGCCGCATCATCGTTACCTGTAGTAAGCGCCATACTATCTATCTTGAACAAGAAATAGTTGAGCTTGGCTACACACCCGTTCGCACTTTTGTAACAGGCGTAGAACTATTGGGTACAGTTAATGATTGCATTGTGCTAAATCTTAACCTGCGCTGCTGTAGTCAGGTACTTTATTCGTTGAAACAATTTCCGGCTAACGGGCCTGAAGAAGTTTATAATAACCTGATCCAATATCCATGGGAAGAATTATTGACTCCTGAAGGATACTTTTCAATTACAAGCAATGCCGAGCACTTTACGATTAACAACGAATTGTTTGTTAACGTAAAAGTAAAAGATGCTATCGCAGACCGGATGCGTAGGGAAACCATGCGCAGGCCAGATTCCGGATCGGCAAAAGAAGGGGCGGTTTTTCATTTATATTGGAAAGAAGAGCAAGCTGAAATTTTTCTGGACACCTCAGGCGAAACATTAGCTAAGCATGGCTATCGAAAAATTCCAGGTAAGGCACCCATGATGGAATCACTGGCCGCAGCTACCGTGTTGGCAACAAAGTGGAATCGCTCTTCGCCTTTTGTTAATCCGATGTGTGGCTCTTCTACTGTAGCCATTGAAGCCGTGTTGATTGCTACCAATCGCAGGCCGGGATTATTTAGAAAGAATTATTCGTTCATGCATATTACAGGCTACGATGCAAATTTTTATAATGAGCAAGTAGAGAAGCTGAACACACAGATTAAAGAAGTTGGTGACTTAAAAATAATCGCAACCGATATTAGTGAAGATGCAATCATGATTTCGAAAGTTAATGCCGGCTTAGCGGGTGTTGAACACTTAATTGAATTTGGGGTTTGCGATTTCGCTGAAACAGAAATTCCAGAAACCCCAGGAGTTATCTATTTCAATCCTGAGTATGGCGAACGCTTAGGAGAAATTTCAGAACTGGAAATCACGTATGCGCGCATTGGCGATTTTATGAAAAAGAAATGTCAAGGCTATTTAGGTTACATCTTTACCGGCAATTTAGATCTTGCAAAAAAGATCGGCCTAAAAGCCAGCCGAAGAATTGAATTTTATACCGGTAAAATTGATTGCCGCTTGCTTGAGTATGAATTGTATGGTGGCAGCAAACGTTCGCCAAAACAAATTTCCAATAGTGTGGATGCGATTACACCCGAATAATAATTCCACTGAACATCTCAAGATTCCTTGTGTAAAAAACCTGAATGTGTTTAGCCTATCATGGGGTTTTCTGATTACATTAGAAAACAAAAACTAACCACGAGCTATGAATTCAACCAAAATTTGTAATAAACTATTTTTTCTCATTTGCTTTGTTATTTCTCTATCAGGCTACTCCCAAGCCGATCAAAAACTGACTCGCGACATCTTCAAAGAGATGATTGAGATTAATACAACGAACTCTACAGGAAGCACGACCAAAGCTGCCGCAGCTGTTGCAGCAAGATTAAAAGCAGCTGGCTTTACTGATGCTGATATTTTTCTGGGTGGTGCAGCTGAAAATAAAGGCAACATTGTTGCTCGGCTAAAAGGAAGCGGCAAAAGAAAACCTTTGCTGTTGCTTGCACACCTTGATGTAGTAGAAGCTCCGCAAGTAGATTGGTCAACCGATCCGTTTAAGTTTGAAGAGATTGATGGCTACTACTATGCGCGTGGCTCAAGTGATGATAAAGCAATGGCTTCCATTTTTGTGGCGAACATGATTCGCATGAAGAAAGAAAAATTCATGCCCGATCGTGATATCATTCTTGCGCTTACTGCGGATGAAGAAGGGGGTGATCACAATGGTGTGGATTGGCTGCTTAAAAATCATAAAGATCTTATCGATGCAGAATATGCTTTAAATGAAGGTGGCCGCGGTCAGGAAAAAGAGGGTAAGAAGATTCTCAATCAGGTGCAATTGAGTGAAAAAGTATTCAACAGTTTTACACTTGAAGTTGTAAACAAAGGTGGACATAGCTCTCAGCCCCGTAAGGACAACGCTATTTATGCTATGGCAAGGGCGTTAGAGAATCTAAGTAATTTTGATTTTCCAGTTAATCTTAATGAAGGCACGCGGGTTTATTTTGAGCGCTCATCGAAAATTGAAAGCGGTGAACTGGCTGCTGATTTTGCAGAGATGGTTAAACCGAATTATAATCCCGAAGCACTGAAACGTTTATCGGCTTATCCAAGCTATAATGCGTTGTTGCGCACAACCTGTGTGGCTACTATGATTAGTGGCGGCCATGCAGAAAATGCATTGCCACAAAATGTAACCACCAACATAAACTGCAGAATATTACCTGGAGAAGATCCTGAAATGATTAGACAAACTTTGATCAAAGTAATAGATAATCCTATCGTTACAGTTACGTCAAAAACCGTAGCAAAAAAAAGTCCGCCATCCGGAATGAATCCTGATGTGTTTGGTTCCATTGAAAAAGTGACTCAAAAAATGTGGCCGGGTGTGCCCGTTGTTCCCACTATGTCAACCGGGGCAACCGATGGCGCATACTTACGCGTGGCAGGCATTCCTACTTATGGTGTAAGTGGAATTTTTGCGGATGCTTCCGATTCGCGTGCTCATGGCAAAGACGAGCGCATTGGTGTAAAATCATATTATGATGGTCAGGAGTTTCTTTATCAATTGGTAAAAGAAATGTCGCAGAAGACACCTATTAAAAGAAACGATTAATAAAACTCAATGAAGGCGATTATACTTACTTGTTTAATTCTCTTTACTTCGTTGCTGATCAGCATGAATCAGAAAGAAAATACTACCCGAGTAATTGCCCATCGGGGTGCCTGGAAAAATACGGGCGCGACCGAAAATTCTATTGCCTCATTGCAATATGCCATTAGTCTGGGGTGTTACGGAAGTGAGTTTGATGTACACCTGAGTGCCGATTCGGTGCCCTTCATTTTACACGATAGTGCTATACAAGGTTTCTCCATAGAAAAAACTAATGCGGCCGATCTTAAAAAAATAAAATTGGCTAATGGTGAATCACTTCCAACGCTGGAGGAATACCTGCTTGCTGGAAAAGGTCAAACCAAAACTCGGCTTATTCTAGAAATAAAAACATCTAGTATTAGTAAAGAAAGATCACTGGCACTGACAAAAAAATGTGTTGAGCTGGTAACTCAAACCGGTGTGGCTGCTATTACTGATTACATTGCATTCGATTTTGATGTTTGCTTAAAAGCAAAGGCACTTTCACCGAAAGCCACTGTTCAATATTTAAGTGGTAATAAGAGTCCTGAAGAATTATCTCTTGCCGGATTAGATGGGTTCGATTATCATTTCAATGTGTTGAAACAAAATGAAGGCTGGCTTGCCGATGCGCATAAACGAAACCTGAGCACTAATGCATGGACGGTAAACGATGAAGCAACGATGCGCTGGCTGATCGATCAAAAGATTGATATGATCACTACCAATGAACCTGAAAATTTATTCAAGTTGGTAAAGTAACCGTTCAGATAAGTCTGGGAAAACTTCCGGATTATTTTTTTCACTTTGCTTCATTAAATCCCATAAACTATGCGATCACTTAAAACCCTATGCTTGATTTTTATCTTTTCGATCAGCTTTGCTTTCGCTCAGGAAAGTGTGCTTCCAGCTGAATCGGCTATCACATCCACCGGTCAGGTTACCATTAAAGGCAAACCCGTTCCGTATAAAGTTACAGTTGGCACACAACCCGTGTGGAATGCCGAAGGTAAACCTAGTGCTTCATTATTTTATACCTACTACGAGCGCACCGATGTATCGGATAAAAGCAAACGTCCGCTGCTAATTTCCTTCAATGGCGGCCCCGGCTCCGCTTCTGTGTGGATGCACGTTGCCTACACTGGCCCCAAGCAGTTAAACATTGATTCAGAAGGATATCCCGTTCAGCCTTATGGCGTGCGCGATAACCCACATTCTGTTTTAGATGTTGCCGATATCGTTTACATCGATCCAGTTAATACTGGTTTCTCTCGCATCTTAGATCCTAAAGCAGAAAAGTCGACCTTCTTTGGTGTGAATGCTGATATTAAATACTTAGCCAATTGGCTCGACAATTTTGTTTCGCGAAGCAGCCGTTGGACTTCTCCAAAATATATTATTGGTGAGAGCTATGGTACCACGCGGGTATCAGGCTTGGCATTAGAACTTCAAAATTCACATTGGATGTATTTGAATGGAGTCATCTTAGTTTCCCCTACTGATCTCGGCATCAAGCGTGAGGGCCCAGTAAACGATGCGCTTTCATTGCCTTATTATACTGCGGCAGCGTGGTATCATAAAATGTTGCCAGCCGATTTGCAACAAAAAGATTTGAATGAGGTATTAGCTGAATCTGAAAAATTTACTGTTGATGAATTTATTCCGGCACTTACCAAAGGTGGCTTCATTGATCCGGCAAAAAGAAAAGAGATTGCCGGTAAAGCTGCGCGTTACTCAGGTCTTTCCGAGCAAGTTTTTCTTGATCATAACTTAGCAGTACCTACTCAGTTTTTCTGGAAAGAGTTGTTACGCGACAAAGGTTTTACAGTTGGCCGATTAGACTCACGCTACAAAGGTATAGATAGAATGGCAGAGGGCGACAGCCCGGATTATAATTCTGAACTCACCTCCTGGTTGCATTCATTTACTCCGGCAATCAACTATTACTTGCGTGATGTGTTGAAATTCAAAACCGATTTGCAATACAACATGTTTGGCCCAGTTCATCCCTGGGATAACTCAAATGATAGAACAGGAGAAAATCTTCGCTTAGCGATGGCTGAAAACCCCTACATGCATGTGATGATTCAATCTGGCTTTTACGATGGAGCCACTACGTACTTCGATGCTAAATATTCTATGTGGCAACTAGACCCAAGTGGTAAATTAAAAGATCGTTTACATTTTGAAGGCTACCGCAGTGGTCACATGATGTATTTGCGCGCTGAAGATTTGGCTACTTCGAATGAACATATTCGTGAGTTTATTAAGAAGACTACGCCTGCTGTTGGAGCGCCTGCTAAGTATTGATTTCTAATTTTTAGAAGTACTAGGTGTCCTACACTTCAAAGTGTGGGACATCTTTTTTATTCGCTTTTCAAAATCCTTCTGGATTACCCTTTGGTCAATAGAAGGGTTTAATTAGTCTCCAACCACAAATAGAATAATTGCAATTTTTCATTATTAGCCGCAAGCCAGTCGTGAACAGATGTATCTTGTGATGACTTCATAATGTGGTAACTAAAGGCCTCTGCATGTCCTGATTTATGTAGTTCATAGAAAAAGGGAACATAGAAATCCCAAAGGTATTCGTTTGAAGTAGCCCTCTTTTTTTTCTTTTTCTTACTGTTGTTCTCATTAAGCTCGCCTAATAAAGTGAATAGGCTGTCGGTATCTTTCACTAATCTTTCTTGCTGAGTTTTATTCTTTCCTTCCAGATCACTTGACGAAATCTGAATCATAGTTAAACCCAACTCAGCCGCTGTTATCGGATTATTTTTATCTGGCTTTCCTGATAGGTTGATTACCCATTCGTTTTCCTTTTCTTTTTTTTCTGGATAAAGAAGAGACAATAGCCTTTTGGAATTATTCTCCGCCCGAGGGCCTTCGCTTTCTAAAAGCAGAAAAAAGTATAATCCGCAAAGGGCACTTACTTTTTCATTGTTACTCATTTTTAAATTTGCCAATTGCAGATGGCTGCCCGGATGATTTGGATTTAGTGCTAGCGCGCTTATAAAAGATTGCTCCGCTTCTGAGATTCTGCCAACTCCAGCCAGACTTACTCCATAATTAAAAAGAAGTAAATATTCATTTGGATATTTTTTAAGTGCCTGCTTATAAAATGCTATCGACTCTTTTGGCTCGCCCATATCGTCCAATACGGAACCTTTCACAATTGTTGCCAGGTAATTAGTTTTTTCATCATTAAGCGACAGTGATTTGTTTACGCACTCCAATGCATTTCGATAATCTTTTAACTGGTGGTAGCTGTAAGCCATTTCGTAATAAACCAGCGCAGAAGCGGGGTCAATGGCAAGTGATTTCTTGTACTTATCAATAGCCTCTTGGTATTTTCCAGCGTCATGCAATTCTATCCCTTCATTAAGTAAGGATTGGCCATCCTGAGCGATTGCAAAAAATGCAAGGCAGCAAAAAATTATAAGAAGACCTATTCTTTTCATCTATGAAAGATACAAATAAAAAAAAGAGCTTACCCCTAAAGCTTCTTTTTCAAAAACTCAGCGGTGTAGCCTATTTTCTTTGTTGCCATTTCTTCGGGTGTACCGGCAAAAAGTAGGTTGCCACCACTCTTCTCTCCGCCCTCGGGGCCGAGGTCAATAATCCAATCAGCGCATTTAATTACTTCAAGATTATGCTCAATAATAATAACAGTGTGACCGAGATCAACTAACGCATTAATAGCTTTCAGTAATTTAGAAATGTCGTGAAAGTGTAAGCCGGTGGTGGGTTCATCAAAAATGAATAAAATATTTCCCTTTGTATCCGAATTATTCTTCCCCAGAAAAGAAGCAAGCTTAACGCGCTGTGCTTCGCCACCGGAAAGCGAATTAGAAGACTGTCCTAACTTTACATAGCCTAATCCAACTTCATAAAGGGGAAGAATTTTTTCGTAAACCGGTTTTTTATCTTTGAAAAACTCGAGCGCATTTTCAACCGTCATGTCAAGTATCTCAAAAATGGATGCGCCCTTGTGCTCAACTTCTAATACCTCTTGTTTAAACCGTTTGCCTTCACAGCTTTCACATTTTAGAAAAATGTCGGCCATAAACTGCATCTCAACTTTTATCTCGCCTTCACCTTGGCAGGTTTCACATCTTCCGCCATCTACATTGAAAGAAAAATGTGAAGGCTTATAGCCACGTTGCTTACTCAGAGTTTGATCAGCAAATAAATTTCGAATGGCATCATATGCTTTTACGTAACTGATCGGGTTCGATCGTGATGATTTTCCAATCGGATTCTGATCAATAAACTCTACCTGCGAGATTTTAGTAACATCACCCTCAAGGCGATCATACTTTCCTGGTGTTTCCGATACGGAACCATTAAGGCGGCCAATAGCTGGATATAATATTTTCTTGACTAACGTTGACTTTCCCGAGCCGCTTACTCCCGTAACAACGGTAAGCACACCTAATGGAAATTTAACGGTCAGGTTCTTTAAGTTATTTTCACGAGCTCCGATAATCAATAAATTGTCTTTCCATTTTCTGCGAATCTTGGGCACAGAAATTTTTTCAACTCCAGTTAGATAATTAGTTGTGTGTGATACTATATCCTTATTTAATTCTTTTTGCGTGCCTTGAAAAATCAATTCGCCACCATGTGCTCCGGCATCAGGACCAATATCAATAATCTGATCAGCAGCGCGCATAATTTCTTCTTCATGTTCTACTACGATCACCGTGTTGCCCATATCGCGCAGCGATTTTAAAACCTCCACCATACGAGCCGTATCGCGGGGATGCAACCCAATGCTTGGTTCATCCATAATGTACATGGAACCAACCAAAGCACTACCTAATGACGTTGCTAATTTAATTCGTTGAAACTCGCCACCTGATAGTGTTGCTGTAACTCTATTTAATGTAAGATATCCAAGCCCAACTTTTTCCATGTATTCTAACCGTGATTTTATTTCGGTTAGAATCCGCTCTGAAACTTTTTGTTCGTATGCAGGAAGTTTTAGGCTTTCAAAAAATTTCCGTGTGTCTTCAATAGGCATGAGGACTAAATCTGTAATTGAAGTATCGGCTATCTTCACATAGGCTGCATCCTTGCGAAGTTTAGTGCCACGACAATCCGGGCACGTTGTTCTTCCGCGATAGCGTGACAGCATTACGCGATATTGTATTTTATAAGTTTTGGATTCGAGGTATTTGAAAAAAGCATGAAGCCCTTCGAAATATTGATTGCCA
>Ga0154020_10004474_pt1 | contig 16651 bp, 5 predicted proteins | sample Klosneuvirus_201_FD_109709 | JGI IMG/M metagenome (GOLD analysis project Ga0154020, IMG submission 109709) | Active sludge microbial communities from wastewater, Klosterneuburg, Austria - Klosneuvirus_20160825_MG | ecosystem: Engineered > WWTP > Aerobic digester > Activated sludge | place...
ATAATTAACAAAGTAAAAGGAATAAATAGAGTAGTCTATGATATTAGCTCAAAACCACCAGCCACTATTGAATGGGAATAGCTCATTAGTAGTCAGTACACTATTCATGATATTCTTATCAGCGTGCGCTGTAAAGAAATCGTCTATGCACACGATTCCTAAAGCAGATAAATCGGAAACAAACAATCGCAATAAAAACAATTCACATTTGCCGGCTAAAGTAGATACTATTGTTTGGAAAAAATCTTTTCCCGAAGATAAAGTAATTGTAAATTCCGATCCTGATCAATCCACTAATCCTTCAGACCAGGTAGTGATTAACAAGAAAAATAAAACAAAAAATAAATTTGTAAAAGAAGATACAGCATATCGGGTCTTAGCTTTAATGCCATTTAAAACATTAGATAATGATTCTACTGCATCAAAAATCAATACAGGAAGTTTGCGCTTTGTCCAATTTTATGCAGGAATCAAAATGGCATTGGAAGAATTAGATAATGAGTCGGGAAAAAAAATTATTTTAGATGTCTATGATACACAATCCGGAGATGATACTAAAAATATTTTAGCGAAGTATGAAACAACTCCCCCTCATTTAATCATTGGACCACAAAAATCAGAATCTGTAAAATTTACTGCCGAATGGGCAAAAGCACATGAGACATCATTAATCAGTCCTTGGGTGAGTAGTTCTACCATAACAGAAAGAAACCCATATTATATACAGGCGAAAGCAGGATTAGCTGCACATTACAAATTATTGAATGAGCATGCAAGAAAAAATTATCCGGTTAAAAACATTTATTTGATTTCCAAATCTGCAGAAGAGTCCAAGTCTAGATTTTTTAATGATAGCACCTTGTATTCAGAATCTATTACAGAGAAGGTTATTCCTGAAGATGAATTGGGAACTTCTCTGGAATTATTGTTAACGCCACTTTTAAAAGAAGAGGGTTCTACAGTTTTCATTTTGCCTTTAACTAGTTCTAAAGATGAAAACTATATCTATCAATTTTTGAGAAGGGTATCCATTGAGAAGGGGACCAAGGATGTAGTAGTTTATGGTACTTATAAATGGTTAGAATTAAAAAGTGATATCATTGATTACCTCAACATACAAAAAATCAGATTGAGTATAAGTAATTATATAGATAATGATCAATCCGATGTGCGCAATTTTAAGAAAAAATATTTTGAGAGATATCGTGAATATCCAACGGAAGAAGCCTTGGAGGGATATGATGTAGTGAAGTTTTCAATTCGTGCTTTGAGAAATTACGGACCTGATTTTCAATGGAAAAACATGAATGCTACTACAAACTATTTGGAAACGAGTTATCGACTAATGCCTATATTTAAATCCAAGAAAATATCAGACGACCCTATGGAAGCAGATTATTTTGAAAATTCTTTTATTAAAATTGTCGAATTAAGAAGTAATAAATACAAAATTATAGATTAATTCTTGTCGAAAATAATCACTCAGTTTAATGCAATTGATCCAAGGCCTTCTTGATGCGTTGTATAGCTTCGATAATTTTTTCTTTGGATAATGAATAAGATATTCTCAAACATTGCGGTGCACCAAATGCATCACCTGATACAACAGCTACTTTTGCTTCATGTAGTAAAAACAAGGCTAAATCTTCCGCATTGGAAATGATATGGTCTTTATTCCGCTTTCCAAAATAATAATCAACTTCAGGCAAAATGTAAAAGGCACCATGCGGCATATTAACCTTCCAATTTGAAATTGTTTTTATTTCAGTGAGTAGTAGATCTCTTCGCGCTTTAAATTCATCTCGCATTTGATAGGTAGGTGTCAACGGTGTAGTTAGTGCTGTTAATCCGGCTTTTTGGGTGAAAGATGCAGCCCCTGAAGTAAATTGGCCTTGAATTTTAACACATGCATCTACAACTTCTTTAGGTGCACCCATATATCCTAAACGCCAACCGGTCATCGAGAACCCTTTTGAAAACCCATTAATAGTTGCGGTCCGCTCATTCATCCCTTTTAATGAACCAATACTGGTGTGGATTTCATCGAATATGATATACTCATAAATTTCATCAGATACAACCAAGATATTTGGATATGATCTTAAAACATCGCAATAAGATTCTAATTCGGCTTTAGAAAATACACTACCAGTAGGGTTTGAAGGCGAAGAGAAAACCAACAATCTGGTTTTAGGACTTATAGCTTTTAGAATCGATTCAGCTGTTGGTTTGAAGTTTTGATCCACTCCTGCATGGACAATGATAGGTTTCGCACCCGCCAATTTAATAATTTCATAATAAGAAACCCAATAGGGTGAAAGTAATACGACTTCATCACCTTCTTGAAGCAAAGCAAAACATAGATTAGCAAAACTCTGCTTTGCTCCATTAGAAACAATGATTTCTGTAGGGGAGTAATTTAATGAATTATCCCTCTTAAATTTTTCTGAGATGCTCTGTCTGAGATCCAAAGCGCCAGATACCGGAGTATACTTTGTAATTCCTGCCTGGATGGCCGCTATTGCAGAATCTTTGATATGCTGTGGTGTATCAAAGTCCGGTTCACCAAGACTTAGATTGATAATGTCAAAACCCTGGGCTGTAAGTTCACGAGCTTTTTGAGCCATTCTTAAAGTAGCCGATTCATTCATTCCTGCTACACGATCCGCAATTTCAAATGTATTCATCCAGAGGTCTTTTTTTGAATTCTGCAAAGGTCTAAATAAAAAAGGAAGTACCCAAAATAATGAGTACTTCCTTTTATAATGTGATATGAATTAATTAATGGCTTACAACCAATTTTTTGGTTTGTATGGCACCGTTAATGGATAATTTAATAAGATAAGTTCCAGTAGGTAAAAGATTGGTTTGAATAGGTAGTTCAACATTTCCATCCAATTGACCATATGACTTATGGGAAATGGTTTTTCCTACTAAATCATTAACTTCCATTGTTACAATGGAAGGTTTAGCCAATTCTAATTGAACTAAAGAGATATCTGAACTTGGATTTGGACTAAGCTCTATTACCGTAGAAGGCTCTATAGTTTGGTCAACATCCAACACTATACCATTGGCAACAGCTTCAGCGATAGAGGTTTCAGTTCCATTAATAATCTCTCCATTTGGTCCATATAATAATCCAACTAATTTAATATTCTGAACTTTAAAGTTAGCAGGTACTATATATGTGTAATTGATGAAATAACTAGATCCTTTCTTAATAGTACTGGATAAAAATCCAGGAATACCTGCATAGCCATCCAATATTGCTCGAGCAACATGATTATATGTCATTTTTGAAGCAGGTACAGGATTAGTTAACAATTCATAACCTCCCATAGGGCCGTTTGCATTTCCTGCATATGCGTTAGCTTGGTTATAAGGTGTGCCGGTTCCTTTGACTGCATTTTCAACAATAACCATGTTAAATCTATAATCACCTGTTAGATCAGAATTAAAATCTGCTCGCACAGATATAACTAATTCTCTCTTAACGGAATCCCATCTGGCACCATTTGTTAATTTAGCAGGATTAGGTTCAGTAATTAAATTATAAAATTCCGTTTCGACAGCTAAAGGGTCACTTAACGTTTTGCGATCATTGATAATGCTTGGGTATCCTGAAAATCCAGGAAATGTGGTAATCCCAGTAGCGTAAGTTGGAACCATCATCGGTTCTGTTGTACTTCCACCATGAACAGCAATTCCAATGAAGTAATCAGGGTATGTTCTGGCCATAGAGTCCAAATATACAGCACCTCTTGGGCACCATTGGCACCATGTTCCGGTAGCCTCTTCAACGACTACTTTCTTATCCGGAGCAGGAACTACTCCTAATAAATCAAGTGATTTAATATTGTTTGCAGCATTGTCATCAGCCGTTCCGTTTACTTTAGAAATTTCAATTTCCATAGTACTTTTTCCTGCTGTATAGAGGTAAGCAGGCAATTTGACCAAACTAAATCCCAATGATGGAATATTTAAATTGCTGATGGTAGTCGTAGTTGGTGTGCCTCCATTGACTCTGGTACTTACTTCGATGGAAGTTATTGGTGTAATACCTAAATTTCTAACATTTATAGATCCAGCACCGTTAGCACCGCTTATAAATTTTGGTTTATAATTAATGTTAAGAACAGCTGCATCTAAATTAGGTTTTACAAATGGAATCAATTCGAAAGAGACGTCATCAACATAAAATAGTGAACCCGATCCTCTTGTATTTGATCCTGTTATATAATTAGGGTAAATATCAATGGATGCAATACTATTGTTAGGGTTTGCGAATTTAATAACACTGACATCATTTAACAATATTTCCCAAACATTGTCTGTAAGATTAGCAATTAAGGTATACTTAACCCAAGTGTCAGGAGCATAATCCACCTCAACTAAATTTTCTGCTGATGCGGAACCTAGCGAACACCTAAATTTGGCATCGCCATCAAAATAGTTGTCAAGTGCCCAAGTAGTTCCAATTTTAGCCTTAGCTTGAAAATTGAAATAAGAAGCCTGATCCGCTACTGTAAAGATCCACATTTCGTATTTGAAAGTACCAACATTTAATTCACCTCCAAAAGGTAAAACCAAGTCTGTTGGGCCTCCCGCTGCTGATCCAGCTTCTAATCTAATGGAATTTTTACCGGAGTGGGCATTTTCATTCGTAATTAAAGCATCTTCATCTGTGCCTTCGCCATTTGCACCACTCCAAACGGTCCACGTAGCATCGGATGCCGCAATATAATCATCCACATTATACTTCTCCATATCGTCTTTAAAGGTTTGGGCTTGGAGTGCACCCAGAAGTATAAATGAAAAAACAAAAAGTAAAATTCTGTTCATATTTAATAATAATTTAATGATGAATAATGTGTCAAATATAACATTTTAATAACAAATAGACCCAAAAATTATATTGTGCCCATTATTTGTAATACGCATAATGTATGAGATGATTTATTATAAGTTTAATTGTTAACTTATTTATGAATAACTCATTTATATCATTTAATGACGATCATTTTACGAGGCATTGTTGAGGTTTTTAAATCGCTTATGTTGTAATAGTAAATTCCTGATTTCCAGTTTGATACATTTATATTTGAACTGGCTTGACCAACTTTTAATAATTGTATGTCTGTAGTATTTCCATAAACATCGTAAACTTTTAAAATCATCTGGTCAGTTAGAATAGGCGAATAGGAAATTGTTGTTTCGTCACTTACCGGATTTGGAATGTTTTGACCCAATTCGAGTCGACTTGCTTGCAAATCAAAATCCGTCGAAGAGATAATTCCATGAAACCAATTATAAATCAATTTTATAAGTTCTTTTCTTGTAGCTATTGATAATTGTTCTACCCCAGGAGCCAACCAATATGTTTTGTAATTGGGACCCTGATTTCGAATGGCTGCACAGTTTGTACCATTTAATAATCCATTGTAATTATGCGTAGCCACACCTGTTCCAAATACTTTTAAACGATCCGGAAAAAAATAAGTGGAAGTGTAATAAGCAGTTAAGGTACTTTGCAGCTCATTTCCAAATAATGCATCGGTTTTCACTGGTGTAAATCTAGTTAATGTGCTTGCTCCGTCATCTACATAGTCTACACCCATGATTTGGGTGGCCAGATCTTGAGCTTCTTCATTAGCATAAGTGTTAGAGGTTCCCTGATCAAAGGTAGCCCAAGCAACGTCTTGACCCGATATCATGATATTTCCACCAGATTCAGCAAAAGTTTTTAATGTTGTAGAAAGTTCTGAAGTTAAAGCTGGAAAACTCCATCCGGCATTAAAATAAATGTGTTTTATTCCATCCATGGCCTTATCTTTTACAGCATTTTTCAAGATGGATTCTGTACCATGACCATAAGTAGTGCCATTAGCTAAGTTAAAACCTTCATCGTATTGTGTTTTCCAATCAATTGGATGTTTCTTTCCATCACCGGTAGCTGAACTATTATGTACAACTAAGTCGGAGATTCCTGAAATGACATACATTCGGTTATTGATAGGGGCGATATTTGGATTTGTTGCGGAATAAACACTAAGAGTATAAGTTGATACCGCAGGCGTTATACCGGGCTCAATATTCACGATTACCTTTAAAGTCTTTCCTGCTTCTACACTTACAGTGGCCTCATCTATATAAGTTTGAGATCCGATGGCCATTGATTTTTTCCAATTGGAAGGTTGATCTGAATTTAATTTAATAGATAATGATTCTGTTTGTGAATTTTTATTCAAATATTCATATTCAAATGTTGTTGATTTAGTTGCCGCTAAATTTTTTACCACAGTAGTTGGTCTGTTTTGTGTGATAATAGCAGGGTCGAAAGTTGACCCGATATTTAAGACTTCTTTGGTATCATTATTTTGTACAAAAGCTATTACTTCTAATTTGTCTAATTGGAGGGAAGCATCTTCAGAGTATGTATATTCTTGAATCACAGAATTGCCTTTATCAGCTAATGTAATTGCCTGTCCATTGACATCTGGAAGCATTTTACGCATGACGTTTGGAAATTCTTTTTCACCGTTTGCTGCTGGAACGGGAAGGGTTACTAATTTTTCTATAATCACAGTTTGTAAGGTAAAGTCTCCTAAGGGTTTGTCACCTACAGTATTAATTTTTACAATAATTTTTCGTTCTGAACCCAAATCAGACCAACTAACATCTAGAGAAATGGGACTCGTTTCCGATTGAACTTGATCAATGTCTGCTTGTGAAAAAGAGCTTGGTCCTCCATTTTTTACATTGCCATTTAACCTCACATCAGGTACTCCACTAACTTCATAGAACATAGTTCGATCCGTTTGAGTCGGGACATCATAGAGATAAAACGGATCCGTGTTGGATGGCCACCAAGGATGATATGAAATATGTCTGGCAACTGAGGCGTTGGGAATAATCAGGTCTGCTTGGAATCCAGGATTTTGTTGTGCGCATGGGCCACATGATGTATTGGTAAAATGCTCGAACAACACATATTTTGGTGCTTGAGCGAACACTAATGCATGTATTAATAATAGACTAGAAAGGAGTACAAGTTTTTTCATGTTTTTTGTTTTATGAAATCAAATCTAGACATTTATTAGCTAAATGGTATTGGATTATCATAATTAACACATTGTGTAAATCAGTAATATATAATCGTTTTATTATAAATATATTATAAATATAGTTATTAATTAATATAAATATAGCTATAAAAATGTCATGATAAAATGGTTGTAAGTAAATGGACGCGTAACATAGCTTTGCTTTTTTGTTTGGAACTAACTATTTATGCTTAATAGAGGTCTTTAATGATTTATGATTTTAGACCTAAAATGAAGTTTATTCCAAGTGTGGAATACTCTAATTCAAGCGAAATGTTTATTTAAAAAGAGCTAAGTATTAAATGAAAAGACCAATTGCATTTTCATTTGAAATGATGAAATACAATTGGTCTTAGTTTAGAAAAAACAAACTAAATCAAAACTTTAATTTTTTTATTTTAATATTTTGAAATATTTATTTTTGTTATCATAATTTGTATGCAGAATATAAACACCTTCTTTCCATTCTTTACTTGATATTCTTATTACATGTGCATCTCTGCTTAAAACTTCTACAGGTATGTGGCTTCCTTTAACATCATAAATCTTGAATTGGAACGTTTCAGGGAAACTTACATTGGACTGAATAAGAACTTCTCCTGATGATAAACCTTGAGTTGGTATAATTTCACCCAATGAAAATCCGCCTGGTGTCGTAGTAAAGCATATAAGTGGTTTGAATTCGATAGCCTTACAGCATCTTTCATTATCGTTTTCACATATTTTTATAAAATCATAAGTATTGCCGCTGCGTTTGAAATTAGGAATTGTCAATGGAAGGGAAGAATAAGGATAAAACCCGATAGATCCATTACGATCATAAACATCAAATCCTACACCTTTTGTACCCTTATGTTTAAAATCAATACGCAATGAATATTGACCTTGACCAGTACATTCTATTGGAGTGGCTAACAATTCATAAATTTCACAAGTTTCTTCTTTGTTGCAACAAATTTTTCCCAACGACTTTCCAACCTTACATAATTTGTTTTTGTAATCTGTAATTACAAATTCATAATTAGTGGTACAGTCGCCTTCAAAAGGACCTAGTTTAATAGGTAATTTAGCAAATGCAAATCGACCATAGTTTTTACCATTACCGGTTATATCAAAACTATCACTTGTATTTTTGAACAAGAAATTGATGGTAACATAAAATTGCTTGTGGTCATTACAATCGGAAGGTTTGACTTCTAATTCATATAATTTACAATCACCTTGTTGCTCACAACACACTTTTCCAACTTGAACACTTGAATTACAACGTTCATTTTTACAGTCTACTACAACGAACTCATATTCAGTCGTACAATCACCTTTTAATGGACCAATTTTAATAGGTAAGTTGGCATAAGAGAACTCACCATAATCATGTCCATTTCCTCTGACTCTGAAACAATCCGAAGTATTGTCGTGATCAAATTTCAAATATATATAAAACTGACCTTCTTTGCAGTCTGTACGTTCCCAGTGAATTTCACCAATTTTGCAATCACCCTGTTGCTCACAGCACACTTTTCCAACCTGGACACTTGAATTACAACGTTCATTTTTGCAGTCTATTACAACGAACTCATATTCTGTAGTGCAATCGCCCTTCAGTGGACCTATTTTGATCGGAAGATTCGCATAAGAGAATTCACCATAATCATGTCCGTTCCCCTTGACTCTGAAACAATCAGAAGTATTGTTATGATCAAAGCTCAGTGTTATGTAAAATTGACCTTCTTTACAGTCTGATTTTTCCCATTTAATATCGCCAAGTTTACAATCACCTTGTTGTTCACAACACACTTTACCAACCTGAACGCTTGAATTACAACGTTCATTTTTGCAATCCACTACTACGAATTCATATTCAGTAGTACAATCACCTTTAAGTGGCCCTATTTTGATTGGTAGGTTAGCATATGAGAACTCACCATAATTGTGTCCATTTCCTTTGACTCTGAAACAGTCCGAAGTATTGGCATGATCAAATTTTAAATAAATATAAAATTGTCCTTCTTTACAATCTGTACGCTCCCATTTGATATCACCCAGTTTACAGTCGCCTTGTTGTTCACAACACACCTTGCCAACCTGTACACTTGAAGAGCAATGTTCATTTTTGCAATCTACAACAACGAATTCATATTCTGTTGTACAATCACCTTTAAGCGGACCAATTTTGATTGGTAGGTTAACATAAGAGAATTCACCATAATCGTGTCCATTTCCTTTGACTCTGAAACAGTCTGAAGTATTGTTATGATCAAATTTTAGGTATATATAAAATTGTCCTTCCTTGCAATCTGTGCGTTCCCATTTAATTGCGCCAAGTTTACAGTCACCTTGTTGTTCACAACACACCTTGCCAACCTGTACACTTGAAGAGCAATGTTCATTTTTACAATCTACAATAACGAATTCATATTCTGTTGTGCAATCACCTTTAAGCGGACCAATTTTGATAGGTAGGTTAGCATATGAGAATTCACCATAATCATGTCCATTTCCCTTAACTCTGAAGCAGTCAGAAGTATTGGCATGATCAAATTTTAGGTATATATAAAATTGTCCTTCCTTGCAATCTGTGCGTTCCCAATGAATCTCACCGATTTCACAATCACCCTGTTGTTCACAACACACTTTTCCGACCTGAACACTCGAAGAGCAATGTTCGTTTTTGCAGTCCACAACAACGAATTCATATTCTGTAGTACAATCACCCTTCAGTGGTCCTATTTTAATCGGAAGATTCGCATAAGAGAATTCACCATAATCATGTCCATTTCCTTTGACTCTGAAACAGTCCGAGGTTCTGGCATGATCAAAGTTTAGAGAGATATAGAATTGCCCCTCTTTACACTCAGATTTTTCCCATTTGATATCACCGATTTCACAATCACCCTGTTGTTCACAACAAATTTTTTCGATTGTAGTATCAACTGCACAGTGTTCATTGTTTTTATCCCTAAATATAAATTCATAGTGGGTACTGCAATCTGCATTTACAGGACCTACCTTAACCGGTAGTTGAGTATAAGCAAAAGTTCCATAAGATGTGCCATTTCCTTTTACATTGAATGAATCCGAGCCACCAGAATGATTAAATTTAAAATAAATATAAACTTGATTATTTGAATCACATTTGGTTTTTTCAAAGACTAAATGTGACATTTCACAAGTGTCGCTGGTTTCACAACAAACTACACCCAATCCAATATCAGCTGCGCAAAGTTCTTTGACACAATCACGCACCACAAATCCATAATTAGTTTCACAATTTCCTTTTAAAGGACCAATTTTAATGGGAAGATTTGCATAATTGAAGGTGCCATAATGCACGCCATTTCCATTGACATTAAAACAATCAGAAGTATTATGATGATTGAAATTCAAAGAGACAAAAAAGTTCCCTTCGGAATTACATTCTCCTTTTTCAATTCGTAGGTCGTCTATCAAACAATCTTTGGATTCGCAACATTTTTTACCAAGAACGGTGTCGAGTCTACATCTTTCATTTTTACAATCAAAAAGAACGAATTCATAATTAGTGGTACAATCACCGGCAAGCGGACCAATGGTTATTGGCAAATCAATATATTTGAAAGTGCCATAATTGTGCCCACCACCTTTGACTATGAAGCATTCACTGGTGTTTGCATGCTTAAAATCTATGTCAACAAAAAATTTCTTATCCTGATTGCAATTAGAAACTGTCAATTGCAGATCGGAAAGTTCGCAGGTTTGGGCAAAACCGTTTATTGAGAATGCCAATATAAATAAAAAAGAATAGTAGATTTTTTTCATTTAGCGCTGTTTATTTAGCTTTAAGATATCAAAAGTAAGCATTTTGTTGCTTAAGGCATTAAAATAAATGGATAATAATTCAATCTTTCAACTAATAGTTCAAAATGGAGAAATTAAGAAGGGTGCTCTATTATTAGTTAATTGTATAATTCAGTATTGAATATTTTTTAGACAAAAAACTCAATAATTTCATAATAGTCTGACTATAACAAAAACAACCACCATGCTGTTTCCTAAAGTCTTTTACCGTGGCCAAACAGTTCCTTTTAGTTTGGATGGTGTCCAAAGAATACATACGATTATTAAGTTAATATTAAGAAACTTATATAGTTATAGTATTTATATAATAAATTAGGATATGTAATTGTTAGTGCGCATATTTGTTGTGTCTAAGAACCTACTTTTTGACATATTTATATATTTAGTTATATATATAATATTGATATCGTGGCTAATTAGTAATTGGGAATATATTTTTCACAAACCAAACCTGAGCTCATGAAATTACGATTTACTCGTTTTTCCATTATTATTGTCTGCACTCTTTTTATTTTTAATCATGTTTTTTCACAAGTTGATTTAGTAGCCTCTGGCGGGACTACAATGATGTCTTATACCACTGTTAAGGCTGCATTTGATGCTATTAACGCTGGAACGCATACCGGAACCATAACTTTAAACATTTCTGGCAACACTTCGGAACCTGTTGGAGGTGCCATTTTAAATGCCAGCGGGTCAGGGTCTTCTAGTTATACATCGATCTTGATAAAACCAACAGGAGGTGCTGCAAGAACCATTACTGGCGCGGCTACCGCAGGATTACCACTTATTGAATTAAATGGTGCAGATAATGTAACTGTAGATGGATTAAATACAGGAGGTAATTCCTTAACAATAGATAATACTACCATTTCATCCACTTCTGGTACCAGTACACTACGTTTACAAGGTGATGCAACTAATAATTTATTTACCAATGTGAGTATAAATGGAGCGTCAACAATGGGCAGCACCACAAATGGTGGAAATGTTTGGATAGGTGCAGGTGCCATTACTACCGGAAATGATAATAATCAATTTCAATCTTGTAAGTTTGGGCCATCCACGGCGGGTCTTCCAACCAAAGCTTTCTATGGTAATGGTTCCACTACTTCAACCACCACCTATAATAGCAACATTACCATCAATAATTGTGAGTTTTTTGATTATTTTAATGCTTCTACACAGAGTAATGGTATCTATGTTGCTGGGGCTAATGCTGATTGGATTATTACAAATAATAAATTTTACCAAACGGCTGCAAGAACTCAAACGACTGGAACAGTGCATGCTAGTATCCAGTTAGCAAGTACTAATATAAATAATTGTTTGATTTCGGGTAACACCATTGGTTATTCAGCAAACAATGCCACTGGAACATATACGTTTACTGGATTAGCTTCAACCCGGTTTTATGGAATATATATATCAAATTTGGGAACTACTTCAACAACTACGGTTCAAAATAATACTATAACTGCAATTTCGCTTTCAGGAGCTTTTTCAGGAACTTCAACCTCTGGTCCGTTTTTTGGAATTTATTTAGTTGGATTATCTGATGCCAAGAATAATACCATTGGTAGTTTAGATAACTCCACTAATATTTCAATTAGTTCAACATCTACATCAACCGGTGAGGTATATGGAATTTATAATTTCAGTTCAAGTTTTACCAATATTTCTGATAATAAAATAGGAAGTATAACGGTAACTAACAACACTACAGGGTCATCAATTTTTTGTGGTATAAGATTAAACACGGCATCTGGCCAAGCTGCTACAGTAAGTAATAATATAATTGGTGGGACAACAACAAATTCAATTAACAATACCGCTACTGCAACATCATCAAGGATCATCGGAATTCAAAATGATCTTCCTTTCGCCACAATCACTGGTAATACCATTCGAAATTTCACAATGTCTGCACCAAATGTTGGTACTGGAACTTCAGCTTCGGTTGTTGGTATACTTCAAAGTGCTACATCGACATCAGGGAATCATCTCATTAGCTTGAATACTATTCACACCTTAAAAAATACAAATGCATCTTCAGCTGTTTGGGTTACGGGTATAAATGCTACTGGACCTACATCAACTACTACGATTACCTATTCAAATAATTTGATTCACTCCTTAGGATTTTCAAGTACAACTGCTCAGATAAATGGTATTAATATTACTGGCGGGACTGCTTTGTATGCTAATAATATGATCCGTTTAGGTATTGATGATTCTGGATCAGATATTAATGTTGGTGGGATCATAAATGGTATTAATGAAACGGTTGGAACCAATAATTTCTATTTCAATTCAATATACATTGGAGGTTCTGCTGTGTCGAATGGTTCTTCAAATACATTTGCCCTAAATAGTTCGATTACAGTTAATGCAAGAAATTACTTGAATAATATTTTTTATAATGCAAGGTCTAACAGTGGTTCTACGGGTAAACATTATGCCATTAAAGTAGGTGGATCTGGAACTAACCCAACAGGACTTACAATAAATTATAATGATTATTATGTAACTGGGACAGGTGGTTTTGTTGGACAATATAATGCTATAGATCAAACCACCTTAGCAGATTGGAGAACAGCCATAGGTCAAGACTGCAACAGTATCTCTGGTGATCCAAAATACATTAACCAAAATGGATCTGCCTCAACAGTAGATTTACATATCTCTGCATCGTTAGCTTCTGTTGTGGAAGCGGGTGGTACCAACATATCTAGTATCACACAAGATTTTGACAATCAAACAAGGTCTTCATTAACTCCAACTGATATTGGAGCTGATGCTGGAAATTTTATAGCTAACGATATCTCTGGTCCTGCTATAATATTAACGCCTTTGATTGCGGCTTGTGGAACTGGTGATATTGCTCTGAATAATGTAAATATTATTGATGGCTCTGGAGTTCCAACATCAGGAACTCTAGTACCTCGAATCTACTTTAAAAAGAATGCAGGTGCCTGGTTCTCAAGACCAGGAACTTTAGGATCAGGAACAAGTACCAATGGATTTTGGAATTTTAATATTGTTGTTGCTGATATGGGCGGAATCATTCTAGGTGATATTATATCTTATTATGTTATTGCTCAGGATATTAAATCTCCAACAAATATATCTTCAAACCCTTCATGCGTTACAGCTGTCGATGTTAATAATGTAACAATACCACCTGCAACTCCGTATACAATGAATGTGCTATCCGCATTAAATGGGACTTACACGGTTGGGGTTGGCGGAAACTATACCACATTAACTGCTGCTGTGAATGCTTATAATACCAGTTGTGTAACTGGTTCGGTTATTTTTAGTTTGATTGACGCTACTTATCCTAGTGAGACCTTTCCAATAACAATTAATCAAATATCAGGTCAATCTTCGGTGAATACTTTGACCATTAAACCTAATACAGGAGTTAATGCAACGCTTTCTGGTTCTTCATCAACCGGACTTCTAGTCTTAAATGGTGCTGATTATGTTACTATTAATGGATCAAACGGCAACGTAATTAATAGTGTTTGTCCATTAGTTACGGCTTCTAGAAATTTAACTATAATGAATACCAATGCTTCTACGACTTCTGCTGTTATTTGGTTACAAACGGCAACAGGAAGTAATGGAGCTACAAATAACAATATACTTAATTGCAATATTGAGGGTCAATCAAACACTGCAACATTGTTTGGTATCGGATCAGGTTCTACATCAATAAGTACAACTAGTTTAGGTACAGGAAACAGTTTTAATTCATTCATCAACAATTCAATTAAAAAGACCCAATTCGGTATTTACACTCAAGGTGCTTCAATTTCTAATAAAAATGAGGGTAATACTATAAACTTAAATCTCATCAATTCTGCGAGCCCTGACAATGTGGCTAAAGGTGGAATTCAATTAGGTTTTGAGAACAATGCTATGGTGTTGGCCAATAACGTTTCTAATATTTCTCAAACAAGTTCTCCTGATGTTTTTGGTATTGCACTAGGTTTGACAACCATTTCAGGTACAGGCTTTACTGGAAATGAGGTTACAAATACAACTGTATCGAAAAATATGGTTGGAGTAATATCAAATACTGGAACTTTTTCTTCTTGTGGGATTACCGCAGCATCAGCAACAAGTGGAACAAATATAATTGATAATAATATTGTTAGTGGAGTTTTTGCAAATGGAACAAGTGGAGATTTTGCAGCAGGTATTTTTCTTGGTGGAGGAGTAGGCTCAACGACTAAAGTATGTTATAATACGGTTCAATTAAGTGGCACAGGTACGGGTGGTTCTCAAAATAATGTAGCTTTAGCAATCGGAGGTGTGACATCAATAGTTGATATAAAAAATAATATTTTAGGTAGCATCGGAAATAATGGCACAGGTAATAATTATGCTATAGGTTTAGCTTATACTAGTACAGTTGGAAACTATGCAAACCTAACTTCAGATTATAATAATTTCTTTTTTGCGCCAGGTGGAGGTTCTTTATCAGGTATTGGAGTTGTTGGAGCTTTAGCTACCGGGGGTACTCAAAAATTGACCTTGGCCAATTGGCAAGCTGAAACAGGCAGAGATTTAAATTCAATAAATGTGACTCCTCTTTTTGTTTCCAGTTCCAATTTGCATTTAGTCATGGATCCGGCAAATGCTTGTTTAAATCAAACAGCTACACCAATACCTGGTTTTACTGTGGATATTGATTGTGCTACTAGAAGTACCACCAATCCAGACATAGGTGCAGATGAATTCAATGGAACAGACATCACCATTGCAGTAACCGAAACTTCAGGCACGCCAAACAATAAAACTATCTGTATTGGCGCATCAGCAACGATTACTACTACAGGAGGAATAAGCCACAAGTGGAGTACTGGCGCTGTAACAACAAGTATAAACGTTTCTCCTTCCATAACCACTATTTATGCTGATACTGTGACTTTAGCAGGTGGCTGTAAAATAGTTATGGTTGATACAGTAAATGTTGTAGGATTGCCAACTGCAAGTATATCTCCATCAGCTCCAGCCATCTGTCAAGGTAAAAGTGTCGGCCTTACTGCTTCAGGAGGCGTTTCTTATTTTTGGAGTACTGGTGAATCAACATCTTTTATAACAGTAAGTCCTTCAACATCAACCACTTATGTGGTAACTGTTACTAATGCAAATGTCTGTACAGCTACTGCAAGCGTATTCGTGATGGTTAACCCAGCACCTCCGGGGTCTATTTCCCCATTAAATCCATCTATTTGTGAAAGCCAATCTATAACATTAACTGGAAATGGTGGGTCAAGCTATTTCTGGAGTACAGGAGCTTCTACAACTTCAATTACGGTAAGTCCTTCGATAACGACTACTTATACGGTTACCGTAACAGGGTCAAATGGTTGTACTGCGACTGCAAGTTCAACGGTTAACATAAAACCTAGTCCAATATTAACAGAAACCCATGTAGAACCAACTACTTGTACCTCTCTAAATGGATCCATTGATTTAACTGTAACCGGCGGTGTTGGACCTTTTACTTATAATTGGTTTACCTCGGATGGTTTAGGATTGGTAAATGGAATTCAGGACCAAACTAATATAAGCGTTGGTACTTATCTAGTTACAGTTACGGGTAGTAATAGCTGTTCTTCAACTAAAAGTATAAGTTTGTCAGGGCCTGGAGGTTGTTTTGTTTGTCCTTCAATTGGGGGCTTAAGTAAAAG
>Ga0154020_10004475_pt1 | contig 16650 bp, 11 predicted proteins | sample Klosneuvirus_201_FD_109709 | JGI IMG/M metagenome (GOLD analysis project Ga0154020, IMG submission 109709) | Active sludge microbial communities from wastewater, Klosterneuburg, Austria - Klosneuvirus_20160825_MG | ecosystem: Engineered > WWTP > Aerobic digester > Activated sludge | place...
GGTGGACGTGGCGGCGGTGGTGGTGGTCGCGGCGGTGCGCGTGGAGTCGGCATCCCGACCGACGCGGATCGTCAGGCGGGCGGATTCGGTGTGCGCGTCGTGCACAGCGGTGTCTGGGGTTTTGCGTCCAGCCCCATTGTCACCGAAGACGAAATCCGTCGCGTCACGCGAGTCGCCACCGAAGTCGCCAAGGCCAGTGCGATCGCCAAAAGGGCCGACCTCAAGCTCGCGCCGGTGCAGGCGTATCAGACCAACTACATCACGCCGATGGTGAAACATCCGTCGTCGGTGTCGGCAACGGACAAGCAGGCCTGGGCGCAGGCCATTGTCGACAAGGCCAGCAAGGTTGTTGGCGTGACGGCCGTGAACGTGTCGGCCAATCACAACTACGAGTGGCGCTACTTCGCGAGCAGCGAAGGGTCGTACATCGAGCAGGAGCTCTTCTCCACCAGCCCCACGATGACGGTGACGGCCAAGGTGGGCGACAACACGCGCACGCGTAACTATCCGGGTGTGGCGGGCATGGGCGGCTGGGAATTCGCGGAAAACTGCGACTTCCTCGATCAGGCCGAGAAGGTCGCGACCGATGCCGTCGAGATGTGCACCGCCAAGCCGCTCGGATCGAGCGGTCTTAAAGATCTGATTTTGTCGCCGTCGCATGCGATGCTCACGATTCACGAAATCGTCGCGCACGCCACCGAGCTTGATCGTATTGTCGGCTACGAAGCCAACTACGCGGGCACGAGTTTTGTGAAGTTGTCCGATGTGGGCAAACTCAAGTACGGTTCCAAACACTTCAACGTCACCTGCGACAAGACCAGCACGGGTCTGGGCACCGTGGGCTTCGACGACGACGGTGTGAAGACGCAGAAGTGGCCGCTCATTCGTGACGGTGTGCTGGTGGGTTTGCAGACCAATCGCGAAACTGCGCACCTGATCGGCGAGAAGGAAAGCCGCGGCTGCACCTTTGGCAGCACGTGGCGCGACTATCCGTTCCTCCGCATGCCCAACGTGCATGTCGAGCCAGGTCCGGCCAACTCGCCGACGCGCGATCAGATGATCGCCGATGTGAAAGACGGCGTGATGATCGACGGACGCGGCAGCTACAGCATCGACCAGCAGCGTTACAACGGCCAGTTCGGCGGCCACATCTTCTGGGAGATCAAGAACGGCAAGATCACCCGTCAAGTCACCGACGTGACGTACAACGCGATCACGACGGACTTCTGGAACAACCTCGACGGCATCACCGGCCCCAAGGAATGGCAGATGCACGGCACCGGTGGCGATGCCAAGGGTCAGCCCACGCAGACCAACAGCATTTCGCACGGCTCACCGTGGTTGTGCATTCGGAAGATCCAGGTTGGTGCGGCGTTCGATTGATCGTACGATGGCTGAGCTGCACACGGGGGCGAGTCGAGAGACTCGCCCCCGTTGTGTTTTGCGCCGCGGACAATACACAGATCGCTCTTATGAGCAATGTGTTCGCCGCTCCGGCTTTCACAATGTGCAATCAGTCCCTCGATTGAACCCTCAGCGGAGCACATCCGATGCAGAGCACCACGACACACGCCGAAGGCATCAAGAAAGTCGGCGAGCTGATCAAGGACATCAAGATGGCCATGTTCGTGACCATCGGTGATGACGGGCGCCCGCGCAGTCGTCCGATGCAGACGCAGGATGTCGAATTCGATGGCAGCGTCTGGTTCTTCACCGACGTGAACTCCGACAAGGTGAAGGAGATTGCCAACAATCCCCAGGTGAACGTCGCTTACGCGTCTGGTGCGCAGTTTGTCTCGCTCACCGGGACCGCCAACGTCGTGCAGGATGCCGCAAAAGTGCGCGAGCTGTGGAATCCGCTGCTCAAGGCGTGGTTTGATGGTGAAGACGATCCGCGAATCCGACTGGTGCGCGTCGATGCGGAAAGTGCCGAGTACTGGGACACGCCCGGCGGACGGGTCGCGTCGTTCATTTCGCTGGTGGCCAGCGCCGTGACGGGTAAGCGGGATGAGAGCGGGGAGAACGAAACGGTCAGGCTGTAGAGTCTCTGGCGAACGCGCATCGAAGCCGGTGCGCACCTCCACCCGAAGCGGACACCGGGCGGTGACAATGCTGTGGGGACAATCGTCTGCAACTACCGACTGCGAAGTTTCTGAAGAAATGCCATCGCCGAGCTGAATGCGGTATGTCTCGGCGACATTGGGAACGCGCACCAGGGAAGTTTGCGCGCTCGTAGCGCATGCAGTTCCCGCCACTCTGTGAGCTATACTTCACAGACACACCGCACCATACGCCGCCCGCCCGCTTCCGCCATGAACGCTCCCGATCTCGACGCGATGCTGCCGGTGGTGTACGCGGAGTTGCGCGAACTCGCCGAGCGCCATCTGCAGCGCGAGCGTCCCGACCACACGCTGCAGCCCACGGCGCTGGTCAACGAGGCATACTTGCGCCTCCAGTCGCAGCGGAAGGTGGATTGGGCCAACCGTGCCCAGTTTTTCGGGATCGCCGCGCAGATGATGCGGCGCATTCTCGTGACGCATGCCGAGGCCCGACACGCGTCCAAGCGCGGTGGTTTCGCAACCCGCGTCACGTTGGATGAATCGGTGTCGTGGACCGATGAGCGCGACCTCGACCTGGTGGAGCTTGACGAGACGCTGCAACGTCTCGCGGCGATCGATCCGCGACAGGCACAGGTGGTGGAGCTTCGGTTCTTCGCGGGTCTGACGATTGAGGACACGGCGGAGGCGCTTGGCATCTCGCCGGCAACGGTCAAACGCGAGTGGACAGTGGCCAAGGCGTGGCTGCGCCGCGAACTGACACGCAGCTGACGGAGCCGCACATGACTGAGGCAAGGTGGGCGGCGGAGAAGGCGCTGTTTCTCGATGCGCTCGATCAGCCGACGGATTCGCGCCTCGCATGGGTTCACACACAGTGCGGTGACGATGTACTGCTGTGCGAGGCAGTGCTTGCACTGCTCCGCGCCCATGACGTCAACGACACGTTTCTGGAGACACCCGCGGCGGCCCTGTCAGCGGACGTGCTATCAGACGTCGCGACCGCTCCCGCGCGCATTGGCGCGTATCGTCTGCAGCGCGAACTCGGACGGGGCGGCATGGGAACCGTGTGGCTCGCCGCGCGTGATGACGGCGAGTTTGCACAGCAGGTCGCCATCAAGCTCATCAAGCGCGGCATGGACACCGATGCCATCGTGTCACGCTTTCGGCATGAGCGGCAGATCCTCGCCGGGCTCGATCATCCCAACATCGCGCGACTGCTCGACGGCGGCACCACCGACGATGGACTGCCCTATTTCGTGCTGGAGTACGTTGACGGCCTGACCGTGCGCGAGTTCGCGGCGTCGAGGGCACTCAGTGTGGCGAACGTCCTCGTATTGTTCCGCACCATCTGCGCGGCGGTGGAACACGCGCATCGCAATCTCGTGGTCCATAGGGACCTGAAGCCGGGCAACATTCTGGTCACGAGCGACGGCGTACCCAAGCTGCTCGACTTCGGCATCGCCAAACTGCTCGACACGGCGCCGACGGCAGCGAACACCACGTCGGCCACGCTCGCGGCATTCACGCCGGAGTACGCAAGCCCCGAGCAGCGGAGCGGCGTGGCGGTCACGACGGCCACGGACGTGTACTCGCTCGGTGTCGTGCTGTACGAGCTGCTCGCGGGCGCGCGGCCAAACGGGCAGACGCCCGTTCCACCGAGCGACGCCGCGCGCGTGCGGGATCCGCAGCGCGCACAGCAGCTGCGCGGTGATCTCGACACGATTGTGCTCATGGCGACCCATGTCGATGCAACGCGGCGTTACCAGAGCGTCGCCCAGCTCGCCGAGGATATCGAGCGCTATCAGCAGGGACTCGCCGTGCGCGCGCATCGCGACTCGTTCGGCTATCGCGCCGCCAAGTTCATCCGACGCCATCGCGCCAGTTTGGCGGCGGCCGTGCTGGTCGTGGTGTCGCTGGTGGGCGGTCTGGGCGCGAGTCTCTGGCAGGCGCGTCGGGCCGAGACGCAACGTGAGCGCGCCGAGCGTCGATTCGCCGAAGTGCGCTCGCTGGCGACTGGTTTCCTTTTCGACGTGCACGACGCGATTCGGAATCTGCCGGGATCCACACCGGCTCGCGCCCTGCTGATTCAGCGCGGCCTCGCGTCGCTCGACGGACTCGCGCGCGAAGCGCAGGGCGATGCGACGTTGCAGCGTGATCTCGCTCTCGCCTATCAGCGCATTGGCGAAGTGCAGGGCAACAGCTACGGCGCGAATCTTGGTGATAGCAAGGGCGCGCTCGCGAGCTACCGCCACGCGCTCTCGCTGCTCGAATCGCTGGGCGCAGCGCAGTCGTCTGATCCCGAGCTGCGGCGGGTGCTCGCCGAGAGTTACCGTGGAATGGCCTCCATGCTGAACGTCACTGGTGATCCGGAAGGCGCGGTGCGGACGCTCGATCGCGCCGTCGCGGTCGCCCGATCACTCGCCACGCCGGATTCCGCCGCTCGTCCGATGCGACAGCTGCTGGCAAATGTCTTGCAGGAGCTCGGTGATGCGCGCGGCGGCGTGGGGATCGCGAACATCGGCGACACCAAGGGCGCACTGGCCGCCTATCGCGAAGCGTTGGGGCTTCGCGAAGCGCTCCGGCGCGAACGCCCCGCCGATCTCGAAGCGCGCACGGGGCTCGCGAACGTGCGTCTCATGCTCGGCTCACTGGCATGGTCGCTGCGGGATACGAGTGGCGCCGCGTCCATTCGAGAGGGCGTGTCGCTGCTGGAAGGCGTGGTGGCCGATGCGCCCGATGATGCCGTCCATCGGAACGAATTGCTCGCAGGCTACGGTCGTCTGCGTGTGCCGCTGGTCGACGCGGGCCGATACGCCGATGCCATCGCGATCGATCGCAAGGTGGTGGCCACCATGGTGAGCATGGTGGAGGCCGATCCGCGCAACACGCTGCTGCAGCGCAATCTGAGTGTGTCGTACAACAGCCTCGCGCGCGATCTGCGCGTGCAAGGCGATCCTGCGCAGGCCGTGGTCCATCATCGGCAGGCGTTGGCAATCGCCGAGCGGTTGCGGACGACCGATCCGGCCAGCATCGAACACCAGCAGGACGTCGCGTTTACCGAGGACGTGCTGGCCGAAGCACTGTCGGATGCCGGCGCGTGGCCCGACGCACTTCGCATGTATGCGCGCGCCATTGCGGACAAACAGGCGCTGCGCCGTGCGGAGCCCGCCAATCCGTGGCATGCCGACGACCTTGCGTTCTTGTACGCTGGTCTCGGCGCCGCGCGCGTGGCGACTAGCGCGCTCGATTCGGCGGCCGCCGCCTATCAGCAGGCGGTGCCGCTCGCCGAAGCGGCCGTGACGCGTCAGGAAGGGAACCCCAAGGCCCGCGCCACGCTCGCGGCCATCTACGGCGGTCTGGCCACGATGCACCGACGACGTCACGAGGTCGCGAGCACCGAGGCAGCGCGCTCGGCAGCCTGTCGCGAGGCCACCGCATGGCTCGATCGGGCCGAGCGTCACTGGCGGGAGCTGGCGGGGGGCCAGCAGTTGACCGCCTCCGACAAGGTTACCCGTCAGCGGATCACGGCGGCCGTCGGAGCGTGCGTCAGCCGCTGAGCCGGTCGAGCCCCGCCGTGAGCCAATTTGCCGGCCTTTCCGGCGTTTCCCTGAGTGCCATCGACATCGCGTCGATGGTGGACTGCTCACGGGAGAGGGAATCATGTCGGTACGAGAACTGGGGGGAGAGGTGGCGACGCACTCGCAAAGGTGGATTTCGCGCCTTGCGCGTGCGGCGAGCTGCGCCGCGTTGGTCGTCTTCACTGCCTGTCCGGAAAGTCCCGCGCCGGGGGAGCCGAACCCAGGCAGGATCCTGGTTCAGACATCCCCGAGCCAACGCCTCGCGCAGGGGGCGACAGCGATCTATACGGTGACCGTCGAACGCAGAAATTTCTCGGGATCCGTGACGCTCTCCGTACCAACCGGCTCCCTGCCCGACGGTGTCACCGTCGAGTTCGACCCGCAGGTGTTGACGGGGGGAGAAACGCAGTCGTTAGCCCGCATCTCCGCGAGCCCCACGACACCGGTGCAGTACCTCTCGGATCCACAGAGTACCACGATTTATATCGACGCGACCGCTCCAGGCGGGCTCAAGACGACTGGGTTGCTCTCTGTCAAACTCGTCGCCTCGTCGCTCGCCGGTGTCACTGTGCAAACCGCGCCCACCCAACTCCGGCTACCGGTGGGCGGCGCGCCTGCCGAGGCTTTGGTGACGATTCAGCGTCAAGGCAATTACAGTGGCCCGGTGAGCCTCAGCGTCGAGGGTGGCTCGACCGAGTTTCGAGGCTTCGTGGCGACGACGACTCCTGTGGCGGGCGTCCCCGATACCTGGCTCCTCCGCGTGACCCAAACGGATGTCGCGAAGATCATCGAGAACAGTGTTGCGAATGAGACTGTTGATGGCGTGTCCCTCAATGCGCAGGGAAACGGACTGCCCCTCGTTCGCCAGCAGTTCGTTGTGTATTTCGATCGGCCCTTCATCTCGCCCACGATTTCGCGGGCGCTCAGCCTCGCGGCGGGACAGCAGGACGTGTTGTCGATACAGATGGGTCGCTCGCCCACGATGAGCGGAAATGTCTCGCTCGCAGTGATCAACCCGCCGAGCGGCGTCACCGTGACATTCGATCAGAATCCCACGGCCAACGAAGTCGTGGGCGTGACGGTCGCCGCCTCGAATAACGTCGTCCCCGGCGACTATTCCGTGGTTGTTCGCGCGACGCCGGCGGCATCATCGTTGGCGCGAGATGTCGATCGCGTCATTCAGGTGACAGTACTGCCACGGGTCACCTACACGCTGTCAGTACCGTCGCTCACGCTCGCCGCCGGCGTGAACACGTCAGGGGCTTTCGGCGTGTCGCGCTCCGGTGGCGCGACACCATTCCCGGTTACGGTCTCGTTCTCCACCGCCACCGGCCTCGCGCTCCCGAACGGTATGACCATCACGCTCGACGACAACCCGGTGACGTCCGCCGGCACAACCATGCGAGTGAGCACCGCGTTCACGACACCCCCTGGCATCTACAACTTGCGCGCGGTCGGCGCCTCGCCTAATCTCGCGGCCGTCGTAACCCCATTCACCGTGATCGTCACGCCAGTTGGTACGGGCAGTGCGGTGACGCGACTGCTGCTGGATCCGCAGAACGCGCAGATCACAGCGCCAGCCACACAGCAATACTCCGTTCGTCTATTCGACGCGAGCGGCGCCGTGATCGTGCCGGAATCCGGTGGCGCTATCGAGTACAGCTCCTCCGATCCGAACGTCGCGTCGATCAATGTTAGCGGAGTCGTGAACGGTTTCGCGGCCGGACCAACGATCATCACGGCGCGATACATGCGCAACGGCACCGAGATTGCGCGCTCCAGCACTCCACTCACCGTATTCGCCGCCGGCAGCGCGGGGCATTACGGTTCGACCACCATGTCCGTCCAGGGCAACGTGCGCACCATCCGGCGCGGCGAGTCGATGACCTTTCAGATCGTGGTGCGCAACGTCGCCGGCGGACAAGTCACGTCCGGGGTGACACCGACGGTCTCATCCTCCAATTCCGGTGTGATCAGTGTGGTGCCCACCGTGGGCCCCAACAACACGCCCGGCTACTTCTACGACATGACCGCCGCGTTCGCCGCCCCGCTCGGCACCGATGTGCGCATTCGCTACGACGTGACCGGCGCCGGTGGGGAGTTGGTCATTCGCGTCGTGCCCTGACCTCACGACGCACTCGCATGGAGGGGCGGTGTGCAAACCATCCCTCATGCGGGTGCGCGGCGTGCGGCGAAGGTGGCGGGTTCCGGAGCGAATGACCGCGGCTATCGCATCGACCAGATGCGCGCGAAACTTTAGCCTCTCTCCTAGACCACTCCAGACGCCCCGCATGCTCCGACGCCCCAGCTCCCCGCTGTTCGCGGCCGCGCTCCTCTCCGCGCTGGCTTGCACTCGAGCAGACCAACCGGCGGATGAAAACGCAGCTACCCTCGGAGCCCCCGCCGGACGAGCCGACGGCGGCCTCCGCCCACTCCGCTCCGCCACCGTCGTCACCGCTGACTCGGCGATGGTCGTCTCGGCCTCGCCCTACGCCACCGACGCGGGACTCGCCGTGTTGCGAAACGGCAGCAACGCCGTGGACGCAGCCGTCGCCGTCGCATTCACACTCGCGGTCACCTACCCCACCGCCGGCAACATCGGCGGCGGCGGGTTTCTCGTGGCGCGCATAGGCGGCCAAAACGTCGCGCTCGACTTTCGCGAAGTCGCTCCCGCGGGCGCGTCGCGCGACATGTATCTCGACAGCTCGGGTCAGCTCACCGATCGCAGTCTCACCGGTGCGCTCGCGGCGGGCGTCCCCGGCTCGGTGGCCGGTCTCTATGAAGCGCATCGCAAGTTCGGCACCAGGCCGTGGGCCGAGTTGGTGCAGCCGGCCATCGATTTGGCGGAGCGCGGATTCGTCGTCGACACCGCCTTCACCGAAGACAGCGACGACGCCACGGCGCGTCTCGCGAAAGACTCAGCCAGTGCCGTGCTGTTCTTGGTGAACGGTCGGTACGCCGCAATCGGCACCACGTGGCGCGCGCCACAACTCGCGGCCGTGTTGCGTCGCATCGCCGAACGTGGGCGGGATGGGTTTTACAAGGGTGAGACAGCGCGGCTGATTGCGGCCGCAATGGAGAAACACGGTGGCATCATCACGCCGTCCGACCTGGCGAACTACCGGCCGGTGTGGCGCACGCCCGTCGAGTTTGAATATCGCAAACATCGCGTCGTGTCGATGCCACCCGCGTCGAGCGGTGGACTCACACTCGCTTTGATTTTGGGCATTGTTGGGCAGCGCGACATCGCCGCACTCGGCTGGCGAAGCGCGGCGTCTATCCACGTGTTGGCCGAAGCCGAACGTCGTGCCTTTGCGCGTCGTAACGCACTGCTGGGCGATCCTGCCTTCGGGCCCATCGCGACCGCGTCGTTTTTGTCGAAAGACACCGCCGTCGCTTTGAGCGCGGAAATCACGGATCGCGCGTCAACGACACCCGTCGCACCGACCGCAAAGGAACCGCGTCACACCACGCACTTCTCCGTGGTCGATGCGCGCGGCAATGCCGTGTCGCTCACCACCACGCTCAACGAGAGTTACGGCGCGGCGTTCACGGTGGCAGGCGCACAGTTCTTGCTCAACGACGAGATGGACGACTTCACCACCAAACCCGGCGCCGTGAACGCGATGGGGCTAGTGCAAGGTGAGCGCAACGCCATCGCGCCCGGCAAACGCATGCTCTCCAGCATGACGCCAACACTCGTTCTCGATTCCACCGGCGCCATCACCCTCGTCACCGGCGCCGCCGGCGGTGCGTACATCATCACCGGCGTCGCACACCAGATCGTGTCGCTGCTCGACTTCCACACGTCACTCGGCGACGCCATGGCGGCGCCGCAGTTTCACTTTCAGGATCAGCCGGATTCGTTGGTCGTCGAGCGGGTGGCGTGGGCTGATACGGCCACGCGCCTGATGGCGCCGTATGGTCACGGCGTAAAGCAATCGCCGTGGGGGCTGTTGGTGAGTATGCAGAGTATCCACCGGGAGGGCGGGCGGTGGGTCGGGGTGTCGGAGCCGCGGGGGTTTGGGCGGGCGAAGGGGTACTGAGAATGAAACGCATCGGCTTCCTCTCCTTCGGCCACTGGACCCCGTCCCGTCAATCCGCCGTGCGCTCCGCGCGCGACGTACTCCTCCAGTCCATCGAGCTCGCCGTTGAGGCCGAGCGACTGGGGCTCGATGGCGCGTACTTCCGTGTGCATCATTTCGCGCAGCAACTCGCGTCGCCGTTTCCATTGCTGGCGGCGGTGGCCGCACGTACGCAGCGCATCGAGATCGGCACCGGCGTGATCGACATGCGCTATGAAAATCCGTACTACATGGTCGAAGACGCCGGCGCCGCGGACATCATCAGCAATGGGCGTCTGCAACTCGGCATCAGTCGCGGATCGCCCGAGCAGGTGATCGAAGGGTGGCGGCATTTTGGTTATGCGCCAAAGGACGGTGAGACCGACGCGGAGATGGGACGCCGCAATGGCGAGACGTTTCTGGAACTGCTCAAAGGCGAGGGATTCGCGAAACCGAACCCGCGCCCGATGTTCCCCAACCCGCCCGGCTTGCTTCGCCTCGAGCCGCATGCGCCGGGTCTTCGCGATCGCATCTGGTGGGGCTCCGTCTCCAACGCCACCGCCGTGTGGGCCGCCGAGCGCGGCATGAACCTGCAAAGCTCCACACTCAAGGAAGACGAAACGGGCGAACCGTTCCACGTGCAGCAGGCGCGACAGATTCGCGCGTATCGCGCGGCGTGGGCTGACGCGGGACACACGCGCGTGCCGCGCGTGTCGGTGTCGCGCTCCATCTTCGCGCTCACCACGCCGCAAGACCACATGTATTTCGGTCAGGGTGAGAGTCACGATCAGATCGGCGTCATTGACAACATGCGCGCCGTGTTCGGTCGTACCTACGCTGCCGAACCCGACGTACTGGTCGATCAGCTCAGGGAAGACGAGGCCATCGCCGAAGCCGACACGCTGTTGCTAACGGTGCCCAACACCCTGGGCGTCGAGTACAACGCGCATGTCATCGAGTCGATCCTCACGCACGTGGCCCCCGCGCTGGGCTGGCGGTAACGCTCCAGGGTAACGCTCCAGGGTAACGCTCCAGGGTAACGCGCGGATGCGTCGAGCCGGCTGTCTCACCAACGCGCGCTGCGCGCGGTACATTCCGCGCATGCGCAATCTCCTTTTCGCCCTGGCGTTCGTTCCCAACGCCGCGTTTGCCTTGCAACAGCAAGCGCCGCTGCCGCCAATCAATTCTCCTGAGGTCATGGCCGACCGGCGCGTGGCGTTCCGCGTGCGCGCGGCCAACGCGACCGCCGTACGGCTCTCCGCGTCGGACATTCCGGGCGTGGGACCAGGGCAAATGACAAAGGGCGCGCAGGATGTGTGGGAGCTCGTCGTCGGTCCCATCGACCCCGGTGCGTATCGCTACACCTTCAACGTCGACGGCGTCGCCACCATCGATCCGCGCAACCCAACCGTGAGCGGATCGAACACCAACGTGTGGAGCATGGTGTACGTGCCGGGCTCCGAGATGTTCGACACGAAAGACGTTCCGCGCGGCGCCGTCGCGGAAGTCACCTACAAGTCCACCGCACTCGGCGCGTTCCGCCGCATGCATGTGTACACGCCGCCGGGTTACGAATCGGGGAAGGACAAGTATCCGGTGTTCTACCTGCTGCACGGCGCCGGCGACAACGACGACGCGTGGTCATCAGTGGGCCGCGCGGGATTCATTCTCGACAACCTCATTGCGGCCAAGCAAGCGCGCCCGATGATCGTCGTCATGCCCGCGGGACATCTCCCGCCCTCGATGGGCACGCCGCCCAGAAACGCGACGGAGGGGTTCGTCAGCGACTTCGTGACCGACGTGATGCCATACGTCGAGTCGCATTACCGCGCGCGCACCGACCGCGCGAATACGGCGATCGCCGGCTTGTCGATGGGCGGCAATCAGACGCTGCAGGTCGCTATACCGCGTCTCGAACGATTCGCGTATATCGGCGTGTACAGCTCGGGTCTCCTCGGCGCGTTCCCTGCAGCGAATGCGAACCCCAACGCCGCGCGAAACCCCAACGCGCCGCCCACGGCGCAGGATTGGGCGAAGGCCAACGCGTCGACGCTCGACAATGCAAAGCTCAAGAAGGGGCTCAAGCTCCTCTGGTTTGCGACGGGCAAGACGGACGGCTTGATGTCAACGACCACCGCGACGGTTGATCTCTTCAAGCAACACGGCTTCGCACCGGTGATGGTGGAATCACCGGGCGGGCACACGTGGATCAACTGGCGCAACTATCTCGTGGAGTTCGTGCCGCAACTGTTCCGGTAGGAACGCGCATTGACTTGGCTCCTGTCGCTCGTCCATGCGGTGCTCGGCGCCGCCGCCGGCTTTTTCGGCATGGCTGGCATCGGGTCATTGTGGATACGCTGGTTTCGCGTTCCCACCGGCCAGTCGAACGCCGGGTACTTCGTCTTCTTTGTGGCGATCGCCGGCGGAATTGTTGGCGCGATTGTCGGCTTTGTGGCGTCGCGCGTTGCGGCCGACGGCAGCAATGCACATTTCGTGCGCGGACTCGGGTACACGGCCGCTGCGAGCGCGATCGCACTGACCCTCGTGCTGGCTGTGTCGTGGCTGATGGCGGACCTTCCACCGAAAATCGATGGGCGTCAGTTGCTCATCGAAGTGGAGATACGCACACCGCCCGTCACGCCGCTCGTCGAGAAAGCCGGTTACCAACCGGGTATCTCGCTGTTCAACAACAAGCAGAAAGCGTACGGGTTCAATACCGATTATGGCAGCACCGTTCGACCGGATGGCGATCGGCGAATCGTAACGACGCGCGTTGAGCTTGGGAGCAGTGCCGCCACGCGCTACCTGTACGTCGCGTGGAGCGAAGGCTGCCAGTTTGACGTCTTGTTGCGGCTTCCTGGCAAGCCGACAAAAGCCCAATTCGAGTGGGGCGCATGGCAGACGGAGACCGTCATCTCCCCATCGAAGGGTTGGGAGCAACCGGGTGTCGATCTGAATTTCACCGTGCGATACCGCGTGATCTTCGAACCCGAGCGTCCAAAGCCGCCGACCGCCGCCGAGCGCGCGGCGCAGGAATCGGATGACGCGGCGCGTGCTGAAGCGACACTACGTGAGCAGCTCGCCGCGATTCCGGCAGGCGCGCCGATCACGCAGTATCAGGCGTTCACCGAGTATCAGGTCCCGAAGGCCATCAAGTCCGACGCGTTCCGTCGCATGCGCGAGTCGGCACACTTCGCCGACGAGTACCACTCGGCCATAGTGCACGCGAACAGCGACACGGCCGCACAGTGGATGCGATTTGCGGCAGAGTTCCCTGGGGATCGCGCACCGGTGATTGAGGCCATTCGGATGGCCGGCGCTGACCTCGCCACGCGTATCGATTCGCTCGGGCGAAAGTCGAAGCAGATTGAAGACGGCGGCGACGCCACCTACGACGCGCTCGCGCGATTCGGCGGGTTCTTTGCTGCGACATTCGCGTTGCGCGAGGCTGGGGTTGGCGATTTTGCGCCCGAGCTGCGCGCGATCCTCGTCGCGGCGAGAACGAGGCAGAACCTGCCAGGCGTTCGGTCGGATATTGTGCGCGTGGCGAGCTACTACCTGCAGCAGTGGGCTGGTGACAAGCCGGCCGCGGACGATCCGCCGCCGAAGTAGACGGCGCGTGCGGACCGACCGCCCCGGCGGTACCTTAGCCGCATGAACGCTGGTAGCGGCACGGCCGGCGTTTCGCACGAGCATTTTGCAGCTGCACGTCCAACCGCTCCTCTCCCCGCCGAGGTTGCCATGCGCGTCGCGCCACTGTTTCGTCGCGTCCACGTCGTCGTCTCCGTTGTGCTGTCCAGCATCGCAGTTCCTGTCGCGCACACACAGCCCGCGGCGGCTGCGACCGCCAGCGCGAAGGACAGGCTCACGCTCGCCGACTACATGGATTGGGAGGATGTAAGCGGCCCGGCGTTGTCGCCAGACGGACGACAGATCATTTACACGCGCACGTGGATCGACAAGCTGAACGACAAACGCGAATCGTCGGTATGGATCATGAACGCCGACGGGACTCGCAACCGCGTGCTCGTGAAGGGATCCGACGCCAAGTGGTCACCCGATGGGACGCGCATCTCCTACGTTGCACCGGGTGAACCCGGTGGCGCGCAGATATGGGTGCGGTACATGGACGGCGAGGGTGCCAGCACGCAGATCACGCGCCTCACCGAGGCGCCAAGTGACGTCGAGTGGTCGCCCGATGGGCGCACGCTGGCGTTCGGAATGCTGGTGCGTGGAACGGACAACTGGCGCATCAACATGCCGGCCGCTCCGCGGGGTGCGAAGTGGACAGAGGCGCCGCGTGTCGTCACGAAGCTCAGGTATCGCGCCGATCGTCAGGGATTTCTGGAAGACGGCATGCGACAGATCTTCACCGTGCCGGCGGATGGTGGTACGCCGCATCAGGTCACGAGCGGCGATTGGCCGGCCAACGGCACCACGTGGATGCCCGACGGCAAGGCGTTCGTGTTCACGTCGCTGCGCACACCGAACGCCGAGTATGCGTGGCGCGAGTCCGAGATCTATCGGGTTGATGCATCGACCGGCGAAGTCACCGCGCTGACGAAACGGAAAGGACCGGACAACAATCCCGTGCCGTCACCGGATGGCAAGATGATTGCTTACACGGGCTACGACAGCACCGATGCGACGTGGAAAGATGCGATGATGTACGTGATGAATGCCGACGGCTCCAACGTTCGCGCGCTCACCGAAAAACTGGATCGCACACCGGCCGGCATGCTCTGGTCGCCCGATGGCACGGGCCTCTACTTCAATGTTGAGAACGAAGGGTCACGCAACCTGTACTTCGTGTCGCTCAAGGGTGACATCCGTGTCGTGACGAAGGGCGCGCACGTGCTCACGATGAGTGATCTGGGCAAGAACTTCATGGCGGTTGGCACGGCAACAAGTTCGCTCAAGCCAAACGACATTGTCACGTTTGACGTGCGCACCCCGGCGATCAGGCAACTGACCGACGTGAACGGCGACGTCCTCGCCGGCAAGAAGCTCGCGACGACCGAGGAAGTGTGGTACACGTCGGTCGAGGGATTCAAGATTCAAGGGTGGATCGTCAAGCCGGCGGATTTCGACCCGGCCAAGAAGTACCCGCTGATGCTCGAGATTCACGGCGGTCCGCACTCCATGTACAACGTCGGCTTCAGCTTCTCGAGGCAGGATCACGCGTCGAACGGCTACGTGATGTTGTACACGAATCCGCGTGGTTCCACCGGCTACGGCTCGGCGTTCGGCAACGCCATCAAGAACGCGTACCCAGGCAAGGACTTCAACGACCTGATGGCGGGCGTCGATACCGTCATCAATCGCGGCTACATCGATGCGAAGCGTCTGTATGTGTTTGGCTGCTCGGGTGGCGGTGTGCTGACGGCATGGACCGTGGGCCACACCAACCGGTTTGCGGCCGCCGCATCGATGTGCCCGGTGATTGACTGGATCAGCTTTGTTGGCACCACCGACGGCGCGAGCTGGTACTACAACTTTGCCAAGTTCCCGTGGGAAGATCCGTCCGAACATCTCAAGCGGTCGCCGCTCATGTACGTCGGGAACGTGCGCACGCCCACGATGTTGATGACCGGCGTCAATGACTTGCGCACGCCGATCAGCCAGACGGAGGAGTTTTACGAGGCGCTTCGGATCAGCAAAGTGCCCACCGCGATGATTCGCTTCAACAACGAGTGGCACGGCACCAGCTCGACGCCCTCCAACTTCCTGCGGACGCAGCTCTATCTGCGGAGTTGGTTTGACAAGTATCAGGCGCCTCCGTCGCCGGTGCGCGTGACGCAGGAGTACTAGTCGTCCTTGCCGCGCGCGAGCGCTCCGGATGAGGAGCGCCTGAGCCGCACGCGTCGTTCACGTTCACCTGTTCTCTCCATGCGCACATCCTTCCGCTACCTCGTGACTGCGGCGCTCCTCGCCGCGGCTCCCGGCGCCGCTCGCGCCCAGTCCTCGGCCGACGAAAAGGCCGTCATCGCCGTGGCCGATTCCGCGTTGGCCGCCATCACGCACGGCGACGCGAAGGCGTTTACCGACCTCATGATTCCCGAGGCGATGCTGTATCCCACGTCCACGCGCGATGGCGTGACGACCGTTCGCGTCCGCACGCGCGAGGCGCAGCGCGCGGCCGCCATCAACGGTGTCGTGGAACGAGGCTTCTCACCCCGCGCCATGGTGAGCGGGGGCGTGGCGATGGTCTGGTTTCCGTACGATCTCTACGTGAACGGCGCGTGGTCCCACTGCGGCGCCGATGTCTTCACGCTGGTCAAGAGCAGCGGCGCATGGCGCATAGCGTCGATGGCGTGGAGCGCCGAGCAGCCACCAGTGTGTGAGAAGCATCCGGCCGGACCGCCGGTCAAGAAGTAGTTTTCAGGAGCAGTACGCGCACCATTCGTCACGATCCCGCGGAGCATTCGATGGCCAAGTACACACTCAACGTGAACGGCGCGCCCAAAACCGTCGAGGTCGAAGCCGACACCCCCTTATTGTGGGTGCTGCGCGATTCGCTCGACTTGAACGGCGCCAAGTTCGGCTGCGGCATCGCGCAGTGCGGGGCGTGTACGGTGCACCTCAACGGCGTGGCCACGCGATCCTGTCGCACACCGATCTCGACCGTTGGAGCGGCGAGGGTCACCACAATTGAGGGCATCGACACCCCGCAGGCGCGCGCGCTGCAAGACGCGTGGTGTGAACTCGACGTCCCGCAGTGTGGATACTGTCAGGGCGGGCAGATTCTGGCGGCGGCGGCGTTGCTCAAATCCAAGCCGAACCCCACCGACGCCGATATCGACGCGGCGATGGCGAGAAATTTGTGTCGCTGCGCGTCGTACACGCGCATTCGTGCCGGCATCAAGCGCGCCGCCGAGTTGGCCGCGACCGCCACCCCAGCCAACGGGAAGCGCGAATGACACACGACCCGAACTCCGGCGCGTCGAAGAA
>Ga0154020_10004476_pt1 | contig 16650 bp, 15 predicted proteins | sample Klosneuvirus_201_FD_109709 | JGI IMG/M metagenome (GOLD analysis project Ga0154020, IMG submission 109709) | Active sludge microbial communities from wastewater, Klosterneuburg, Austria - Klosneuvirus_20160825_MG | ecosystem: Engineered > WWTP > Aerobic digester > Activated sludge | place...
CGGATCGACTTCCTCTCAGCGTTCTTTCAGCGGCAACGCAGCATCGGAGGCATCGCGGGTACCCTCGACGCAGATGTGCGGCTCCAAGGTACGCCCGACAACCCTGCGGGCGAAGGGAAGCTGAGCCTATCGGGGCTCGCGCTGGTCTTGGCTTCGCCCATTCCCCCGATCGAGTCGACCACGGTCGAGGCGACGCTCAGTGGCCAGAAGATCACGGCGAACTTCCAGGGGCGCTCGGGGGAGGGAAGACTCTCGGGGACGATCGACGCGGTGCTCACCACGCTGGGAACTCCGAGCTTCGACGTGGCCCTCGAGACGCAGGACTTGCCGGTGGTCCTAGGGCCGCGCCAGGGGCTCATCGCGTCCAAGGTGAGGGCGCAGGGGGCGGTCGGCCCTGAGCTCAAGGTGGACGTCACGATCCAGTCGGCACAAGTGCACATCCCCAACGCGAGCGGGGCCAGCCCCCGGAGCGTTCGAGACTTCTCCGACGTCGTCTACATCGACGATGCCCGCCGCGCGCGCTTGGGCACGAATTCGAGCACCGAGACGGCTGCGCTGCCGCTCCTCATCACCGTGAAATCTCAGAAGCCCATCCCGGTGAAGGGGACCGAGATCGCGGCGGAGGCCACCGTGGACCTCACGCTCGATGGTCGGAGCGGAGTGGTCGAGGGCTCGGGCAAGGTGACCGTGGGCAGCGGATGGATCAACCTGTTTGGCCGCCGCTGGGAGGTTGAGCACGGCCAGCTCACGCTCCTCGGACGCGCCTCCCCCGAGGTGGAGGTCGAGATCCGGCGCGATCTCGGGACGGCCGTCGCGATCGTGCGGGTCCGAGGAAATCTCGCGAAGCCTGAGCTCGAGCTCTCCAGTGACCCACCGATCTTCGACGAAGCCCAGGTGCTCATGTTCGTCCTGGGAGCAGAGCCTGGCTCCGGAGACGAGGCCGTCTCGCTGCAGGATCGAGCTGCCGGGGCCGCCGCCGGGGCCTTGGTCGGCGCGCTTCAGTCGAAGCTCGAGGACAAGCTCCCGATCGATACCATCAAGGTCGACGTGAAGGACGGCGCCAAGATCTCCCGCGTCACCGTTGGAAAGTGGATCACGGATCGAATCTTCATCGGCTACGACTATTCCTTCGGAGCGAAGGACGACGAGAACGCCAACGAGGGCGTCGTCGAGGTGAGGCTGGGACGAGGCTGGATCCTCGAGTCTCGCTACGGCGATCGCGGAGAGGGCAGCTTAGACTTCGTGTGGGTGCGGCGGTTCTGACCGGGCTACTTCCCCGCGCGGCGGATCGAGGTGATCGTCACCGGGGTGGTGGGGACGTCGCCCATGCCGTTCTTCATGCCGGTGGGGACGGCCTTGATCTTATCCACGACGTCCATGCCCTCGATGACCTTGCCGAAGACGGCGTAGCCGATGCCCTGGGGGCTCGGGTCGCGGAAGTCGAGGAAGGCGTTGTCCTTCACGTTGATGAAGAACTGCGCGGTGGCGGAGTCGGGGATGGCGGTGCGGGCCATGGCCAGGGTGCCGACCGTGTTCTTGAGGCCGTTGGCGGCCTCGTTCTTGATCGTCTCCTTGGTGGGCTTTTGGCTCATGTTGGCGTCAAAACCGCCGCCTTGGACCATGAAGTTGCTGATCACGCGGTGGAAGATGGTGCCGTCGTAGAACTTGGCGTCCACGTAATCGAGGAAGTTCTTCACGGTGATCGGCGCCTTGTCCTGGAAGAGCTCGGCCTTCACCGTGCCCATGGACGTGGTGATGATCACGACGGGGTTGTTGGTCTTGGCGGCAGCCGGGGCGGCCGCGGGCTTGGCTGGGGGGGCGCCCGCGAAGGCCGGAGTAGCCAACGAGACCGCGAGGATGGGGAGGAGCGACTTCATCAGTGAACGCATACTGGCGTGCTCAATAACACGCAGCTTGGAGGTTGTCTCGGCCCTGGGAACTCCGCGGCAGCCCCCCGCGTTCAAGGTGCATGGCCCCGGACGGACCCTACTCCACGCCGAATATTCAAGAGACGCCGCGGCCGGAGCCGAGCGCACCGGTCGATGTGCGACTTCGGGCGCTCAAGGCCCTCGGCCTCGGCCTGGCCCCAATGGCGGTCTGGGCCAGCATCATCGCCCTCCTGAGCACCAACATCGAGCTCAGCGAGGCCCCCGCCTTCGTCATCCTGGGCAGCGCGACCTTGGCCGCCATCACCGGCGCCGTGATCTCCGGTCGCTCCGCCGCTGCGGTCGTTCGCTCCGGCGGGCGGGGGCTCCCGCTGTCCATCCTGGCGCTCTTGGTCAGCGTGATCGGCGCGCTGTTTGGGGCACTCCTCACCTTGTTCAGCACCACCGGCTTCTCGCGCGGTCGACAGATCCGACGCCTGGGCAAGACCCTCCTCCCGCCGCTCACCGACGGCTCGCGCTGGGCCCCGCCCGCGGCCGCGATCCCCCTGCCCGCCGCGGAGCGAGCCTCGGTCGCCGAAGCTTGGCGCGAGAACGGCAAGACCGAGCACGCCTCGGTGGCGGCCTTCGCCGGACTATCGATGGACCTCGTCGCGCTGGGGGCGCCGCCGGAGCTCATCCGCGGTGCGCATCAAGACGCCCTCGACGAGATGCGCCACACCGAGCTGTGCTTCGCGCTGGCGCGCAGCATCGACGGGAGCACCGAAGGCCCTGGCGCTTTTCCGGGAGCGCGGCGGGCCCAGACCGGATCGATGCTACGCTCGGTGTCTTTGGCCCGCTTAGCGGTCGACTCCTTGATCGAGGGGGCGCTCAACGAGGGCGTCTCGGCGCGCGTGATCGCCGCCTTGTCCAAGGAGGTCGAGATCGAGCCGATCCGGCGGGTGCTGCGGGAGATCGCGCAGGATGAGGCCCGCCACGCCGCCCACGGCTGGGAGGTGCTGGAGTGGTGCCTCCGTGACGGGTCTAGGCCTGCGGACGCGATCGCTCCGCCGTCCGCCTTCGTCCGCGCCGCCGTCTTCGCCGCGGTGCAGCGACTCCCCGCCACGATGCGGCCCTCGCTGAGCCTCGCCGCCGCTGACGGTCGCTGGGAGCGCTTCGGCATCCCTGGCCGCGCTCGGGAAGAGGAGGCCTACCTCGAGCTTCGGTCCCGCGTGGTACGCCGGACGCGAGCGCTGCTCGAGGCCACTGGCCCGGCGCTGCGAGGCATGCCAGTCTCCGCGGCCGATGAGCGATCCCAAGGCGCTGGTCACCCGCTTCTATGAGGCCTTCAAGCAGAAGGACGCGGCGAAGATGGCCGCCTGCTATCACCCCGACATCGAGTTCTCCGACGAGGTCTTCGTAGGCCTGCGCGGGGAAGAGGCCGCCAAGATGTGGCAGATGCTGTGCGAGCGGGGCAAGGATCTCGAGCTCACCCTGGTCGGCGTCGAGGCGCATGCTGATCACGCCCACGCCAACTGGGAGGCCCGCTACACCTTCAGCGGCAGCGGGCGGAAGGTGCTCAACAAGATCCAGGCGACGCTCACCATCGAAGGTGATCGCATCCGCCGCCACCAGGACAGCTTCGACTTTTGGCGCTGGTCTCGGCAGGCCTTGGGCCCCGCGGGGCTGTTCCTCGGCTTCACCCCGCTGCTCAAGAACAAGGTCCGCGGCCAGGCCAGGAAGGGGCTCGACGCCTTCATGCGCGAGCACCCCGAGAAGCTAATCCCGCCGCTGTGAGCCCCTATTTGTAGGCAGAGACGAAGTCCGGGTTGGCGTCGCTCTCCAGGCTGAAATAGATGATCGGCACGGGATTGCTGGAGCCCGCGACGCGCTCGCCACGGTGGGCGAGGTGGAGGCCGGCGTCCACGACGTGGGTCATGGCGTCGTTGCGCTTGTCTTTGATGGCGGCCATCCCGAGGAAGATGCCCGGCTTGACCTCCCGCATGGCGTCGTAGACCGCGTCTACGCCGGTCAGCTTGTTGAGCAGCGAGCCGCTGCGGCCCTCTTGTCCGGGCTCCTCGTAGTGGAGGACCAGCGCCTTCTTCGAGCCGAAGATCTTAGGATCGAGCTCGCTGTTCTCCACCCGGAAGTTGAAGGGGAAGATGTCGGTGCCGAGCACGTGGTTGTTGCCGGTGCCCGAGGTCCGGCTCGCCGGATCGGCCGCGGTGAGCGCCTGCTTGCCGCGCCACAGGACGCCGGACTTGGTCAGCTGCTTCACGATCGCCCCGACCGCCGTGTTCTCGTGGTGCGGCGCGGCCTGCGCCTCACCGTTCATGCGCCCACGGAAGTGCGAGACGTCCGGCTCAGCGGCCTGCTTGAAGACGAGCGTGAGCACGTCGGGGTTGGTGATCTGCTTGAGGTCAGCGCCGCTCTTGATCAGCGGGAGATGGGCGCCCCGCTCGATCAGCTTCGCGGCCTGCGCGAGCTCCATCGTGTTGAGCGCGGCGAGCGAGTCGAGGCCTTTGGGGCCGCTGTCTTGAATCTGGGCGACCGACCTAGGCTTGGCGGCGGTGATGGTCTTGTTCGGCTCAAGGGCGACGGGAGCGTTGATGAGGGCTGCGATGGCGGGCTGGAGTTTGTTGGCGTGCATGACACAAGCATCGGCTGCATACCCACAAGGTTGCTGATGTAGGTGACCGATGGATGTGCCCCATTTTGCGCGCCACTTTGGGCTCAGAGCGCCAATTTCAGGCCTCCGCGGCGCCGGCTGCAGCTCGATTGGCGTCAGCTGAAGCGTCCGGGTCGCCAACCCTGAGCCCGAGGGGTTGACCGTCTAAGGGCGGGTGGGACACAAGGCTACAGTGACGGCCGCGCCGCTCGAGCAACTGTCGGCGCGGGAGCTGATCGTGGCGTTCGCCGAGGTCATCGGCACGCTCGGCGCGTCAACCCAGGTCGTCGGCGGCTCGATCGGCTTCATCCTCACCGGCGATGAGGGCGGGCGATGGCGCGTCGACCTCGATACTCCAGGCGGAGTCTGGACTGAGTGGACGGACGAGCAACCCGCCAGCACGACCATCACCACCAGCGCCGCGACGCTCTTTGGCCTCCTCATCGAGGCTCGAGCGACCGCGGCGTTCCTGGTCGAGGGCGATCGCCAGAAGCTCTGGCGGCTCTCCGAGCTCCTCTCGGCCAGCGGATCACCGCTCACCCAACGGCGCCGTCCAAACGGCAAAAGCCACGTTTCACCATCAGTCTCAGGGGGATCGTCATGAAAGTTCCAACCTCAACGCGCGCGGCCCGTGCGCTCCACGAGCTCGGTCAAGAAGTCGACATCAACGCCAAGCAAGCCAAGGTGCTCCAGAAGAACGCCGCGCAGATCGACACCCTCGGCGCTGGGACCACGCGCACGGAGCTGACCGGCCTCCTCACGCAGTCGAAGGCCTTCAGCCGGGCCGAGGCCGAGACGGTGGTTCGCAAACTGGTGGCGATCCTCGGGAAGCTCGGCGCGAACCCGGCGACGGCCGTGGCGGGGGCGCTCAAGGCCCTGTCCGGCGCCGGCGCGAGCGAGACGCATGAGTACATGTTCAACCTCCCGGGCGGGATGGCCATGCTGAGCAAAGCGCTCAAGACCAGCATGACCGTCCCCGTGGGGCAGGCGGCGACCAGCGTTACGCTCAAGCTCCACACCATGGGAGTCACGCCCTCGAAGCTCGCCGTCACGCTGACCCCGCCCGCCCCCGCCAAGCCGGTGAAGCTGAGCCCGGCGCAGCTCGCGCAGCTGACGGGTGACAAGGAGGTCGGCTTCGAGCTTCCGGCCCTCCAGGGAGTCGCGCCGGGCGGTAAGTGGTCCCTCAGCGTAAGCGCGTCCGACAAGAAGGGCATGGTGCATATGGCCATGCTCGACGTCGTCAGCCCCGGCGGAAACGCGCCCGCCTATTCCGCACCGAAACACTACGGGGACATGAGCGCCGCGAAGCTGACGCTGCTGTCGAAGCTCCACAACTCGTTCATGACGCCGGCCCACCTCCAGGAGCACTCTTCCTGGCACGAGGTGAATGGCTCAGGCGGTACGCGCGGGCCGGGGAGCGGAGACTTATTCCTCCTGTTTCACCATCAGATGATGACGATGCTCTCGGACTATTGCGCGCAAAACGGGGGCAAGGCGCTGCTCACGGACGGCAAAGTCCCGATTTGGGATCCGACCCAGGCGATCCCGAGTCAGATCAAGAACGCCAAGGCACAGCGCAAGACCAGCAACCCCAACATCCCAATGCCGCAGTGGCTGCTGCTGAAGGGCGAGGCCGCGACGGCCGCGGGCCTCAAGCGCTGGGGCTCGGCGCCGACCGGCGACATCACCGGGATCAAGACCCTCGACGACGTGAAGACGCTGGACGACCTCGGGCGCTTGCTCGGGACCTCCGGCTACCATGGCAGCGCCCACAACGAGATCGGCGGGACGATGTCCAGCTTCGGATCGCCCCAAGATCCGATCTTCTTCGGCTGGCACGGACACATCGACGACATCATGCTCAAGTGGGTCTACAAGACCGCCAACGGCCAAAAGTGGTTCTCTGATCCGGCCAACGCCGCGAAGCTGAGCAACTTCAAGATGCCGCCCAAGGTCGCCAAGGGCATGGAGCAGGCGGTCAACCAGGGCATCGACCTCGACGCGAAGATCGACTTCAAGGACACCGTCGCCCGCCAGGCCCTGGGCCTGAAGCCACTGTAGCGCTGGAGCGGATCGTCGAGCTCGTCACGGCCAGCCGGGAAGGCTCGGTCACTATGACGGTGCGGTAGCTCCTTTTGGTGTAGCGCCGAAGCCAAAACCCCGGCCTTGCTCGGCGCAGCGCCGTCGCGCGGTACACCTGTGGTGCTGGCACGACGCATGCTCCTATTGCTCAGCATGTACCCGACTCGGATACTCCGCGGCGCAGCGCTCGGCGCGCTGGTCTCCATCACGAGCTTTGCCGGCGCACAGTCGCTGCCGCGGGAAGAATCTTCGGAGCCAGCGCAGCGCCTGCCGCCGGGCATTCCGATGTCCAGCGATCCCCGCGTCAACTCCGGGACGCTCGACCAGAGCTTCGCCACGATGATGACGCGATCGCTGATCAAGCTGACCGAAGTGAGCCTGGAGGTCTCCGCGCGTGGCGGGAGTCTCCGGATCCGAGATCTGGCCGCGATGATCGGCAAGGACTCCAAACTATCTCTGGGTGACTTGGGCCCCATCGCCGAACAAGCGGCCCTGGAGCTGCCGAGCAGCCTCGACAAGGAACAGGACAAGGCGCTGGAGGCCCTGGTCCGTCTGGATGGGGCGGAGCTCGATCGGGCGTACTTATTGTTCATCTCCGAAGAGACGCAGCGATTGCTGGCCACCCTGCGGAAGGTCGGGCCGACCCTGAGCGATGCTCGCCTTCGGGGCTGGGCGACCAGCCTTATCCCCCTCGTCACGCTGCACCAGCACGAGGCGCGTGAGACCACCGCCGTGATCGCCAACCAGGAGTAGTTTTGCCGGGGAGAACGCCGCAATAGCCGGGCCGGTCGAGGGTGTTTGACAGCCTCTGAACGCCCCGGCGATTGTGAGCAAATGCAGGATGTTCGGCTGGGCGTTTGGTGGGCTGCGTTTCAGACGCGGGTCCTCGAGACCGCCGCGACCTTCCCTCCCAGCTTGGCCGGGACCCTCGCCATCGAGGTCTGGGAGCCGAGCGGTAAGGCCACCTTCAAGAGCCTCCGGGTGACGGGCCCCGACGTCGAGCTCTGCGATGGCCGGCTCCCGAACGACACTGCCTGCCTCTCGATCGCGCTCGACGACCTCCCGCTGCTGCTCGACCCCGGCTTGGCCGAGCAGCCCTTCGTCGATCTGTGGGGAGACGCGCCCTTCGCCGAGTCGCTCTTGGCCGCGATGACGGCAGCGCCCAAGGTGAAGAGCGTATTGGCGCTGAGGGCTCAAAAATGAGCGTCAAGCTGAACACCAAGGCGGAGATCGTCGCCCATATTCAGTCGACGATCATCGAGCCGGTGGTCGGCAACGGGGGCGTCCGCGTCTTCGACGGCGACTGGAAGGACGCCTTCGAGCAGCGCCTGGGGGGCTTTCGCACGGAGTACGCCCAGCAGCTCCGGCAAGAGATGGTCGCCGCCAAGGAGGCCTGCGCGGGGCTCGGCCTCGACTTCAACGCGCTGGTGGGCTCGCTGGCGACCGAGCTCAGCAAGAGCCTCCGCATCATGGTCAACCTCCCCGACCGAGGGCTGTTCGAGTCCCGGCTGCGGACGGTGCCCGAGGATCTGGTGCTCTATAGCTGGCAGAGCCCCAAGAACGCGGCGGCGCTCGTAGCCGATCCGGCGGCCTATTGGCCTAAGGTCGCCAAGGCCGGGGTGTACATGGCCGAGTCCCCGACCAACACCAGCGGCTACGCCGGCGGAGGCGACTTCGGGGCGATGGTCGAGGTGCATATCGCCAAGGGCACCCGCTTCGCGGACGTCAGCCCCCGCGCGGTCCAAGACGAGCTCCAGCGCCGGCACCTCTACCACAACCACGCAGCGACCCCGGACGGCTACACCAAGCCCTTGAACCGCTACAGCGACGTCGAGGGCTGGTGGCAGCTCCCGTCGATCCAGGAGGGCACGAGCTTTCATGCCTTCGATCCCCAGACCAAGAGCACCGCGGAGCTCGGTCAGTTGCTGCGGACGGCCGCCGCCTCAGCGATCCCCTTCTTCGTCGAGGGGATGAACAGCGCGGCGGCCGCCCGAGGAGAGCCGCTCCGCCAAGGCCTGTCCCCCGTGGCTGAGACGACGCTGCGTCAACGGCTCGATCAGCACCTGGCGACGTGGGCCGCCGAGGACAAGAGCAAGGGCTACTCGATGGACAGCGGCCCGGTGTGTGCGGACCTGATCGCGCTCCAGGCGCTCGCCGACCAGCACCCGAGCATCAAGACTTGGGTGGAGCAGGTGATCGCGGGCTTCGATGGGACCCAGCGCGAGCAGCTGATCTCGGCCGCCACCTACTACAACGAGAAGTCGGTGGGCGCGGCCCGCCTCCGGAAGACGCTGGGCGCCGCTACATGAACGGCACGCCGCGCAAGGCCAGCGCGAAGATCCGCTCCGTGTCGAAGCCCGGCGCCGCCACCCCGCTCTTCACGCTCTGACGAAAGCCCAGATCGGCCGAGAATTGTGGGGTGATCACGCCGATCCCCACCGAGAGGCCGCCGGTTTGGGTGGCGAGATCATAGGCGCCACCGCCGCGGATCACGAAGGTCCCCCCGAGGAGCAAGCTGGCGCCCATGGAGAAGCGCGGCTTGGCAGTGCGGGTGTCGTGCCGCACATCGAGCTCGAGCTGCACCATCTCCGAGCCGTAGGCGATGCCGCCGCCGACCGCGAGCGGGATCTCCGGACGTGTGTTGGCCGTGAGATTATAGCCGGCGATCCCGACCGCGAAGCCCGAGGGGTGCCGCCACTGCAGGCCCGCGTCGAAGGTGAAGACGCCGAAGCTGGCCGCGGGCACGTCCTTGTCGTCGATGGAGTGGCTGACGTTGAGGTAGCGGCCGGTCAGCCCGAAGGCCAAGCCGTCGGCCATGCGGCTGGCCATGGAGACGTCCACCCGGTGGGCCACCCCGCGCTCTTCGGTCTGCGGATCGGGGAGATCCTGGACCCGGAAGCGCCGATAGGTGTAGCCCACGCCGCCGGTCAGGCGCTTCTCGTGGCTGTCGACGATCGAGGCGTTGAAGCGGCGCTCACCCTCCTCGAAGTCGTCGAGCCACCCCAGCTCCACGCTGTACCAGTTGGCGAGCGCGATGCCGGCCGGGTTGGTGTAGAGCGCGTCATTGCCGTTGACCAGCGCGCGCTGAGCGTCTCCGAAGCCGAGCAGCCGGGCTCCCTCGACGTTGTAGGGGGTCTGGGCCAGGGCGGGAGCAGCGCTGAAAACACCCAGAAACACCAGCGAGAGGACGCGCACCGGCCCGAACATTAGGGCCGACGATCGAGCACTGCAAGAGTGGTGGCGCTCATCGCCCGGGACATGGTACGCCCCGACCATGCGGCTCTCGGCCTGGAAGCGGCGCGCCCCACTCGCTTTGGGCTTCACCTTGGCCCTCGGGGCGAGCGCGGCCGACGCCTACGTCCTACCCGCAGAGGCCATCCTCGGATCCGTCGCCCGCCGCAGGGAAGGCGCGACCTTCAAGAGCCTGACGGTCGAGGGCGTGCGCAAGCACCTCGAGCCCGACGGCGAGGATATCAAGGTGTGGGAGGCGATCCTCCCCGGCGTGGGCCACCGCGTCGAGCTGCGCGCGGCCTCGGGCACGACCGTCATCCTCACGCTCGGGACCAAGCGCTGGATCTACAAAGAAGGGGAGAAAGTCGCCCCCACCAAGATCAAGCCGAGCTTGATCACCTCCTTCCTCGGCGACGTCACCGCCGAGCGGGGCGAGGGCCGCGAGTTCGTGAAGGCCTACGGGATCGAGACCGACATCGTCAGCCTCACCCGCCTCGACAAGACCATCTCCTTCGTCATCGGGGCCAAGCCCTGGGAGCCGAACAAGGCCCAGCTGTGGATCGACAAAGGGTATCGCGTGCCGACCCGCTTGGTCGAAGTCGACCTGAAGACCGGCGAGACCACCGACACCCGCCTCACCGGCTACGGCTCGCCCCAGACCGGTGAGTGGTGGCCGCGCAAGATCGAGGTCTACAAGGCCGGCAAGCTGGTCGAGTCGACCATCTACGACGACGCCCACGTCAATGAGCCCGTGGAGGCCTCCCTGTTCAAGCCTCCGACGCCGTGAGCTTCGCTGAGGTCATCGTCCCGCTGCCCATCCACGGGCGCTTTCACTACGAGATCGGCGCGAACCTCGAAGGTCGGCTGGCGGTCGGCCACCGGGTCCTCGTCCCCTTCGGCAAACGCAGCGTTACTGGCTTTGTGGCCGGGGTCAGCGAGAGCGCGCCGGCGGGGGTGAGCGCCAAGAAGATCATCGAGCGCCTCGATGAAGAGCCGGTGCTGAGCGAGGAGATCCTGTCGCTGATCTCCTTTGCCTCCGACTACTATCTGGCCCCCCAAGGTGAGGTGCTGCGCATCGCGGTGCCGCCGGGGATCGCCGCCGCCTCGCGGGCCAAGCTGCGCCTCACCAAGGAGGGCCGCGCCGCGCTCGTGACCGGGGGGCTGGCCCAGGACGAGCTCGAGATCCTCGAGACCCTCAAGGCCTCACGCAGCGCCACGATCAAGGGGAAGGTGCGGCAGATCGCGGCGTTGATCGAGCGTGGGCTCCTCGAGCGGGTCGATCAGCTCGGCGTGCGGCGGGCCGCGGAGATGGAGGAGTTTGTGCTCCGCACCGAGCGACCGGTGGTGATCGCGGCGCTGGGCAAGGCCCATGTGCAGCGAAAGATCCTAGAGGAGCTGGAGATCGCCCCGCGCGCCTTGAGCTCACTGCGCGAGGAGCTCGGGACCTCCGCGGTGCGGCGGGCGCTGAAGCTCCTCTTGGCCGATGGCTGGGTACGGATCGAAGAGCGCCCCAAGGCTGCCCGCCCCCACGTGGGACCGACCGAGCTGGCCACGCTGAGCCTCACCGAGGCCCAGACCGAGGCCCTGGCGGTGATCAACCGGGGCATCGAGGAGCGGGCGCGCACGACCTTCCTCCTCCGCGGCGTGACCGGCTCCGGCAAGACCGAGGTCTATCTCAGGGCCATCGATCGGGCGCTAGCGCTGGGCCGTACGGCGATCGTGCTGGTCCCCGAGATCGCGCTGACCACTCAGCTCGAGACCCGTTTTCGGCGGCGATTTGGGGACGAAGTCGCGGTGCTCCACTCGGCGATGACCGATCTCGATCGCCGCCGTCACTGGGAGCGCCTCCGCTCGGGCGAGGCCAAGATCGCGCTCGGGCCGCGCTCGGCGGTGTGGGCGCCGGTGTCCTCGCTCGGGATCGTGGTGGTGGATGAGGAGCACGACCCCTCGTTCAAGCAGCAATCCGACGTCCGCTACCACGGGCGCGACCTGGCGATCCTGCGGGGTCACCGGGCCAACGCAGTGGTGGTGCTGGGCTCGGCCACGCCGTCCCTGGAGACCAGCTATGGCGTGGAGACCGGGCGCGTGCACGAGCTCCGGCTCCCCGGGCGCGCGCTGGGGCGACCGATGCCGGCCGTAGAGCTGGTGGACCTCGGGAAAGCCAAAGAGGACGAACCCAAGGGCGAGATCCCGATCTTGAGCCGGGCGCTGGCCGACGCCGTGCGCGACACCGTGGCCAAGAAGGAGCAGGCGATCCTGTTTCTGAACCGCCGCGGCTTCAACACCGTGGTGGTCTGCGAAGAGTGCAAGACACCGAGAAAGTGCGCCCACTGCGACGTCTCCCTCACCCACCACAAAGCCGAAGGGGCGCTGGTCTGTCACTATTGCGATCGCCGCGAGCCGCTCATCCGCCCCTGCAAGAGCTGCCGCTCCACCGCCATGAAGCCCTACGGCGCTGGCACCGAGCGGGTCGCTGAGGCAGTGCTCGAGGCCGCCCCCGACGCCCGCGTGCTGCGCCTCGATCGCGACATCACCTCCAAGGTCGGCGCGCTCGACGAGGTGCTCTCGCAGTTTGGATCTCACGAGGCCGACGTGTTGGTCGGGACGCAGATGGTCACCAAAGGCCATGATTTCCCGCGCGTAACGCTGGTGGGCATCATCTGCGCCGACACCTCGCTGGCCTTCCCCGACTTCCGCGCGGCGGAGCGGACCTTTCAGCTCCTCACCCAGGTCGCGGGCCGCGCGGGCCGGGCCGAGCTGCCGGGCCGGGTGATCATCCAGACCTTCGATCGCGAGCACTACGCGCTGAACGCCGCGCTGACCCACGATGAGGCCTCCTTCTATCAGATCGAGATCGAGCTGCGCCGCGGGGCCGGCTACCCCCCGATCGGCCGGCTCGGGCTGATCCGGGTGGAGTCGGCCAACGCCGGGGCGGCGCGCCAAGTCGCCGAGGCGGCGCGGGAGGCGGCCAAGGCCTGCATGGGCGAAGGAGTTAGCGTGCGCGGGCCGGCGCCGGCGCCGATCGCCAAGATCCGCGAGCGCCACCGCTTCATGCTCATGCTCCTGGCACCTACCGCCGCCAAGCTCGTCGCCGCGATGCGCGGGGTACGAGAGCGCCTGGGGCGGATCCCGAGCGGCGTGGACCTCATCTTCGACGCGGACGCGGTCGATCTGTTGTGAAGCTCGGACCCAGGCTAGGCTGCGCGCCATGGCCTACGACTATGATCTGATCGTCCTCGGCAGCGGTCCGGCCGGCGAAAAAGGGGCTGCCCAAGCGGCGTATTTCAAGAAGCGGGTGGCGGTGATCGAGAGCGCGCCCGAGCCCGGCGGCGCCTGCGTACACACCGGGACGCTCCCGTCGAAGACCTTGAGAGAGGCCGCCCTCTTCTTGTCGGGCTGGGTCGATCGCGATCTGTACGGCATCAAGATGGAGGTCGACCGCGCCCAGGCCACGCCCCGCATGCTCTCGCGCAAGGAGGTCGTGCGGCGCCTCGAGGTCGAGCGCATCCGCTGGAATCTCGATCGCCACCACGTCACCACCCTCTCCGGTCACGGCAAGCTCATCGACCCGCACACCGTAGAGCTGACCAAGGCCGACGGTGGCTCGGTCCGCCTGAGCTCGGACTACGTCCTCATCGCCACCGGGAGTGAGCCCTTTCACCCCGACAACGTGCCCTTTGAGGATCCCGACGTCGATGACAGCGACACCATCCTCTCCATCGATCGGCTGCCCGATCGCCTGGTCGTGCTGGGCGCTGGCGTCATCGGCTGTGAGTATGCCTGCATGTTCGCCGCGCTCGGCGTGAAGGTGGTGCTGGCCGAGGCGCGGGAGGCGCTCTTGCCCTTCTTGGATCGCGAGGTCGCCGGAGAGCTGGCCACGGCGATGCGCGAGCTCGGCATCGATCTGCGGCTGTCCACCAAGTACGAGAACGTGGTCCGCACCGGCCCGAATGTGCTCACCACCAACCTGGCGGGCGGCGGCAAGCTGGAGAGCGACAAGCTCCTCTACTGCGCCGGTCGAAACGGCCGCACCACGACGATCGGCCTGGAAAACGTGGGGATCATGGCCGACAAGCGGGGCGCGATCCCGGTCAACGAGCACTTTCAGACCAGCGCGGCGAACATCTACGCCGTCGGCGACTGCATCGGCTTCCCCGCGCTGGCGTCGGTCTCCATGGAGCAAGGCCGGGTGGCGATGGTCCACGCCTTCAACCTCGGCTACAAGCAGAGCATCAGCCCCAACATCCCCTACGGGCTGTACACGATCCCCGAGGTCTCCTTCGTGGGCCTCACCGAGGAGGAGGCCAAGCAGAAGGGCGTGGACGCGGTGGTCGGTCGGGCCTTCCTCAAGGACAACACCCGGGGGAAGATCCGAGGGGACAAGCGGGGCTTCGTGAAGTTGGTCTTCGACCGGCAAAAGCGCACCCTGCTCGGCGTTCACTGCGTCGGCGGGCCGGCCGCCGAGCTCGTGCACATCGGACATGCGATCTTGACCCTGGGCGGCGGGGTCGACACGCTGATCGACATGGTCTTCAACCATCCCACGCTGGCGGAGAGCTACAAGTACGCAGCCTACGACGCGCTCGGCCGCTGGAGCGCGCCCTCGTGACCTTGACCATCGACGAAGACGGCTCGGTGGTGACCGGAGAGATCCGGCTCCTGCTCCCGCCCGGGACGGTCCGCGCCGATCAACAGCGGGCCCTCGATGAGGCCCTGGGCGGGATGCTGGAGGAGGCCGCTCGTGCGCTCGGGGTCGTGGTCTCGGCGGCGCCTTATGCCTTCACTCGGCCGATCCCCGGCCGTGGACCGGACGGCAGTGTCGCCTTCAAAGTTCGAGGCCGCGCCGAGGGCGATCGACTGATCCCCGCGCTCGACGCCTGAGATCCTACGATGTCGCGTCCAAACCTCTGCGTCGTCATCGTCAACTATCGGACCGGAAAGTGCGTGCTCGACTGCCTGCGCTCCTTGGCCACCGAGTGCCGCGCCACGGGGACCCGCGCGATCGTGGTGGACAACGCCTCGCCCGACGACTCCGCGGCGGTGATCGAGGCTGCGATCGCCCGAGAGGGTTGGGCCGATTTTGCCGAGCTGCAGCGCTCCCCCAAGAATGGTGGGTTCGCCTGGGGCAATAACTTCGCGGTCCGGCCCCTGCTGCGCCGAGCGGATACTCCCAAATACTTCCTCCTCCTCAACCCGGACACGGTGGTCGAGCCGCGCGCGCTGAGCGCCTTGGTCGAGTTCATGGACGCTCACCCCAAGGCAGGCATCGGAGGGAGTCAGATCTTCGAGGCCGACGGCTCGCCCTGGTCGCTCGCCTTTCGCTTCCCTTCGGCGATCACCGAGCTCGACTCGGGCTTTCGGCTCGGCGTCATCACGCGCCTCCTCAAGAACCGGGTCCTCAGCCGGACGATGGGGGACGTACCGGAGCGGGTCGACTGGGTCTCGGGCGCGAGCTTCATCGTGCGCCGGGAGGTCTTCGAGTGGGTTGGGCTGATGGACGAGCGATACTTCCTCTATTTCGAGGAGGTGGACTTCTGCTTCGCCGCTCAGCGCGCGGGCTGGGAGTGCTGGTACATCCCGGGGAGCCGGGTCATGCACATCGCCGGGGCGGCCACCGGAGTCACCGCGCGCACCGACAAACCACGGCGCGTACCGGCTTACTGGTTCGAGTCGAGGCAGCGCTACTACACCAAGAACTATGGGACCGTGCACGCCGCCGCGGCTGACCTCGCGTATATCGTGGGCCACGCGAGCTGGCGGGTCCGGAGACGCCTGCAAAACAAGCCGGATACTGATCCAGAGTCCTTCCTCCAGGACTTCGTGAAGCACAGCGTACTTCGCCCCAAGGCGCGTCGACGCTGAGGCGGCGTTGCGAGCGGGCGCCCCGATGAGCGAGATCCTCCAACCCGGCGATCGCGTAGGCGATGGGCGCTATGAGATCCGCGCGCTGCTCGGCAAAGGCGGCTTCGGACACACCTACCGCGCGCTGGACACGACCACCGGCGTCGAGGTCGCCATCAAGGCGCTGTCGCTGCGCTCCGTCTCGGACTGGAAGCGGGTCGAGCTCTTCGAGCGGGAGGCCCGGGTCCTGGAGACGCTGAACCACCCGGCGATCCCGCGGCTGCTCGCCTCTTTTCATGAGGACAATGGCGTCCGCTGCTTCTTGGTGGAGGACTTGGTGCCGGGAGCCTCGCTGGACACACGCCTCAAGGAGGGGTGGCAGGCGAGCCCGGAGGAGGCGCGCGGCATCGCGGCCTCGGTGCTCGACGTCTTGATCTACCTGGGGGGCCTGAACCCGCCGGTCGTCCACCGCGACATCAAGCCGAGCAACCTCATCCAGCGCCCTGATGGCAGCATCGCGCTCATCGACTTCGGGGCGGTGCGGGACACCTTGCGCCAGGCCGAGAGCGTGGGGAGCTCCGCGGTGGGTACCTTCGGCTATATGGCCCCGGAGCAGGTCATGGGGCGATCCACGCCGGCCAGTGATCTGTACGGGCTCGGGGCGACGCTGACGCACCTGCTCTTGGGCCTCCCTCCCTCGGAGGTCCCGCATAAGAAGCTCAAGCTCGACATCCGGGCGGGGGGACAGATCCCGGAGGCCTTGGCGTCGTGGATCGATGGCTTGATCGAGCCGGCGCCCGAGGATCGCTATGGATCCGCGCGGGCGGCGCTGGAGCACCTGCCGGCGCTCGACGGTTCGACCCGCGCATTGGCGAAGCCCGACGAGCGCGCGCTCTCCACGGAGCTGCCGTTTGCGACGCGGGTCCAGCTCGAGCGCGAAGGGGCTACGCTGCGCGTGCGGATCCC
>Ga0154020_10004477_pt1 | contig 16649 bp, 17 predicted proteins | sample Klosneuvirus_201_FD_109709 | JGI IMG/M metagenome (GOLD analysis project Ga0154020, IMG submission 109709) | Active sludge microbial communities from wastewater, Klosterneuburg, Austria - Klosneuvirus_20160825_MG | ecosystem: Engineered > WWTP > Aerobic digester > Activated sludge | place...
GAATGATGAATGATGAATGATGAATGATGAATGATGAATGATGAATGATGAATGATGAATTTGTGGGAATGACCTGAATACCATCGAAATTTTTTAACCAATCAACATATCTATATCACATGGGAAGAGGAGATGTCAAATCAAAACGCGGCAAGATTCGCCGCGGCTCGCACGGCAAGAAACGGCCGAAACCGTCCAAAGTGCGCGCAGCAGCCAGGAAAAAAGCGTAGTTGGCTGCCGGCTGTTGGCTGTTAGCTATTGGCAAAATACGCACTCGAAAAAGCCAACGGCTAAAAGCCAAAAGCCAACTGCTCGCCTTGGGGCAACTGCCGGAATGATAGCCGGTGGTGCGGACTCAGTCCGTGCTGCCGGATAGCCTCACGGTGCACTGCCGTGGGGTAGCCTTTATTGGTCGTCCAGTTGTAGTGTGGAAACAAAGTTGCCAGGCGCTGCATCTCGGCATCGCGGTAGGTTTTGGCCAAAATGGAGGCTGCGGCGATAGCGGCGTATTTGCCATCGCCTTTCACCGCGCACAAGTGGGGTATTTCTCCGTATCGCCGGAAGCGGTTGCCGTCCACGAGGATGAATTCCGGGAGCGTCGCAAGGCCGTCCAGTGCGCGATGCATGGCCAAAAACGAGGCTTGCAGGATGTTGACCCGGTCTATTTCTGCCGCTTCGGCCCGGGCCACCGACCATGCCAGGGCGTTTTGTTCGATCACCGTACGCAAGGTATCGCGTTGCGGCTCCGTCAGTTGTTTGGAGTCGTTCAGCAGGGGATGGTAAAAATCCGGCGGCAGAATCACCGCTGCTGCATACACCGGCCCGGCCAGGCAGCCGCGCCCGGCTTCGTCGCATCCGGCTTCGAGCCGGTCAGGTTGGTGGAATGGCAGCAGCATTGGCTGTTGGCTGTTGGCTGTTGGCTGTTGGCCCTTAGCCTTTCGCCCGCAAAAGTATGCTACTGCATACGAACTCTTGCCACGGATACTACAGGTACAGGAGTGCAATTGCCTTAACTTTGCCGCTCCAAAAATTCCAACAGCCAACAGCCAACAGCCATGCACGATATCATCCAACAAGGCCACGTCCGCACCGAAATTGCGCCCAACGGTATAGCGCACGTCACGTTTTTTCACCCCAACCACAACAGCCTGCCCAGCCGCCTGCTGCAGGGGCTGGTGGACGCTTTCGATGCCGCCGGCGCCGACCCGGCGGTGCGGGCAGTGGTGCTGCGCAGTGCCGAACACAAGACCTTTTGCGCGGGCGCCAGTTTCGACGAGCTCTCGGCCATCCGCGATTTCGAGACGGGGCACGCTTTCTTTTCCGGTTTCGGCAACGTGCTGAATGCCATGCGCCGCTGCCCCAAGATCATCGTCGGGCGCATCCACGGCAAGGCAGTAGGCGGGGGTGTGGGCCTTGCCGCCGGCACCGACTACTGCATGGCTTCGCACTTCGCTTCCGTACGGTTGAGCGAACTGGCCGTTGGGTTCGGTCCGTTTGTGATTGGCCCGGCGGTGGAACGGAAGGTGGGCACGGCGGCATTTTGCCAAATGTCGCTCAACCCCGGCGAATGGCAAACGGCCGCCTGGGCCAAGGAAAAAGGTTTGTTTCAGGAGGTATTCGACACGGTGGAACAACTGGACGCCTACCTCGAACATTTCACCCAAAACCTCAGCGGCTACCACATCGAAGCGCTTACGGAACTGAAAAAAATCTTCTGGCAGGGTACCGAACACTGGGACGCGCTGCTGCGCGAGCGGGCGGCAATCAGCGGAAGGTTGGCGTTGTCGGAGTTTACGAAGGAGGCAATAGCTGCGTTTAAGAGTAAGTAAGCGGCTTTTCTGCTTTGGAAAAACAATGTAGTTTTGTGCTCCATTGCAACATCTCTGTTTTCCAGTTGCTTTTAAAAAAATTGAATCATGCAACGAACAAACACGACATCTACACCGCTTAACGATGTGCAACTCATGTTGCTGCGGCTGTTCAGTCGCCCTATGACTAAAAGCGATACGGAAGCCATCCGCAAGATGTTGTTGGATTATTACGAAACGCTGCTTCAACAAGAAGTTGACAAAGTCATTGAGGGAAAAGGCATTACCCGGAAAGACTTTGACCGTTTGCTGAACGAAGACAAACGAAGCAGGTGAAGGCCGTCATTGACACAAATTGCCTGATTGCGTCTATCCCCCGGCGTAATACCGAATACTGGCTGTATCAAGCATTTCGGGATAAGGCGTTTGATTGGGTAATCAGCAACGAAATTTTGGCCGAATACGAAGAAAAATTGGCTGAATTTTACTCGCCACAGACGGCTAATCTTGTCATAAATATTCTGCTAACTGCATCCAATGTTATACTTGCAGAACCTTTTTTCAAATATGGCCTAATCCCTCAAGACCCTGACGACAACAAATTTGCGGATATCGCTATAACCTCAAACGTGGATTATTTGGTCACAAATGATCGGCATTTTCAAGTGCTCAAAACCATTGAGTTTCCCACAGTTTCTGTTGTGTCACTCGCCGAATTTCAACAAATTCTGAAGTACTAAGCACGCTTTGGCGGCAACAGGTTGTAGTTTCTCCGCTGCACCACATATTTACCAATCATGTCTACAGCCCTCCTGCCAACGACCATCTCCTTCCACGCCAAGCCGCAGCCGAGTTTCAACAAAAACTTCGACCTGCTCATCCGCAACCTGCACGAGTGGCAGGACAACGGTTATGAGGTGTATATCTGTTCCGACAACCCCAAACAACTGACCCGCCTGCACGCGATTTTCAAGGAACTGAAATCCAATATCGCCTGGCACCCCGTGGAAACAGCCCTCTCCGCCGGGTTCATTGACGAAGACCTGAAAATCGCCTGCTTCACCGACCACCAGATTTTCCAGCGCTTCCACGCCTACAAACTGCGCACGGGTTTTACCAAAGAACAGGCGCTGAACGTGCGCCTCATCCGCGAACTCCAGCCCGGCGATTTCGTCACGCACATTGACCACGGTATCGGCAAATACTCCGGACTTCAAAAAATCGAGATCGGCGGCCAAACCCAGGAGGCCGTGCGGTTGGTGTACAAAAACAACGACATCCTGTACGTCAGCATCCACTCGCTGCACAAAATTTCCAAGTATGTGGGCAAGGAAGGCGACGCGCCCCAACTGTCCAAAATCGGCTCCGACGCCTGGAAACAACTCAAGGCCCGCACCAAAAAGAAAATCAAGGACATCGCGGCGGAGCTCATCAAACTGTACGCCAAGCGCCGCGCCGCGCCCGGCCATGCCTTCCCGCCCGACGGCTACCTGCAGAACGAACTGGAAGCCAGTTTTATGTACGAGGACACGCCCGACCAGGTCAAATCCACCCAGGACGTGAAAACCGACATGGAAAAAGCCTACCCCATGGATCGCCTCATCTGCGGCGACGTGGGTTTCGGCAAAACCGAGGTGGCCATCCGCGCGGCATTCAAGGCCGTGACCGACGGCAAGCAGGCCGCCGTGCTGGTGCCCACCACTATCCTCGCCCTACAACACTGGAAAACCTTCGGCGAGCGCCTCAAGGATTTCCCCGTGACGGTGGACTACGTGAACCGCTTCCGAAGTGCGAAAGAAAAAACCGAGATTTTCAAAAAATTGGCCGCCGGCCAAATAGACATCGTGATCGGCACGCACGCCCTGCTGAACAAAGAGATCAAATTCAAGGACCTCGGCCTGCTTGTGGTAGACGAAGAGCAGAAATTCGGCGTGGCCGCCAAAGAAAAACTGCGCGCCCTGCAGGTGAACGTGGACACCCTTACGCTCACAGCCACGCCCATCCCGCGCACGCTCCAGTTCAGCCTCATGGCCGCGCGCGACATGAGCATCCTGCGCACGCCCCCGCCCAACCGCCAGCCAATCCACACGGAAATCCGCGTGTTCGACGACGACCTCATCCGGGACGCGATTTACTACGAAATCCACCGCGGCGGGCAGGTATTCTTCGTGCACAACCGCGTGACCGACCTGCCCAAAATGGTCGAACTGCTGCGTCGCCTGTGTCCCGACGTGGACATCGCGCTCGCCCACGGCCAGATGGAAGCCGACCACCTCGAAAAGGTGCTCGTGGAGTTCATTGACCGCAAACACGACGTGCTCGTGTGTACCAACATCATCGAAACCGGCCTCGACATCCCGAACGCCAACACCATTCTCATCAACCGCGCCGACATGTTCGGCCTCAGCGACCTGCACCAGTTGCGCGGGCGCGTGGGCCGCTCCAATGTGAAAGCGTTTTGCTACCTCTTCGCGCCGCCCATGAGCGTACTCACCGCCGATGCCCGCAAGCGCCTGCGCACCATTGAGGAGTTCAGCGACCTCGGCTCGGGATTTCAGGTGGCCATGCGCGACCTCGACATCCGAGGAGCCGGCAACCTGCTCGGTGGCGAGCAGTCGGGCTTTATCGCAGACATCGGCTACGAAACCTACCAGAAAATCCTTGACGAGGCCATTCAGGAACTCAAGGAGACCGATTTCAAAGACCTGTTCAAGGACGAACTGGCTCAAAAAGGCGCCTACGTGCGCGACGTGACCATCGAGACCGACGTGGAAATGCTCATCCCGGACGAGTACGTGTCCAACAGTGCCGAGCGCCTCAGCCTGTACACCCAACTTGACGATATCACGGACGAGGCCGGCATTGAGGTGTTTTCAAAAATGCTGGAAGACCGTTTCGGTAAACTGCCCCGGCAGGTCAACTTCCTGTTCGAAGGCCTCCGCCTGCGCTGGTTGTGCAAAAAACTCGGTTTCGAGCGGCTCATCCTCAAGGGCGGCAAACTGCGCTGCTATTTCGTGAGCGACCCGCAGTCATCGTTTTACGAGACGGCACAGTTCAACAAGATCATTCAGTTTGTGGGCGACAAGGGCCGCATCATGGGTTTTCACCTGAAGCAGACGAACAAGGAACTAATCTTCGTGCAGGACGAAGTGCGCGGCATGAAGCAGACGAAGGGGACGCTGGAGGTATTGTTGGGGGTGGTGGGGTAAAAAATCGCTTTGAAGATGTATTTTTGTGGCCCTGTAATTTATTTGTATGGCAAGAGACCAATTTCATCATAACGTACGCTTAGCCTTAGAAGCAGACGGCTGGAAAGTCACCGACGACCCCTTGCGCTTGAAATCAGGCAAAATTGATGTCGAAATTGACCTCGGAGCAGAACGTATTTTGGCTGCTGAAAAAGCGGGAGAACGTATTGCCGTCGAGGTCAAAAACTTCCTCAACCGCTCGCCTGTTTCAGATTTTGAGGATGCATATGGCCAATTTATGTTGTACCGTAGAATTTTGAAAAAAGAAGACAATGAGCGCAAATTGTTTCTTGCAGTACCCCTTTTTGCTTTCAATACCTTTTTCCAGAGGCCTCTGATCCAGGAAATTTTGCAAGAAGAAAAGATCAGCCTCCTAGTATTCGATCACAACCTAAACAGGATCGTTCAATGGATAAGTTAGTAAAATATCGCAACCTCATCATGGAAACTCTTTCGGGGTACGCGAAGCCGTCTCCCAACCAACAAAAAGGAATTGAGGAGCAGCTGCTATTCGATACCGAACGCGACCACTATCAAGTACTTGCATTGGGCTGGGAAAAGGGTCGGCGGGTGTATTTCTGTGTGCTGCACCTCGACATCCGAAACGGCAAAATCTGGCTGCAAGAGAACAGCACCGATTTTGACATCATCGCCGTTTTGGAAGAAAAAGGCGTGCCCAAGTCGGATATCGTGCTGGGATTCCAACCGGAGGATGTGCGAGGAATGACGGAGTATGCGATGGCGTGAGGATTTTTGAGAGGCTCATCCTCCTGCAAGATGATGTGCGTATTAAGGCGGTTAAAAGGGTTGTTGGAGCAGTTGATGGGGTGATAAAAGAGATGCCATTTAAGAATACAAAAAAGGCCGCCTCTAAATCTAAATTAGGAGGCGACCTCTTGAAAAACGAAAGATTTAGAACAAAATCACTTAATCATAATTCTCCTCAACAATTCTGGTGCTATCGGCCCCATTGAGAGGAATTCGTTGTGAAAGTCCTTGATGCTTTTTGATGGGTTAGATGTCAACCAATCGTCACGTAGTTTTTCAATTTGCATTGCGCCAATAATGTAGGTCATAGCCTGCATAGGAAAAAGAGCGTACCTATTTTCCACCTCAAACCAAGTTTAGCGTCAAATCAGGATCACTATGTGTGCAAAAACAAGGGCTATCAACTTGCCTGGGAACACCATCGGCTCGACTCGACAACATCTTTACAAAAGAGCTTTTGAACAAATAAAAAAGTCCCTTTTGCAAGAATTTTATCTTGAAGCCATAACCATTATAGAAAGCATCATCGCTGATTTACTGGAACGTCGGATTTCGTGGCTAACACAGCATTCTGAACGAGCATTCTCAAATTTAGGGCCGTTGAAGAATCGTTTGAGTGTTCTTGAAACTGACGCTTCTCTCAGGGACTTATTTGACCAAATTGATGCTTGGAGAAGAACCCGGAACGAAATTCACGAAGTTGTAAAATTAGAGGAATCTGCACTACAGAAAAACTGGGATACCGAGTACCAGAAGTTCAAGGTCGTTGCCGAGGAAGGGATAAAGTTAGCCCGTGACCTTATGAAAAACATTCGAAGAGTGAACCAAGTATCTTGAGCAAGTGTGCTACGCCGCTTGCAGCGCCAAAATCACCAACTTCATTCGCCGCCCAACTGCGTCCTTGAATTTGCCCATGACGATCTTGGCGGTATCATTGTCCAGGTAGTAGTGGCCGCCGTTTTGCTCGATAAGGGAGCTCTCCACCTCGAGTTTTTTCCAGAACTATCCGATCTTGCACGGTCTTCGCACCAAACCTTCAACCGCGCTGCCCATGGCTTTCCACTACTTTCCGTTTCTGCTCCTGCCCTTCCTGTTGGCGCCAATCTACACCGGCGCACAAACGACCAACCAGCCGCCGGCGTGGGCCGCCGACGCCATTTGGTACCAAATTTTCGTGGAGCGTTTCGCCAACGGTGACCCCGCCAACGACCCGACGCCCGGCGACGTGCAAGCCTCGTCCGACTTCTTTGCGCTGCCGCCAAACTGGAGCGTTTCCTCCTGGACGCAGGACTGGTACCAACAGGAACCCTGGGCCGCCGCCACCGGTAGGCCCCTGAACGAAACCCTGTTCTTTCGCCGCTACGGTGGCGACCTGCAAGGGGTGCTGAACAAACTGGATTACCTGCAGGACCTGGGCATCACGGCCCTGTTTTTCAACCCGCTCAACGACGCACCCTCTTCCCACAAATACGACGCCCGCAATTACCACCACATTGACGTCAATTTCGGCCCCGACCCCGAAGGCGACAAAAAAATCATAGCCGCCGAAAACCCGACAGACCCCGCTACCTGGAAATGGACGGCTGCCGACAAGTTGTTTCTGAAAATCGTGCGGGAAGCGCACCGGCGCCACATCCGGGTCATGCTGGACTACTCCTGGAACCATACCGGCACCGAGTTTTGGGCCTGGAAAGACATCCTGAAAAAACAACAGCAATCGGCGTACAAAGACTGGTACGAAATTCTGGCGTTCGACGATCCGGCCACGCCGGCCACCGAATTCCGGTACCAGGGCTGGGCCAATGTGAACAGCCTGCCCGAAATCAAAAAAGTGGACGTGCCCGTCCCCCGGGTCTCCGGCCACCCCTACGAGGGTAATATCCACCCCGCGTTCAAGGCGCATATTTTCGCCGTCACCCGGCGCTGGCTGGCGCCCGACGGCGACCCCAGGCAGGGCATAGACGGGTACCGCCTGGACGTGGCCGACCAGATTCCGCTGGCGTTTTGGCGCGAGTACCGCCAGGTGGTCAAAGCCGCGAAACCGGACGCTTACCTCGTGGGCGAAATCTGGTGGGAAAAGTGGCCCGAGCGCCTGATGAACCCCGTGCCGTATTGCAGCGGCGATATGTTCGACGCCGTCATGTTTTACCAGGCTTACCGCCCGGCCCGCAATTTTTTTGCGCAACCCACCGATGCGCTCAATGCCCGGCAGTTCGCCGACAGCCTGCTGTTTCAGTGGAATCGGTTAGCCAAACCGTTCCGCCACGCCATGATGAACACGGCCGCCTCCCACGATGCAGCCCGGCTGCTGACCTGTTTTTACAACCCCGGTAAGTATAAATACCGCGCACATCCGTACGACGACCCCAACTACAAAACCGGTCGCCCCGACGCCGACACCTACCGGCGTGTGCGGCTGTACCTGCTGCACGCGTTCACCAGCATCGGCGCGCCGCACATCTGGAACGGCGACGAAATGGGTATGTGGGGCTCCGACGATCCCGACTGCCGCAAGCCGCTTTGGTGGCCGGAATTTACCTTTGCCCCGGAAACCCGGAACAACATTCAAAAAGGCCCGAAAACAACCGATCCCGTCGGCTTCAACCGCGAACACTTCGAGTATTACAAACAACTCACCCGGCTGCGCCGGAAACACGCCGTGTTGCGCCGGGGCGACATCGAATTTTTACAAGCCACCGGCAAAACGCTGCTGTATCGCCGGTTTGACAACAAAAAGGAGGTGTTTGTACTCTTCAACCTGGAAGACAACGCTCAACGGCTTCACTTGCCCCACAAGGGAAAATACCGTGATTTACTGACCAACGCCGTGGTCGGGCAGGACATTGACCTGGCGCCGGGGCAAGGCATGGTGGTCGGGAAAAAGTAATAGCCGGGCTACTGCCGCCACCATCGTCCGCAACGTCCCGGTGAAATTTACATGAAGCAGGTAAGCGGCGGATGCTGGAGGTATTGAGGGGGCCTTTTCTAAGTCAGTCTGCCCTCTTCCTGCAACGCCCCAATATCCACCACCGGCAAAACCGCCGCATGCAAAAACGTGCCCCGATAGGCTTCAAACATCATTCCGCGCAAAGTAGAAACGGAGATGCCCAGTAACGTAGTCAGTAGCGGCTTCGGGAGTTCGTGTTGCTGCCCGGTCGTCCATTTGCCCAAGTCATCCACACCGTAGCGGAACAGCGCCGAGTACTGCCCCAACTGAAGGTTTCGTTCCGCATCCTTGACAACCACATCAGCAAAAACAGTGACAAGGTTTGCTTTCGGGTCGGCTAAAGCCCGGAATTGCATATCGAAGTTAAACTGCGATACGCTGCCCCCTTCCGGTGGGGCTGTCATAGACGAATTGGCCAACTCAATTCCTTTTATGCTGAATGCGATATTATTTTCCATGATTTAGGCACAAGGTATTTGTCGTTCCAGTTTGCTTGCCGGGGTTTGTACTTTGTCGGTTTGGGCAAACGACAGCCTGAAAGACTGGCCCGTCGCATGAGGTATCATCTCCGGATTGGGCGCGGTTACCTGAATCGAAAGTTGGTACACATTTTCAACAACCGGTTTTTCTTCCAAAGCCAGCAGCCGTACCCCCAGTGTGCGTTGAATATCGGTCAGTGTATCTACTGTGAAGTTGTGCCCACCGCTTAGCCATTTGGTAATGACGGACGGGCTTTGCCCCATCATTTCGGCGAATTGTTTTTTCCCGATACCTTTTGTTGTCATGGTATCCTGAATTTTAGCAGCCAGCTGCATGCGACTTTCGGTTCGGGCAAGTTCTTCTGGTGTTCCAAGAGCGAGAAATTCCTCCAGAATTGCACTATGGTGGGTTCTGGCGGTTTGACGAGCCTGCTTTTTCATGTTGTCGGACTTGTGTCGGTTGGTTGTGAATGGATTAAAAATTATCCGTCGTCATCGGAATGCAAGTCATCGAAGATTAGGTCTCCCATGAGTTCAGTGCCATCCGATGACCAACTGATTTCTTTGTCTTTGATTCTTTGGGTTAGGGCATCAGATACCATTCGCATCAAATCATTCTCGTGTTTCAGTTTTGGGTCTTCCTGCAATGTCCGGGTGTTTTTGGGGCCTCCTCCTCCGAGGATAATCACAATATGACCCAATTGCATGCAATATAAACGAAGCTTGCCTCTCGGCTTGTCGTATAAAGCCCAAATGTCTTGCCCAAGTTTGCCCTCCGGTTTGTCAAAGAAGTTATCCCGAATACCGGTTTTATGTGCTATGACGCGGATCTGATTGCCAATGTCCTTGAGTTCGTTAATGTAATCCGACCGGTTTTCTACGATGAATCGCTCGAACAACGTGTGCGTCTCGTCATTCAGGGTTACGGAGTAAACGGTTGCTCGGACTCCACTCAGGTTTTCTAATTTTATTATTTCAAATTTCACTTACAACTGAAATTTGTGCAAATGTAATGTGTTTTTCAAGCATTAATTTTTTCTAAAAGTAAATTTTTTGTGAAAACGCACCAGGTTGCTGATCCAAAACCGACTGCCGCAGTCGTCCTACGAGACCGCACAATTTAACAAGCACATCCAGTTTGCAGGTAATAAGGCCACATCATGGATTTCCAACTCAAGCAAACTAACCAAGAACAGTATGATGCTGCATATCCGGGAGTTGGCAGCGTAGATGAAATCGGCAAAATCTGGCTGCAGGAAAACAGCACCGATTTTGACATCATCGGGGTTTTGGAAGAAAAAGGTGTGCCCAAATCGGACATCGTGCTTGGGTTCCAGCCCGAGGATGTGCGGGGAATGACAGAGTATGCGATGGCGTGAGGGGGGGCGAGCAAAAGTGGCGTTTCTTCTTGCTGTGTTAACCTTTGAAAACATTTTCTCTATGCCATCTGAAGTTGGCTTTCCCAGGGAAATGGATGTCGCCAAATGGTAAAGCGATAGATTTGCTTGCCAAGAGTTTGATGCTGTTGGGCTGGCTTTGTCTTCGGCAAAATGTGTGGAAACCAATATTTTGAAATCATCCCCGACCGAAATAAGGCCCCGGTCAAATGCGCGATGCAAATTTGGGCAGAGCGCAATGCCATTTGTCACACGGTCGTCGCCGGAAACTTTGAAAGGGATGATGTGGCAGGCATCTATCATGGAAAAACCGAAGTTGGAAATCAGCCGCATTCCGGTAATTGCGCAGGTGTGATTAAAAATTTGTTCTCGGAAACACGCCCCTTGTCAACTTGCTCCATTTGCGTGAGCAGAAAGACGGGTTTGTGGGGAGCCTTGCCGTAGGCAGTTACGCCAAGCCGTAGTTTTTTCAGTTTTTGGATATACCGCTCTAATGATTCCATTTTTCAATTCATTGTATGGTAGTTGTGGCGACCAAAATTTATTCTTGATGGTCCATCACCCCCTCCCACTCTCCACCACCATCTTCCGCAACGCCTCGTTGAAATCATCTGCTTTGGCCAGTTCCTCCAGCGTCAAATGCATCCGGTAGCGCCAGTAGTGCTTCGGGTTGGCGGGCACGTTGATGCGCTCGTCCTCCGGGTTTTCGCGGCGCAGGGCGCCGTCCATGCCGAGCAAATCCTGTACCTGGAAAATAGCCCACATCGAGGGCGCGTGCAGGTGCTGTGCCAGCAGGGCTTTGTTCACCCACGGCTCACAGAAGTAGGGCGCCGTGCCCTCGTAGGCGAGTACTTCGTTGAAAAAACGCTGAGTCAGGTCGCGGTCTTCTTCCCACCAGCCGCGCAGGGTGCTCATGTCGTGGGTGGAAGGGGTCACCACCGACAGGTAGGGCGCGTCCTTAGGGTGGAAAAACGCAGCGCCGGCCGCCTTGGGCATGCGCTGTATCTCGAGGCTGAGGATACCCAGGTCGCGCATCACATCGGGTACGCAGCCGGGCACCATGCCGAGGTCTTCGCCGCAAATGAGCATGTCGGTGGCGCGTTTCAGATCGGGTAGTTTTTCCATCGCCTCGCGCTGCCAGAAGTCGTCCTGCCGGCGGAAAAAATAGTGAACGTACAGCGCCTTGAGCGGCTCCTTGGCTGCGTCGGGCAAATGGCGGAACGAGGCGGTTTTTTCCATGCCGATGCGGAAAGCGTATTGTCTTTCGATGGCGCCTTCCGGGGTGGTGTCGAGCAGGATGACATTGGCAAGCAGGGCGAGAACCCCACCCCCAACCCCTCCCCCAATGGGGAGGGGGGCTTGATCGCGCGTACTATCGCGATCCGTTGTTTGCAAACCTTGCTCTGACTGCTCTTCGGGTAAGTTTTTCCCTACTACTGCACTTCCCTTTTTTCGGGATGTTGCCCCCCTCCCCGTTGGGGGTGGGGTTGGGGGTGGGGTTGCCAAAAACGCCTCCACCTTTCGTTGCGTATCGAACTCGGGCTTGAACACATACTGGCTGCCGCCCGACCAGTGGCCGCCGTCGGGCGTGCGGTCGACGAGGAACGTATCGCGCACGTAGTCGGCCTGATCGCCGCAAAACTCGTGCAGGATGGCGTCGTTGATGAACGGCCGGCAGAGGCGGTCGTAGCCGAATCCAATGCCGGCATCGTGGAACTCGCGCTCCGTGACCGGGATGGCCGGCACGAAATAGCCGAGAATGCCGTCCACGGCGTGCGTCGGGATACTCCAGATGCGGAAAAAACCGAGGATGTGGTCTATGCGGAACGCATCGAAGTAGAGGCTCATCTGGTGGAAACGCTGCCGCCACCAGGCGAACCCGTCGGCTTTCATGCGCTCCCAGTTGTACGTCGGGAAGCCCCAGTTTTGGCCGTTCACGGCAAAGTCGTCGGGCGGGGCGCCGGCCTGCATGTCCATGTTGTACAGGTCGGGAGCCACCCAGGCGTCGCAGCTGTGCCGGTAAATGCCGATGGGGATGTCGCCTTTCAGCGCCAGGCCAAGCCCGTGTGCGTATTCCACCGCAGTGCGCAACTGGAGGTGCAGGTGCCATTGCACGAAATAGTGAAGGGCCACTTCACCGTAGTGCGGCGACTTGGGGGAAACGAGTTTTTCCAGTTCCTTTTCCTGATAAATCCGGTGTTCGGGCCATTGGTTGAAGTCCGTGGTGCCGTTTTTGTCCCGCAGATAACAAAACGCTGCGTACGGCGCCAGCCAGTGGCGGTTTTCGGTGAAATACCGGACAAACGCCGGGTCTTTTCCGAAATCGTCTTTTTGCGCAGCATACAATTGGCGGATGATCGCCCATTTGGTTTGCATCACCGCTTCGTAATCCACGGCGGGCAGGGTGTTCAGTTCCTGCTGTTTTTTGGCAAACGGCTTGACCAGCCCTGCGTGTTTTGTCCCGGCCACTTCGGCTACGTTCAGGTACATCGGGTGCAGGGCAAAGGCCGAAATGGCGGAGTACGGATAGGAATCTGCCCAGGTGCCGGTGGCCGAGGTGTCATTGATGGGCAGGAGTTGGATCAGTTTCAGGCCCACGGACCTGGCCCAGTCGGCTAATGCGGGCAGGTCGGTGAACTCGCCCACGCCGAAACTCTGGGCGCTGCGCAGGCTGAAGACCGGTATGGCCACACCTGCACCGCGCCACGACGGGGCCGGGAAACGGGCAAAGCCGTCGTGCAAGACTACCTGCCGGGTTCCGGAAGCGGGTGCGTACAGGGCGCGGTTCCCGCTGTCTTCGAACCCGAGAAATTCCCTGGTGCGGGTGTTCCAGATACCGTATTTGTAGCCCAGGGGGAAATCTTCCCGGGACAGGTCCAGTTGGATGGACCAGCCAAAATCGTCGGGCTGGAGCAGGAGGGGCGCTTTGATGTCCCACCCGCGCAAGGCCGTGCCGTGTCCGAGCAGACACACGGCGTGGTCGGCATCGAGCAGGGGCGCCTTCACGCGGAAGTTGTGGGTGTATGCACCGGATTTTTTGACCGCCGGGGCGTTCGTAGCTCTCGGGGCGAGCACCCGGAAGGCTTGGGTCTCGAAGGCGTTTTGTACGGAAGCCATCGGCATCCAGTAGTCGTACAGTTCCAGCGGCCCGGTGGTGTCCAGTGCGATTTGGCGGCTACCCGATTCGGTGCGTTTGTTGCCGAAGCGGTCGCGCCACTCGTAGTGGTACTGCAGCAGGTCGCCGGGAGCGGCGTCGAGTTCCACGGCGCCATGCCAGAGGGTGTCGTTCAGGTAGGTCAGCGGATATTCTCCGGAGATGGTGTTGCCGCCCTGGCGGAGTTCGGTTTTGACAAACAGGTTTTCGCCGTACTGGGTGGCGTAGTGGAGGTGGACATGTATTTTCATGGAAATGCCGTCTTGCTTGTTATTCCTTGGGCAGTTCGCCTTTGACCACGTTGTGGGGTAATATTCCTCCTGCCATTTCAAGTAGGGTTCCGTTGTGAAATTCATGGCGCACCGTGCTTTCCTCCTCGCGGGCGAGGTAGTCGGCGATGGTGTAGGTTTTTTCTATGCTGCGTATGTCAACCATAAGGCGCAAATTTGGTGCAAAAGCAGGGTATTTCCAAGTGGTGGATTTACTCCTGAACAGGCTGTTCGTCCGGGATTTCGTCCGGCAGCGTCAGCCAAAAATTGTTCACGCCGTCGCCCTGCACCAGCGCCACCTCCTGGGCATTGAGCAGTTCGAGCAGGGCCAAAAAGGTCACGATGGCGTGGATTCGGTTTTCGAGGGCCAGGAAAATTTCCTCAAAAGGCATTTGCACGCCGCGTTGCAGTTTTCCCTGCAAATATTCCCGCTGGCCCTGGATGGAGTAGTTGAAATTGTAGACGGTGTGTACCCGCTTGGCTTTTTGGTCTTCCTCGAAGCGGTTCAGGAGGCGCTCGAACACCCGTAGCAGCCGGTATAGCGACACGCTTTCCATCTCGGCGTCGGCGAGAGTGGTTTCGGCCAATTTGCGCAGTTCGGTGGAGGCGAAACCGCGTGGGGTCATAAACGCCCGCACCTCCTCCAGCCGGCGCAGGTCGTCGAGCACGGTTTTGTAGCGTTTGTACTCCAGGAGGCGTTCCACGAGTTCGTGGCGGGGATCAATCTCGTTGCCCTCGTCGTCCACCTGTTTGCGCGGCAACAACATTTTGGCCTTGATGCGCATGAGCGTGGCAGCCACTACGATAAACTCGGAGGCCACGTCAATATTCATCGCCTCGAGGTGGTGCAGGTAGTCCAGAAAATCGTCGGTGACCTGGGCGATGGGAATGTTGTAAATATCCAGTTCGTCCCGCTCAATGAAAAACAGGAGCAGGTCGAACGGGCCCTCGAAGACGGGCAGTTTGATGGTAAACGTACTCAAATTTTAATGATGAATGATGAATGATGAATGATTTCCGCCAGGAGCGAAGGCAAAGGTACGCACAGCGATATGCTACGTACTATTTTTGCCCAATCAGCCATTCATCATTCATCATTCATCATTAAAAAATGACCCTTTTCCTCATTCCTACGCCCATTGCCGGGAACGCCCTGCACACCGTTCCGCCCTATGCTCAGGAAATTGCACGGGGACTGGAGGTATTCCTCGTGGAACGCGCCAAAACGGCGCGGCATTTTATCAAAAGTCTGCAGCCGGCGCGGCCGATTCAGGAGATGATTTTCGAGGAGTTGCCCGAACGCGAAGGGGCGCCCTCGGATGCCGAACGGGTTTTCCTCGAAGCCCTGCGGGCCGGCAAGGATGTGGGGCTGTTGTCGGAAGCGGGCTGCCCGGGCGTGGCCGATCCGGGCGCCGCTATCGTGGCGCTGGCGCACCGGGAGGGCGTTCGGGTGGTGCCCCTCGTGGGGCCGTCGTCGCTGTTGCTGGCGCTCATGGCCTCGGGTATGAACGGGCAGCGGTTTGCGTTTCACGGCTACCTCTCGCCCAAGCGTCCCGAACTGGCCCGCGACCTGCGGCGCCTGGAGCAACTCGTCCGACAGCACGACCAAACCCAACTTTTTATCGAAACACCCTACCGCTCGCAACTGGTGCTGGAAGTAGCGCTGGAAACCTTGCAACCCGACACGGTTTTCGGTGTGGCGCAAGACCTGACAGGGGCGGCTGAACGGGTGCGTAGTTTGCCTGTCAGGATGTGGAAAAAGCAGGGCACTGTGGTTGTTTTGGAAAAAGCGCCCGCAGTGTTTTTGGTGGGGAGGTGATTTTTCACCTGAAAAACCCCACCTGAAACCCGAACGTCATACGAAACGTCGTGATGTGCGCCGGCCCTTCGGTGTAAATCTCCGGGTTTTCGTGGATCACGTAACTGGGCCGTGCCGTGATGCGAAATACATCCGTGGAATACAAGTTGAAGCCCACCCCGATATCGTAACTTTTGGTTTGTTGCCGGAACAACTGGTCGCGGCGCACCTCCATGAGCGGTGCCTCGCGCAACTGGGCGCCCTCGAATGCGATGCGTTCCGCTGGACTGTCGTTGAAAAAATCGAGGCTCATGCCCGCGTGCACGTACACGCATTGACAACGGTGTACCCGGTATTGGAGCCGGATGGGCACCGTCCAGTATGCCGGGCGGAAGGCGCGCAGGGTGGACACGTAGTGCGGCACCACAGTACCGCCTTCGATGCGGTTGATGATCTCACCCGTCCAGGTGTAGTATTCGTACTCGCTGTAAAATTCATGGCCGATGCCCACACCCAGCGAAAGCCGGTCAAAGGCGCCCTCCACCACAAACGTCGGGATCATGCCCGGCTTCAGGCCTTTGGTGTACTGGGCTACATCAAACGACGGCTCGATGCCGAGCATGAGTTTGCCGAAATCTTTCTGGGCAGGCGCCGTGCCGGCCAACAGGAGGAAGAAAAATAAAAAACAGGTTCTGCGCATGGATCGGTGCTTGGTCTGGTGGCAAGATCGGTTCGAAGGGTTAAATGCTGCTTGTGTTTTTTCAACACAGAGACACGGAGA
>Ga0154020_10004478_pt1 | contig 16646 bp, 13 predicted proteins | sample Klosneuvirus_201_FD_109709 | JGI IMG/M metagenome (GOLD analysis project Ga0154020, IMG submission 109709) | Active sludge microbial communities from wastewater, Klosterneuburg, Austria - Klosneuvirus_20160825_MG | ecosystem: Engineered > WWTP > Aerobic digester > Activated sludge | place...
GAACTTATAAAAACTCTAAATTCAGAACTCTTTGCCTTACGCAATCTAGAAAAGCGATTGAAAAATTATTTTGGTGGTTCGAGATTCTGCAATAATATTAATTTTCGTTTAATTAATATCTTTTTGTTCTTTTTTCATGAAAAAAAAACCAAAAATTCTAGCCTGCCTGACTAGCCACGCAGGCAGGGCTGTAAGGTCTAAGCCTAAAATGATTCCATGAAACCTAAATTCAAAAAACTCGCCAATTGCCTTGTTTCTTTTGAATGGCTTAACACTTACTCAGCTCGCACTCCAATTCTTTTTATTATCATTCTGTTGAGCTCATACAGTTTTGAATTTTTAACGGTTTCATTCCATCATTTTTAAACGGCTTACCCCTTAAGGCCGATCCAAATTTCTATGACTACATATTATTATCTATTATTTCTCGAATTTAATTTCCTAACTTGCTCATTGGAAGATCATATTTTAATCAATTGAGCAATGAGATCTGAATTTATTGTTTTTTGGTTTTGTCCATTTCAATAACCATTGGAATTTGTTCCACTTTTAAATTTTTACCAATGATCTTGTGATCTTTATTGAGGACATACAATTCAGGGGTTATGTCAACGAAATATTTGGCATAGATAGATCTGTTGGTGGGGTCAGAAACATTGATCCAATCATGAATTTGATAATCACTGATAAATTTTTTCCATTCATCATCTTTAGCATTAATGGCGATAGCATACACTTCTACACCTTTTGATTTCCATTTTTTATAAAATTCCCTCAGTAAAGGCGTTTCGGCTTGGCAATGTTCACATTTTGTGTCATACATGAATACTATAGTGTAGTCAGATTGGAGTTCATAAATGGATTTTTTATTTCCATTAGGATCCGTGGAGATCACGTCAGGACCTATTTTAAATAAAAGGCTTGCTTCCATTTCCCAGGCTTTTTTCCGAATATCTGCTAGATCTTTTTCGTTATACCAATAAGCTAGTTCTTTGGTAAAGTAAGTATTAATAATATGCACAAAAACGGACTCTCCGCCCATGACGGCAGTCTTTGTGGGTTGATATTTTAATACGATCCAACTACTAATGAATTGGAACATTTCTTTATTGACCATTGATTTTTTGATAATGATATCTGCTTGTCTTATGATTGAATCCGGATGTTGAGGGGTTAACTCGGTAATAAATCGTTTTAATTTATTTACGATCACAGGGGTATACAAAAGGCGAGCATCATTTAGGTCTACATTATCCCAAAACGCACTTCTAAATTGTTCCAGTTGTTGGTTTTTTTCTTCGTCATTTTTTGCTTTTTTGTAAGCACTTGCGTCGGGATTTTGTCCGGCTAATTTATACTTTGTAAAAAAAAGATTCGGATCATGTTTAGCTAAATCACTTAAGTGTAATTTCCATTCTGTATTCAAGTTATTATAGACACTATCTATAGATTTTGAAATACCTTCATTATTAGGATGTTGTTCCAATACTTTTTTGCAAGAATCCTGAATTTCCTCATGTCTTAATTGTAAGGTCAACGATTGATAGAGTAACTCATTATCCCTGGATCCTTTAATGTGCATATTAAATATCAAATCCTTGGTAGATGTGGTCATTGAAAAATGCTGATCTTTATCTATGATCATATGAAAATTCGTAAAATCCGGAAGTATGACATAGAAATATCCGGGTTTCAAGGGATGAAGTCTTTTGATTTCAAATCGACCCTCATTCCCGGTGATCAAAGTAGAATCTGCAATATAATTTTGATCAGCAAACACCCCAATGATTTTAACTTTTCCTTCCTTCATGCCATCCACTTTAAATTGGATTTGGCAGCTATCTGTTTGAGCCATCATGGTCTGGCTAACCAACAAAACCGATAAAATAATATACTTTACATTCATGCTGTAAAAATAGTAAGAATACCTACATACTTTAGGTAATTACAACAATCGCCATGTTAATATTTTTATAATTTTACATAAGAGCAATGAAACTTGTTTTTTAGATTCCATAAATTGAATTAGAACAAAATAATCGACATCCAAAAGTAAACAGTATGAAATATGAACTACAAAAATTATTTCTGCCTTATCATATAAAACAAACCTTATTAATTCGTTCAATCCATATTGTAGTCGAGTTTATTTTATTTAATGGGTTTTAAGATTAAAATTCAGCATTTCCATATTTCAAATTTAATTCAGTTTTATTCAAAAAATGAATCATGACTTTTACCATGGTTTGACATTCAGTACACATTTAGCAGACGTATTTACACCTATTGGGTAGGTTTGGTACTCTTTACCTATAAGTTTAAATCAGAGAAGTTCTTAAGACGGAGCCAATTGTATTTTAGTACATTTTATTTACAATGAATAATGATGCGCATGCATTTTGGTGCTAGTAGTAATTAACTTAATTTAATTTGTTTTAATATTTATTGAAAATTGTGTCAATATTCATACCATTCAATTTCCTTGATTTTTTGTTTATTTACACACAACTGAGCCAAATGAACAATTCAAACTTATTATTGTGATAGAGGGATTTAAGAAATGTGCATTTTAAAGTAATCTAGTATTAAAATGATACATATGTTTATAAATTCTTTTTGAAATAAATGATTTAATCCTGTTCTAAACATTGGAACTTTTTTTTTGCAAAGTTTAATTCGTTTACATTGATGCTCATGAATTGAATCTATCATGGCATATCAATTCGATGTATCTTTTTTCAAAATTTACCTTATAAGAATGTAACCATAGCTTATATTTTTACGTTATGCTATTAATTTTAATGAATACAATGAAGAAGAATTATAAAATTGCATTGATTGGTTTAGGCTTATTGTTTATTGTCGGCGCAGGTTTTACTTACGATAAATATTTTGAAATAGCTAAGAATATCGAGATTTTCGCTAATGTATATAAAGAAATAAATGCCAATTATGTGGATGAGACGGATCCTTCCAAATTAATGAAAGCAGGAATTGACGCCATGCTTAACACCCTTGATCCATTTACCAATTATATTTCAGAAGTTCAAATTGAGAATTATCGTTTGGCCATAGAAGGTAAATATAATGGTATTGGTGCTAGGGCAAAGAAAATCGGTGATTATGTTACAATAACTGAAGTTTATAAGGACTACCCGGCTTTTAAAGCAGGTTTGCAGATTGGAGATCAGGTTTTAGCTGTCAATGGACTGGATGCCAAAGGCAAGGATAGTGAAGATCTGTACCAGATCATGAGGGGAATGCCCAAAAGTGAGGTGCAAGTGACCATCATGAGACCCGGATCCAAAGAAAAGCTAAACTTGAAATTGGTGAGGGATGAAGTCAATATCCCCAATGTGCCTTATTCAGGAATGGTCAATGAAAATATTGGGTACATCATTCTCAATACTTTCACCGAAAATGCCGGAAAAAATGTTCAGGATGCCTTCAAAAAATTAAAAGCCGAAAATCCTGGTTTAAAGGGAATCATTTTTGATTTGAGAGAGAATGGTGGTGGATTGCTGCATGAGGCAGTCAATGTATGTAACACCTTCTTGCCACAGGGACAATTAATAGCCAGTACGAGAAGTAAGACTAGGGAAACGGATCAAAGTTATAAGACCAATTCCAATGCAGTAGATGAACAAATCCCACTGGTTATCCTAATCAACAAGAATTCAGCCTCTGCATCAGAGATCGTAAGCGGAACCATACAAGATTTGGATCGGGGTGTACTTATAGGTCAGATATCATACGGCAAGGGTTTGGTTCAAAACACTAAAGACGTAGGTTATAACGCTAAGGTTAAATTAACCATTTCTAAGTATTACATTCCATCCGGCCGGTGCATTCAGAGTTCAAAATACGAAAATGGGGTTAAAGTTCATCTCCCGGATTCATTAAGGTCCTCCTTTAAGACACGCAATGGACGGGTAGTTTATGACGGAGGTGGTGTAGATCCTGATATAGAAATGAAGGAAGCTGATCATCCTGAGATCGTCCAGAAGATACTAGATCAGAACATGCTGTTTAATTATTGTACGGATTATAGTTTGAAAAATCCTCCACCGGCTGATCCAAAGACTTATCGATTTAATGAGGTAGAAGATTTTATTAATTACCTGAAGAAAAATCAATTTGATGATTTATCTCCCCTGGAATTGAAATTAAAAGAATTAGAAACAGAAGCCCAAAAATCAAAAACTAAGGAATTAGACCAGGAGATAGCAACCATCAAAAAGGATCTTAATGAGAAACAATGGCTTGACATTGAAGAGCATAAGGAATTATTGAGAAATTTAATAGAAGAAGAGTTGACAGGAAGGGTGTTTTATGAAGGAGGACGACTGTTATGTCGACTACAGCACGATCCACTTGTAAAGGAAGCCATTAGTGTGCTTAATAACTCAGATCGATACCAATCCATACTAAAAGGATCAAAGAGTAAATAGTCTATGTCTTATTTATTGCACATAGAGACCTCAACCCACGTATGTTCTGTAGCAATATCGGATAATGAACAGATTTTAGGATGCAAGGAAACGTACGACGGCGACCATGTAAAACATTTGAACCCATTGATCAGAGGTGTTTTAGAGGAGACCCAACTGTATATCCAGCAATTATCAGGGGTATCTATCAGTAATGGCCCAGGATCCTATACCTCATTAAGAGCTGGAATGGCTGCTGCAAAAGGAATTTGTTTTGCATTAGATCTTCCTTTATTTCAGATTTCAACACTTGAAGCTTTGTACTATGGAGGTCGGGTAAGGATGGAAATGCCAGAATTGAAGCATTATATACCCATGATGGATGCCAGAAAGGAAAATGTTTATCTGGGTCTGTACACTGAACTGGGTGAGATGCTGATACAGCCGCAGCTATTTAACATACAAGAGGATATTTTTTCAATGGTCCAAATATTAGGTAAAGACACGCTTATTGTTGGAAATGGCGCACAGAAATGGTTAGGCAAGCATCCTGAGACCCAAGCCAGGGTATTAGATATTCAGTGTTCAGCTACTTTTTTAGCCATTCCTGCGTTTAACTTATACAGAGACGGGAGCAGCTCAGATTTAAATAGCTGTATTCCGGATTATATGAAAGATCCAAATATTACTACTCCCAAAGCAAAACAAAGCTAAGTCATTGAACTAAAGTTCACTAGCTTGGAGTTATATATACAACATTTATACATGTGAGGATATATGACAAAAAAATATTTAGGATTTATGAGTTTGGCACATTATTCGCTATTTCTTAATCGTTATTGCACATTTTATTAAATTCTGCGACATGAGGAATAAAAAAAACGAAACGATTACGCTCAAGAAAGGGGGCAAAGACATTCAGCTCGATTATGCCGACTTAAGAAAGGCCGTATTGGTCCTTCGCGCCGTCAACCATAAGTTACGACAAAGGGTCATTGATTTATTAGAAGAAAATGATAAGATGACGGTTACAGACATCTACATTAAATTGAGATTAGAGCAATCTGTCGCATCACAACACCTTGCTATTTTACGCAGAGCTGGCGTAGTGGCAACTGAACGACAAGGTAAGTTCATCTACTATTCACTAGATCGTGACCGTTTGAACCAAATTTCCAAGTTAGTTGAAGAACTAGCAGGTTAATTATTTCTTAAGCCAAACCACCTTATTTTATAGGAAAAACGCTTTACTTTGTATTACTTCGTATAGATGACCACATAACAAATATAAAAAATTTTTAATATTTGTTTGGAAATTCAAAATATCTTTAGATATTTGTGCTGTTAAGGTCAACTACGAAAATCAAAATAAGAAATTCCTGATGAAAAAAACTAAGGTATCGTTTAATGCGGTAAAGCTCGACTATTCGTGTGAGCTTATGAGGGCTTTGGCTCATCCTCTCCGCCTGCAAATTTTGGAATTTATTGACAAACAAGGTGTTGTCAATGTAAACAAGATTTACAATGCACTCAAAATTGAACAATCTGTGACGTCACAGCATTTGAGCATTTTAAAGCTTTCTGGAGTACTCCAGTCAGAAAAAGTAGGTAAATATGTACATTGTAAGATTAATTACGAGGTAGTACATCGCGCCGAGGTTGCAGTTAGAAACTTTTTGGGAAAGAATAAAAAATCAGCTTAAAGAGTAGATTTTACTCCACGAGTTCATTTTTTATTGAATTGCTCCTGAATCTACAGATTCAGGAGTTTTTCCCGTTTCAGCATCAGCTTGTATTTCAACATTATTTTCTCTTGTCATTCCCAATTCATGTGAATGATGGCTTCTATAATTAATAAAGAATAAGCAAATCCCGGAAAAAATCGAAGAATCGGCAATATTAAATACAGGTCTAAAAAATTCAAACGATTCGCCTCCATAAACTGGAACCCATTTAGGGAACACTCCTTCGTACATGGGAAAATAGAGCATATCTACAACACTGCCCATTAAAAAAGGAGCATAACCTCCTTCAGGAGGGAACAAAATAGCTTGACCGCCATGAAATGGGGAAGCAGAAAATATCATTCCATAAAAAGCACTATCTAAAATATTCCCAATCGCTCCAGCTAAGATGAGTGAAAATGAAATGATTAAAGCCAAACGATCTTTTGATTTAATCATTTTGTGGAGGAGATAAAATAAAAACCCGACGGCAAGAATTCTAAATACGCTTAAAACTAGTTTTCCGGTGGCTCCACCCAGACTTAGACCAAAGGCCATGCCTTCATTTTCGACAAAATGTATTCTTGCCCAATTGAGACCAAAAAGAAGAAATTCTTCTCCTTGATGCATATGTGTCTTGACCCAAATTTTGGAACTTTGATCAATAATTAAAATCGAAAGTATGATTCCCAGACTTACGAGTAGGTAGATTTTTTGCTTCATCAGGGTTCAAAGGTAGAAAAAAAGCTGATTTGGCGGAAACATGTATTCATATATTTAGGTTTGTTGTACAGCAATACTGGAGATCTACATCACCAGCTATGTCATATTTTCAACATTAAATTAAACCATTGGACCTGTCATTTAAGTGTAAATATTAAAAAGTCAAACAAGAAATTCTTTAGCATTTTATAAAAAAAGGGTGCATGGACACTAAATTAGCTTTAATGAATATTCTTTAAATTGTAATGTATTTAAACTATTTTCATTCACTAAGTATTGAATAAAAGAAATAATTTAAATTTTTAAAAATTGTATTGTAATGCTCAAATATTGCAACTCTGTGTCACATTTTAATTTAATGAAAAACATATTTAGTATTTATATTTTAATCATGATATTAGATTGATCTATCATTGTTTTAATGAGTTGAAATTTGTATAACTAATGATAAACTTTAACAAGCCTGATCATTTGTAAACATCAAGTAATAAAGATTTATTTAGAATGGATTTAAATCAGAAGTTAGTCCTAATTTAGAATTATCTTTACCTTTTAAATTTACCAAACTCATGTCTACAGCACCTTTCTGTCATTTACATTGCCATACCCAATATTCATTGCTTGATGGCGCTACTGATATTTCTTCTATGATGGCAAAGGCGAAAGCAGATCATATGACCGCCGTAGCAATGACAGACCATGGCAATATGTTTGGTTGTTTTAGTTTTGTAAAAGAAGCTAAAAGTAAAGGCTTGAAGCCTATTTTGGGTTGTGAATTTTATATGGTTAAAGATCGCCATAAACAGTCATTTCTCAAATCAGGTGGCGAAAAAGATGAACGATTTCACCAACTGCTACTGGCTAAAAATCAAGAAGGTTATGAGAATTTGTCCAGGTTGTGTTCGTTGGGATTTATTGAAGGACTTTATGGAAAATTTCCACGAATAGATAAAGAACTTTTATTAAAATACCATAAGGGATTGATAGCAACCAGTTGTTGCATCGGTGCAGAAATTCCTCAAGCTATCATCAAAGGAAAATTAGATGAAGCCGAGAATTTATTGAAGTGGTGGTTGGATTTATTGGGTGAAGATTTCTACATAGAAATTCAAAGACAAGGTGGAAATAATGATTTGGATGACATGGGGATTAGTCAAGAGCAAGTTAACCAGCACTTACTTCGCTTGGCTAAGAAATATAATGTAAAAGTAATTGCAACCAATGATGTTCATTATCTTGAAGAAGAAGATTCAGTGCCTCATGACATACTATTATGTGTGAATACGAATTCATTTGTTGAAGAAAAAAATAGATTTAAATTTTCGAGTTCAGAATATTTTTTTAAAACATCTGCACAAATGCAAGAACGATTTGCAGATGTTCCTGAAGCCATTGCACATACACTGGAAATTGCAGATAAGTGTTTTGTCCCTAATTTAGAACGCGATATTTTATTACCTGCTTTTCCTGTTCCAAAAGAATTTAGCGATCAAACTACTTACTTAAGACATTTGGTTTATGAAGGAGCAAAAGTTCGATATGGAATGATTGATGATAAGCTTCGTTCCAGATTGGATTTCGAATTAGAGGTTATACTTAAAATGGGGTTTGCTGGTTATTTTTTGATTGTTCAGGATTTTATTTTGGCAGCAAGAAAACTGGGTGTAAGTGTTGGTCCTGGACGGGGATCTGCTGCAGGATCTGCGGTAGCTTTTTGTTTAACCATAACGGATATCGATCCCATAAAATATAATTTGCTTTTTGAGCGGTTTTTGAATCCGGAACGTATCAGTATGCCCGATATAGATATAGATTTTGATGATAAGGGCAGGGATAAAGTCCTAGATTATGTCGTAAAAAAATATGGGCATAATCAGGTGGCTCAGATTGTAACTTTCGGTACCATGGCAGCTAAGTCTTCCATAAGGGATGTGGCCCGGGTTAAACAATTGGATCTTGCTTCAGCGGGTAGATTGGCCAAATTAGTACCTGCGAAACCCGGCATTTATTTAAAAAATTTATTGGATCTGGAACAAAATATATCTGATGATTTAAGTCCAGAAGAAAAGGGAAACGTTCAGGAATTGAGGCGTGTATTGCAGACTCCAGGATTGGAATCAGAAGTATTAATTACCGCAAAAAAATTAGAAGGGTCTGTTCGAAATACAGGAGTTCATGCAGCAGGTGTTATTATTGCTCCTGAAGACATTATGAAATACTTACCTGTGAGTACTGCAAAGGATACGGACCTTTGGGTAACACAAGTAGAAGGTAGCGTTATTGAGTACACCGGTATGTTAAAAATGGACTTTCTTGGACTGACCACATTAACAATCATAACGGATACGATTAATAATATTGTCAAAAGACATGGTGAAGCAGCGCGGATTCAACTTAAAGATATTCCTTTGGATGATGAAAAGACATTAGAACTTTTTCAATTGGGGAATACAGTTGGTATATTCCAGTTTGAATCTGATGGAATGCGAGGACATTTAAAAAATTTGAGACCGACAGGAATAGAAGACATTATTGCAATGAATGCTTTGTTTCGTCCCGGGCCAATGGAATACATTGAAGATTTTATTGAGAAGCGACACCATAGAAGACCTGTTGTATATCCCCATATCTGGATGGAAGAAATATTAAAGCCAACTTATGGTATTATGGTCTATCAGGAACAGATCATGCAGGCTGCTCAAATTATGGCGAATTATAGTTTAGGTGAAGCTGATATTTTAAGACGAGCCATGGGTAAGAAGAAGAAAGAAGAGATGGATAAACAAAGATCTCTTTTCACTGAGCGGGCTATGGATAAAGGCATAGAAGAGAATCATGCTAAAGATATTTTTGACGTCATGGCCAAATTTGCTTCTTATGGTTTTAACCGATCTCATGCGGCTGCTTATTCAGTATTAGCCTTTCAAACGGGATATCTGAAAGCACATTATCCGGCAGAATTTATGGCGGCTGTATTGACTGCGAATAAAAACAATTTAGAGGATTTAAGAAGTTATTTGAATGAATGTAAGATGATGCGGGTTACTGTTTTGGGTCCAGATATAAACGAAAGTGAATTGGACTTTACAGTAAATTCAAAAGGGGAAATTCGTTTTGGATTATCAGCATTAAAAGGAATTGGTGAAGGTCCGGTAGAAGATTTGTTGGAGAACAGAACACAGAAGGGACCTTTCGTAGATTTTCTGGATATGGTCAAGCGATTAAGTTCAAAAAGTTTTAATAAAAAAGTAATAGAAAGCTGTGTATACGGTGGTGCCTTTGATCGATTTGAAGGAATGCACAGAGCTCAATATTTTGCACCTTATGATAAATATGAGACATATATTGAGTTTATGTTGAAGTGGGGATTACAGTATCATCATTCGAATAATAATTCGATGGGTTCATTGTTTGGTGCACTTGAGGAGGAAGAAGTTAAAGCACCATTGGCACCTATTTGTGAGCCTTGGAACATGATACAGTTATTGAATTATGAAGTTGAAGTAGCGGGAATTTATTTAAGTGCTCACCCTTTAGATGATTATCGAAGAGAGATCAAATATGGAGCTAGTTGCAGTATTGATCAAATAGATAAATATAAAAAACCAGAGTTACGAAATGTTAAAATAAGATTGTGCGGCATTATAACTGAAGTTCAACATAGAACCAATCAAAAAGGTGAGGGTTATGGATCTTTCACACTACAAGATTATCACGGTTCAATAACCATGTATTTATATAAAGAGCAATATAGAAATCATAAAAATTTATTAGAAGTAGGAACGACATTGATGGTAGAAGGTACTTATGAATTAGATACCTGGAGGCAATCTGATGAATGGAAGTTTAGAATACAGACCATAATGCTATTGTCATCCACATTAGAATATATTACCAAGAAAATGTCTTTATACTTAAACATTGCCCATTTATCCGACGAAACTATTCGACGAATAGATCAAACCTGCAAGAAGAATAAGGGGCATCAGATTTTAAAATTTGTTGTGTTGGATACAGAGCAGGAAATTAGTCTAACGTTCGTAGGATTGAAGAAAAAAGTCAATGTGTGCAATGAATTATTAGCAGACCTTGAAGACATTGGATTGCATTATAAATTGAATTAAAAAACAAACTGTATATACAGTAACATTTAACAGACTATTAAATCAAAAATGCCAATCTATTCTAAGTGATTAATCATGAATCTACTTGAAAAGAAATTAACAGATTTTTTTACGCCACAGTAATCGTCTGATCTAAATACACATCTTGTATGGTATTAAGGATTTCAATACCTTGAGCAAATGGTTTTTGGAAGGCTTTGCGACCAGAAATTAATCCCATGCCACCTGCTCTTTTATTGATTACTGCTGTGGTTACAGCTTCTTGAAGATCAGTAGCTCCTTTAGATTCTCCACCTGAATTGATCAAACCCGATCTTCCCATATAGCAGTTGATCACTTGATATCGACACAGGTCTATTGGATGATCAGAAGATAATTCTGAGTACATTTTAGGATTTAATTTTCCATACGAAGAGCCACCCATGTTTAAGGCTTCATAACCCCGATTAATAGTAGGGAGTTTTTGTTTGATGATATCGGCTTGAATGGTTACTCCAAGGTGATTGGCCTGACCGGTCAAGTCTGCTGAAGTATGATAATCTACACCATCTTTTTTAAAAGCTGAATTGCGAATGTAACACCAAAGGACTGTGGTCATTCCTAATTCATGGGCGTAATCAAAAGCTTTGGCTATTTCCACAATTTGCCTACCGCTTTCTTCTGATCCGAAATAAATGGTGGCCCCAACTCCTACCGCACCCATATCCCATGCATTTTTAATAGTGCCAAAAAGTATCTGGTCTGCCTTATTTGGATAGGTTAATAATTCATTATGATTGACTTTGACGATAAAAGGAATATGATGCGCGTATTTTCGTGCTACTGAGGCAAGCACACCATATGTCGAAGCAACGGCATTACATCCCCCTTCGATAGATAATTTTACTATATTTTCAGGATCAAAATACATAGGATTTGGAGCAAAAGAAGCACCAGCGCTATGCTCAATTCCCTGATCAACTGGAAGTATAGAAACATATCCCGTACCAGCTAATCTCCCATGATTGATAATGGATTGTATGCTTCCGAGTGTTCGAATACTTCTATTGGATGGAATCCAGATTTTATCTACGGAATCCTTTGCCGGTAAATGCAAGTGTGATTTATCAATTGTTTTACACTGGTGATCCAAAAGAAATGATGCCTGATCTCCTAGTAAATTATGTATTTGTTGATTTGCCATTTTTATTAATTATAATAATTATAATTCAGAAAAGCCTGAAGTAGATAAGATAGTTTCATTGTATTAACGAAAATTTTATTTTTTTCTTTCAATAACTACAACACCATCTGCCATAAATTTCATTTCTTCTTCTGGTTGGGTAATTGCTTCAATTTCAGCACTGGATTTGCCTTCATCCTCTGCATAATGTTTTAATTCATCAACAGAAGTTACTTGTTTGAAGGCTTTTCCCCGAACGATAACTCGACTTGATGATAAGTCTTTAGGTACAAAAAAGCCATAATCAGCAAATTTAACAAAGAGACCTGTTGAATCAGATGGTGATTGACTAAGCATCATCCAGCATCCTTTCGCCTGGCAAACTCCGGTAACATAGCCATTAACTGCACACATAATTGAGTCATTGGTTTTTAAGGAGGCCAATACATCATTAACACTTAAAGCACCGGATACATCAATAGAATCTCCAAAAACTTCCGGAGTATAAGCAGTATTAGTTAATTCATTGGAAGAAGCAATTTCTTTGTTATTTTGTTTGCAGCTTATGGTCAATAATAAAAGGAAGGCTAATAAATTGGTTTTCATGAATAATTGTTTTGTTTTAGCAAAGATATAGCTACTCAAACATATAATAAAATGATCTTTAGTGTTGTTTAATAGATATCGTTTTCGGAACAAAATCCAATCCATCATCGAATTAGAACATGACTGGATTTTCTGATTAATTGGTATTCATTTTTAGGAAAAAAAATATCCAAGGATAAAGATACTTTTACCATCTTTTTACAAAAAAACTTAAATATGCACAAACTGCTTAGTTTAATATTTATAGTATTGATAATGAGTGAATTATCAGGTCAAAATTGTGTCCGGGGCAATTGCGTTAATGGATTCGGAACCATTACATTTAGCAATAATGCCCGTTATACTGGTGAATTTAGAGGCGGTAAAATGGAAGGCCGTGGCCTTTTTTATTATTCTAACGGAAACAAATATATTGGGCAATGGAAAGGTGGATTAAGACATGGGGAAGGCAAACTTGTTAAAAAAGATGGAAATATCTATACAGGTAATTTTATCAATGATAAAATTCAAGGACAAGGAACTATGAACTATAGTTCCGGTGACCGATATGTTGGTCAATGGAATAAGGAACAAGTGAATGGTAAAGGAAACTACTATTTTAAAAATGGAGATCGGTATGAAGGAAACTTTCTGAACGGTCAATTTGAGGGAGAAGGTAGTTTTTTCTATTCTGATGGTTCAAACTACAAAGGTTCATGGAAGGCTTCTCAACGTTCGGGGTATGGAGAATACAATGATGGCAAGGGTAAGACTTATTCAGGCCAATGGCTAGCAGACAAGGCAGTTAAAGTTATCGTTGACGATTTAGCTGATTTGGAAGAGGAGGAAGTAAAGGATACTGTTGTAACCAAACCAGTTGTTAAAGAAGAAGGAAAGGTTAATGTTGTCCAGGTGTGTGATGAAAAATTACCTAATTGTAATACCAGTTTTTGTAAATCAGGTCGCGGTATTCTAGATTATGCTGACGGCTCAAAATATGTTGGAGAATTTGTTAATGGCGATCCTAAAGGAAAAGGAATTTGTTATTATGCAAATGGTGATCGTTACGAAGGATATTGGGACAACCACGCTCCTCATGGAGAGGGAACCATGTTTTTTAAATCTGGATTGGTGTATGGTGCTATGTGGAATCATGGTCAATCCACAAAACAATTATTAAGTAAACAGGAATTTGTCTTTAATGATAAAATCCAGGTTGATAAAAATAAAGAAGTTAAGATATGGAGTGTCATCGTAGGTATTTCAAAATACGAGCATATGCCTTCCTTAAAATATGCGGATGATGATGCCTATAGAATCTATGCTTTTCTAAAAAGCCCTGAAGGTGGTGCATTACCGGACAATCAAATTAAAATATTGGTCGATGAGGATGCTACACGAAACAATATTCTAAAAGCGATGAATGATTTGTTTATGCGGGCTGATGAGAATGATGTGGTTATGTTATACTACAGCGGTCATGGATTGGAAGGTACTTTTATTCCGATAGATTATGACGGATTTGATCATGCTTTACAACATGATGAAGTAAAAGAAATGTTTAATAAAAGTAAGGCCAAACACAAGGTTTGTTATGCGGATGCATGTCATTCTGGTAGTTTGTTAGCTGCAAAAAGCCCATTTTCTTCCTCATTAATGTATTTCTATGAAGATCTGGATAAGGCTAGTGGGGGCACTGCATTTATGATGTCCTCAAAAAGCAAAGAATACAGCTTGGAAGATGGTGGTTTGAGGCAAGGTATTTTTTCTCATTTTTTAATTAGAGGTTTAAAAGGTGAAGCTGATAAAGATCATAATTTGACCATTACCATATCGGAATTATTTAATTATGTTTATTCAAACGTCAGAGATTATACAGGACAGGCGCAAACACCTTTAATTGCGGGTGATTATAATGAGCAAATGCCAGTTGGCTTTTGCAGAGTTGAAAAATAATATCAAAAAAGGGCAGTATAATAGGGTATTTTAGAATTTTTATACCTGAAAAGTAAATTTGGATCGGGATTTGAGAGGTTTAAATTAAGATGAAGGCAATCATTCCTGTTGCAGGTGCTGGGACAAAGCTTAGACCATTTACTTTTACCCAACCTAAACCATTGATTCCAGTGGCCGGTAAGCCTATTATTGCATTTATATTGGATCAAATGATTCAATCCGGTGTGACAGAATTTATTTTTGTAATAGGTTATCTTGGAGATAAAATCAAAATCTATTTAGACGAACACTATCCTCATATTCACAAGGAGTATGTAGTACAGGGAGAAAGAATGGGATTAGGACATGCCATATATACCTGTCAATCTTTAATTCAAGACTCTGAGGAAGTATTAATTCAATTAGGAGATACGATCCTTGACCTTGATTTCAAGGTTTTTATGAATTCCAGGAAGAATACTTTGGCAGTCCGGAAAGTCAGTGATCCAAGAGCCTTCGGGGTTGTAGAATTGGATGATCAAGGATTGGTCAAAAGATTGGTTGAAAAACCACAGATACCAAAATCTAATTTGGCCATAGTAGGCTTATATAAGATCTGTGATTTTAGTCAATTGATCAAAGCATTACAGTACAATATTGACCATAATTTTAAAACTAGAGGAGAATTTCACTTAACGGATGGGTTGATGAGAATGTTGGAGTGGGGAAATCATTTTGAAGTGATGGAAGTGAAGAATTGGTTTGATTGTGGAAAGAAGGATATCCTTCTGGAGACGAATGCGACGATGTTAGAAAGGCAAACTCAAAATCCAGTCCATCATAATGCGGAACATTCGATAATTATAGAACCTTGCCATATTGGAAAAAATTGTCAAATAAAGCATTCGATCATTGGTCCCTATGTTACTCTTGGGGATGATACACAAATTGATAATGCCATTATTAAGAATGCTATAATTGGAAATTTTACTATTCTTGATAATGTAGTCATTCAGAATTCGATTATTGGAAATGATGCCATTATAAAGGGCAGATATCAAAGTTTTAATATTGGAGACAATACTGAAATAGATATGGTATAAATAATTTCTATTTAAATAATTTCAAACGCAACTTGATAATAATTATTTACAGCTCCAATTAATTTGGTCTTCAAATAAAAACTATCCTGAATCATTTTAAAAGCAAAAAATTCATGATTCGGAACATTAAATTCATCAAACAATAGTATATCACCTTTTCTTAAATAGGGATATAACATAGCCATGGAATACAGTGTTGAGCTAAATAAATCGGCATCAAAATGAATGATTTTTTGTTTGCTTAATTCCGACTTATGTTGTTCTATAAATACAGGTAAGGTATCCTGAAATAGACCTTTATAAAAAGCAACTCTGGAATCATTTAATTCAGGGATAACAGCATGCATTTCTCCTTTATCATAATACATTCCCCATTGTTCCGGTAAGCCTTCAAAAGTATCAAATCCAAATAGACGGGTATCTGCGTTTTTTAAATGACTGGCCCACCATTTAAATGAATGACCTTCAAACACGCCCAATTCAATATAACACAGATTAACATCTGTTAAGGATTTTGAGCTAGCAATGTATTCAAATAATTGAAGGCGTTTGTTGTAATTTCTTGTTAAAGTAAAGAAGTCATTAAAGGGAATTTTTGAATGTTGAGTAGCCGCCCATTTAGAAAGAGCTAAGGTATTTGATAAAAATAATAATGGTTTTTGTAAAAATCCAAACAACACATGTGGTCGAAAAAGAATGGTCAATCCTTTGAGTATCGCATTTAATTTGAGAATAAAAAATTTCATGTTGAATCGGTATAATGTGGTTTTGGACTAGTTTATGAAAGGGAGTCACTAATAAGCGCGAACATCATTTTTTTCCATATAATTGATAAATGCTGTATTTACTATTTTATTTCC
>Ga0154020_10004479_pt1 | contig 16645 bp, 13 predicted proteins | sample Klosneuvirus_201_FD_109709 | JGI IMG/M metagenome (GOLD analysis project Ga0154020, IMG submission 109709) | Active sludge microbial communities from wastewater, Klosterneuburg, Austria - Klosneuvirus_20160825_MG | ecosystem: Engineered > WWTP > Aerobic digester > Activated sludge | place...
GAACGATCCGTCGGGGTTGAGTACCTTACACCCTGCGATACCCGCCGAGGGCTCGTTGTCCATGTAGCGGACCATGACGTTCAGCGTATCATGACCAACGATGGTATCGGGATTCAGGAAGAGCACATACCGTCCGTTGCATTCTTCGAGTCCGCGGTTGTTGGCCTTTCCAAAGCCAATGTTCTCCGGAAGCGCTATCCACGTTACATCGGGAAAGAGCGGCTGGAGATCGGCAACGGAATTGTCTTGCGAGTTGTTATCGACAACGATCACTTCCTTCGTTACGCCGGGCAATACCGCCTGTAACGATCTCAAACACTGAAGGAGATAGTCCTTCACATTGTAGTTAACGATGAGGACGGAGATGTCCGGCTTCACGTTACCGCTTCCCAAAGGAGAAGATGGTTGCGAGTTTGAGTTTCCAGACGAGGAAAGCAGCTTCATACACGATGTTCTTCGACATCTTTGAAACGCCACTGACACGGTCGGTGAAGATGATCGGTAGTTCGAACATCCGAGCCTTGAGTCTCCACGCCTTGTAGTTCATTTCTATCTGGAAAGCATAGCCGTTTGACTTGATCTTCCCGAGGTCGATCTTACGAAGCACCTCTGCACGGAAACACTTGAAGCCCCCTGTGGCATCGGCGATGGGCATGCCGGTGATCACACGCGTATAGATGTTGGCGAACCAACTCAGGAGCAACCTGCTCATAGGCCAGTTGATGACGTTCACACCCTGTACATAGCGGGATCCAATGACCAGATCATGGACCTTGATCGCATCAAGGAATCGTAGTAGGTCCTTAGGGTCGTGCGAGAAGTCGGCATCCATCTGCATGATGATGTCGTACCCCAAGTCGAGGGCCTTGGCAAACCCGGCGCAGTAGGCAGTACCGAGACCAAGTTTGCCCGTTCGTTCAACGATGTGGACACGTAGGTCTGTGAGCATCCGCTCGCGGACGAGTTTGGCTGTGCCATCGGGCGAACCGTCATCGATCACAAGGATGTGGGTTTCGGGTACAACGCCGTGGACAGCATCGATCATGCGAATGATGTTGTCGCTTTCGTTGTAGGTAGGTATGCAGACGATACTTTTCACGCTTGGCCATGTCCTCTGAGCATGACAAAAACTGTACGCACCATGATCTCGAGATCGAGCTTAAAGGACATGTTCTCGATGTAGAAGAAGTCATAGCGAAGCCGCTGTTGGATCTCTTCCAATGATTCAGGATTGGACTTCGCCTTAACCTGCCACCATCCTGTTACACCCGGACGAACCTTGAGCCTGCGTCGATAATACGGCAACATCTCGGTGAACTTGTCAACATAGAAGGGCTGTTCCGGACGTGGCCCAACCAGCGACATCTCACCCTTGAGCACATTCCACAACTGCGGTATCTCGTCGAGGTGCGTTTTTCTGATGAACCGCCCAACCGGCGTCACGCGTGGATCATTCTGGTCCGTCCACGTTGGACCGCGGCGGTCGTCCACATACATCGATCGGAACTTGGCCATGCGGAAGACGTGACCTAATCTGCCCACACGGTCTTGTACAAAGAACATCGGCCCCTTGGACGTCACTCGAACGGCAAGCGCTGTGAGCAGCCACACGGGCATTCCCACCACAAGGACGATCACACTGAAGAGAATGTCGAGCGTGCGTTTGGCGAATTCTTCCCAAGGCTGCATCAGCTCCGGACTCACTTCGATAAGGGGCGAGCCATAGATCTGTTGGGTACGAGCCTGGCCGGAGAAGATCTCGTAGAGATCCCGGACGATCTTCACAAGACATCCTTCGTCTGCAGCTTCAGCGGTGACCTTCAGCAATGCATCATGGTCCGTGTGATCCATCGTCACCAGCACCTCGCGCGGACGAAGGGCAGCCATCACGCGCTGCACGTCATTGATACCGCCAAGGATCGGTCCTGGAAGTCCATGCGGCAACGTAGATGTTGCATCCACGATGATGATACCCCGCACATCGTAGCCCCATGCCGGCTCATCATGAAGATCAACAAACAACTCGCGGAGTCGAGCAACCGAACCCACAAGAACTGTTGGAATCTTGATCACGCCGTGTTCACGAAGTCGACGCTGCAGTTGTCGCGCAGACAGTCTGCCGATGCAAACAAGCGTGAACAGAACAAGCCAATACATCACAAACACAAAACGAGGGTTGCTTTGATACTCTGGAGAACTCGTTGCGAAGATGGCCAAGAAGACCACCGCCGAGCCGAGGAAGGTATGTCGCAGAACCGTGAAGAACTCATCGAACGGTGAGCGGACATAGAAGTCGCGGTACAAGCCCCCTAACCAGAATACAACGCTCCAATACGCACAAGACATCAGGGCGATCACCATGTAGCCTTCCATGGTGAAACTCCGAATATCGGAAAGCACCAAGGGGCGTATCAGTTGATAGACGGCAAAACTCAGCGTAAAGGCGATGAGATCGAAATACATCTGCATCATGCGCGGACGCAGCAGGATGCCGAGTCTGCTCCCGGGTGCAAGGTGCACTTGGGCAGAAACGGGGCGAGATGGATGTTCGATGGTAGCAGACATGATCTTCAGCGTGAACGTCGTAGGATTTTGGTCAAGAGAACTACGTCAGATCTGTGAATGAGTCCGGATGCAAGTGCCGAAACGATCGCCACTGCACACGAGCCGGCGATGGCCGAAAGCACTGGGACAGAGGATGAAAGCCATGTAGTGGCCACCATACCTGAGGCAATCACCGTGCAGCATCGGAGCACAAACAACAAATCTAGCTGTTCGCCGAGGATGCGTCGCAACACAACGAAACAGATGGCGGCACCTGCGATCACTGTTGCAAGCCGTGAGTAAACGGCTCCAAGGGAACTCAAGGACGGTATAAAGGCAAGTCCAAAGGCTGCAGAGAAGATCAACAGCCCGCCAGCGATCCAGATGTTGTTCCGTTGCTTCCCTACCGTTACCGTGAATTCCTGACTGAAGACGAGTATCGCCACAAGCGGCGCTGTCCACAAGAACCAGTAGAACTGGATACTTTCTGCCGCATACCTTCCGCCGCTCACGAGGTCGATGAAGAGCGGGATCAACGGTCCAGCAACGCAGACCAACAACACCGTTGCAACCACCAACATTCGTATCACCGTGAGGGATACATCGGTGCGTCTCTGCGAATCATCCTTGCCCGTACGCGCGATCTCGGGCATAACGGCCAATGAAACAGCCTGAGGGAGCACAACAAGGAACGGTCCCATGGACGCATAGATGGCACCTAGCACACCCACATCACGCGGCGTACCGAACCATTCAAGTAGGATAGTATCCAGCGAGGCATGTACTCCTATCAGCGCTACGGAGGAGATCACCGGTATGGACTCCACTACAAGGGCCTTCATTTCTTTGATGCGGACGAAGGACGGACGGATGAACTCACCGCGGTCGAGCATCACCAGGATCACAAACCCCGGCAGCGCGGAGATCGTGTAGGCTATGATAACAGTGAATGGATCGAGCGACGTACGCCACCACCAGATCATCGCGGTGAACAACATCGCATCGGCAATACCAAGAAGAGAGATCACATGGAATCGAGAGGTGGTTCTGTAAGGGGCTTCAACCGCATACCTCAACATTGTAGTGCGTGCGGCGATGAGCAGGTACAAGGACCAGATCACCACGTCGAGAACGGCATACCCCGAGACGTATGCATAGACAGCACTCACCGCCGTAGCAACAACCCACATTCCAAGTCGCAATGCTATGGCCGACGAGATGATCTGCGGTGCACGCTCTCGTTCTTGGACCACTCGTCGAATGAGGATCCCATTCATTCCAAAATCAACAAGGACCCCAACAATGAGATCCGTCATTCTTCGCTCGAAGAAGAGTGTGCCGTTCTCTTCCTTGGTGAGCGTTGATAGGATCATCCGTTGCGCAAGAAAGACCAGGAGCAGGATAGCCCCCTGCGATGCGATGATCCAGGCGCTGCCCGAGAGTACCCGAGCTGATAACGATCGCTCGTTGGTTGGAGTTGACGCCACGGAGCGGTTACCGGAACCGTTAGCGGAGGATGGAGATCATCGTTGCCGTAAGCGCAACAACACTCGTGATGATGCTTGCGATAATGGCATAGGTCTGGATCTGTGTTCCTACAGGAATGTCTGGTGGACGTGGCACATAGATCTCGTCACCGGGTTCTACGAAGACCTCGTCGTCGTCCTCTACCCACACCTTTGATCTTCCCTTGACGATACGGGCACGATCTTCTTCTGCACCTGTGGCATATCCGCCGGCATGTTCTACGTACCAAGAGAGACGTTTTTTTGGGCTGAACGGGACATATCCCGGACGGAGGACCTGACCATAGACGTAGACACGATCGGGTGTTGGCTGGATCACAACGATGTCGCCCGGGAACAATGCGATGTTCTCCGATGATGCTGTGTCCTTGATGGCCCGCACCATATCACACGACACATATGGAAGTCGATACTTCTGATCGATATGATACCGAGTGGTATCCTCAAGTGTAAGGTCGGAGTATTGGAAGTTGCGATAGGCATCATCACGCTGCTGCGTCATGGTCACCGGACCGCGATCCGGACGCACCACGTAGGACAATGCAAGCGAGGCACCGGCTGTAAGCCCGCCAACACTTGCAACGGCCTCACTCAGGCGCGTTACACCCGGGATGATCACCACAGCTCCTGGTGAATTCACCTCACCATAGACTTGGATCACACCTTGCGCTTGTGCAGCACCGGTCTCTGCCTTGCGCTCCACGATGATCGTGCTTCCGGGTTGAAGCTCAATGTCCTCACCTACGATGTGGAAGTTGGCATCCACGTTCAGCATCTGCTTTCCGCCACCAGCTGATTGCACAAGGATCACTCGGTTGAGATCTGCATCGTCTGTTGGACCGCCGGCAGCAGCAAGTAGCAAGGACACTCGGTCACCGGTCTTATACGCAAGTGTTGTTGGCGTAGCAACGGAACCGGAGATCGAGATCGTGTGAACATTGCGGTCTTCGAACGGCACCGTGATCTCGTCGCCTTCCCGAACATGCGGGTCGAGGTATGAGAATCCTTCCACTCGTGCCTTTGGAAGATCGGCCGTGCTTGATCCGGTCTTATGTCTCACCGACACATTACGCATGGCATACGGCCCGAGCATATATCCGGAGCTCCGCGTGAGTTCCTGCGCCTTGGTCGGAATAGCGTTCACACCACCGCTTTTTGCCATCTCTGCCATTCCCCCATCCTTGCTCATCAGCCAGGGCTGACGCATGAGGGTAAGGAAGGTGGACACACGCATAGAGGCCGGTACGGCGTAGGTGCCGGGATAGGTCACGTTTCCGCGGAGTGCCACATAAACAAGACGTGCCCTGCGTAGCGTGATAAAGATCTCCACATTGGCAGACCTGCTCTTCATCAGATTTTGGAGGGTATCCCGAAGCCCCTTGAGCGTCATTCCGGCCACACTGAAGACGCCAGTGCGCTCCATCATGATCGTGTTCTCAGGGGTGACCATCGTCATCTTTTCTGCAAAGTCCAGCCCCGTTGTCTGATACGAGAGAATATCCCCCGGTCCCAGATAATACACGGAAGGGTCCACCACATCATCGGTGGGCAGTTGATCGGCTGTGAGAAGCGACGAAAGACTGGTCTGACTACGGGATGAAGCTCCCATTCTGTCCATATCGAACGAGCTTCCGCCCCCTTGTGAAAATGCAAGGGCAGGCACGAGAAGCACGATGAGGCACACAAAGGCACCGCGCAATAGGCTGGCAGACAGGCGCATCCAAACTCTGGTCAGTGGGGGTAAGGGGCTTTCCGACGCCGCAAAGTTACGAATAGTGTGCCGTGATGACGGCTGCAATGCGATCTGCAGCATGACCGTCCCATAACGGCGGTACCTGACCGGCTCTCATACCGCCGGAGCGGATCATGGCAACGGCCTGGAGAATTCCGCTGCGGGTGGGTTCCACGAGGACGTTGGTACCTATTTCAACAGTCACGGGACGTTCTGTGGTTGTCCTCGACGTGATACAGGGAACCCCAAGAGCGGTGGTTTCTTCTTGGATGCCGCCGGAGTCCGTGAGAACAAAGGCTGCCAGGCGCATCAGCGCCAAGAAGTCCACATATCCTACTGGATCGATCATGTGGACATTCGCCGGCACCTCGATACCGAGGTTCTGCAGATTCTTCCGTGTGCGCGGGTGCACAGGGAAGACCATTGGCATATCCGATGCCACGGTTGACAGGACGTCTACGATCATTCGCAGCTGTACGGGATCGTCCACGTTGCTCGGACGGTGCATGGTGACCAAGGCATAGTTGCCCGGTTGAAGACCGAGATCAACATGAATAGTGCTCTTCTCAGATTTCGGTAGTGCGTACAACAAGGAGTCGATCATCGTATTCCCAACGAAGTGAATACGTGAGGGATCCACTCCGTCGTGCTGAAGATGTGCCATACCACTCGCTTCGGTAACGAATAGATCGTCAACGATGGCGTCCGTGGCAATTCGATTGATCTCCTCTGGCATCATCCGATCGAACGATCGCAACCCAGCCTCAACGTGTGCTGTTCGGATGCCAAGTTTTACACTTACCAATGCACAGGCGATGGTACTGTTGACATCGCCCACAACGATCACGTAGTCGGGCTTGGCCTCTGCACATACCTGCTCAAATCCAGTCATCACGCGCGCTGTCTGCTCTGCATGTGATCCGCTTCCAACGCCGAGAAACCATGACGGGTGCGGCATATCGAGGTCACGGAAAAAGGCATCGGACATCGCAGCATCATAATGTTGTCCAGTATGGACGATATGATGCTCCCACGTTTCCGAATACGCCCCAAACGCTCGATGGATCGGCGCTACCTTCATGAAGTTAGGTCGAGCCCCAACAACGGAGAGGATCTTCTTCACTTGCCATCCCCGAGAAGAACCACGTTCTTCTTCGATCCGCGCACGTCCTTGGTTGCATTGCGTGTATCGATCACAACCTTGGCGTTCTTCACGATCATGTTGATATCGAACGAACTGTGATCTGTTGTGATCACAACCACATCGTGTTTCTTGATGTAGGCCGGAGTGAGTGACTTGAGGCTCGTGAGGCGTTTTCCATGCACGTCAACTGACGGGATGAAGGGATCGAAGTAACTGATGTTTTGGATGCCGTCTTCGATGCATAGTTCAGCAACCTTCAGCGCCGGTGAGTGACGCAGATCGTCTACGTCTTTCTTAAAGGCCATACCCAGCAGCAGAACCTTTGCACTCTTCAACGTCACCGGTTGTTTGGCGATCTCACGTTCGATCATGGCGCGCACATAGAACGGCATCGACTCGTTCACTTCCGCTGCAAGCGTGATGAAGTTGGTAACGAAGTCCACCTCACGTGCTGCCCACGACAGATAATACGGGTCGATCAAAATGCAGTGTCCGCCAATTCCCGGTCCGGGATAGAACGGCATGAAGCCAAACGGCTTTGTCTTAGCGGCATCAACAACTTCCCAGATGTTGATACCCAGTCGGTCACACAGCTGTGCAAGTTCATTGACCAGGGCGATGTTCACACTGCGGAAGATGTTCTCCAGCAGCTTCTCCATCTCGGCAACGGCCGGCGAGCTCACTGGAACCACTTCATTGATGATGCGTTGGTTCACAGCAACGGCAAGTTCTGTACAGGCGCTGGTGACGCCCCCTACCACTACAGGCGTATTCTTTGTTGTCCAGGTTGTATTCCCTGGGTCGATACGTTCGGGAGAGAAGGCCAGGAAGTAGTCGCGACCGCATTCGAGCTTCGTTGCATCGAGGATCGGTTTGACGTAGTTGTCTGTTGTGCCGGGGAACGTGGTGCTTTTGAGGATCACAAGCTGACCCGGGCGAAGATGTTCCGCTACACCCTTCGTTGCATGTACGATATGAGAAATGTCCGGATCCTTGTTCGGCGTGAATGGCGTAGGAACACAGATGTAGATCACATCACAGTCCTTGGCCATTGCAAAGTCCGTGGTGGCCGAGAGCTTCTTGGACTTCTTCACCACATCACGGATCGCATCATCATCGAGGTCTTGAATGTAGTTCTTGCCAGAACGCAAGAGCTTGATCTTCTCTTCGCTGGTATCGATGCCTATGGTCTTGATACCGCTCTTGGCGAATTCAAGGGCAAGGGGCAGACCAACGTACCCAAGACCAACAACACCAACGGTCATGGAACCGCTGAGGATGCTAGCCATGAGGTGTTCCTCAGGAAGGTTGATGGTTGTACTCGGATTACCTGCACGGCGGAGCGCCATGGAAATTCCTTACAGTGTTCGGTGATAATGCTCTTGGTAGTAGGTGCGGTACTCGCCGCTCCGAACATGGTCGCACCATGTTTGATGCTGCATGTACCATGCTACAGTTGCTTCGAGTCCGTCGTCAAATGTCCACTCCGGCTTCCAACCCAATTCCATCTGCGCCTTTGTTGCATCGATAGCATACCGTCTGTCATGGGCCTTGCGGTCCGTGACGTGTTCGATCAATGCATGATCGCTCTTGGTATGACGCAGGATCTCGTGCACCACATCGATGTTCGCTCGCTCTCCAAAGCCGCCGAAGTTGTAGACCTCTCCCTGACGTCCACGTTCAAGGGCAAGAAGGAGCCCCGTACAATGGTCATCAACGTGGAGCCAGTCTCGTACCTGGCGTCCGTCCCCGTAGACCGGAAGTGGACGTTGCTCCATGGCATTGAGCGTCATCAAGGGTATGAACTTCTCAGGGAACTGATATGGGCCGTAGTTGTTCGAACACCGCGTGATAACAGCATCCAAACCATGCGTGCGTACAAAGGACATCACAAGCAGATCGCTGGAGGCCTTCGATGCCGCATACGGCGATGTAGGATCGAGGGGTGAGTGTTCTGTGAAGGGGGCGTCATCCGGACCCAGTGTTCCGTAGACTTCATCCGTGGAGACATGCAGAAAGCGTCTCACTCCGAATGTACGAGCTGCTTCGAGCAGGATGAGCGTACCCGTCACATTTGTTTCGATGAAGGGGGCTGCCGAGACGATCGATCGGTCCACATGGGACTCGGCCGCCAGATGCATCACCGCGTCAACTTCGTACTGTTCCATCGTTGAGTGTACAAGCTCAGCATCATTGATCGAGCCATGCACAAAGCTCACAGACGAATCGTCGATCACCCCTTCGAGATTCTCAAGGTTGCCGGCATACGTCAACGCGTCAAGGACCACAACGCGATATCGACCGCTTTTCGCGATCATTCGCACGAGGTTACTACCGATGAATCCGGCACCGCCGGTAAGAAGGATCGTGGTCAAGACAGATTCCGAACGAAGTGGTCGCAATTCGAATTGCGATCAAAAAAGCTGGTCAAAAATACGCTAATTCTCACTGACCACTCGGCCGATGAGTCGCATCACACTGGCTGCCAGAGACGGCAGCGTATCGGAATACGTGTAGAGTTGAAGATCTGCGGGGAGTTCCTCAATACCGTACGGGCTTCCGCAGGCAACAACCACGATAGGACGTTCCCCTGCCAGACGCTTCATCACATCGGGTATGCGCTCCATACCAGCAAGCCGTCCGCGAAACGCCACTGCTTTCCCGAAAAAGGCAAACACCACACATTCTGCTTCGGTGATCCCTGACTGCAGTGCTTCAAGATCCTGATCGGAGATGGACCCGTCGATATATCCGAAATCCACGTTCAACTCCGTTGCCTGCGCAAGGGATTGGAACCACGTGGTTGCCGCATCGGCTTCGGCCTCATCGATCACGGCAAAGACCGCTGCCTGGGTGTATTGCGTGATCGGCAAGAGGTCTAGATTCCCCTCCAGACGCAGTGCAGCGTCTGCTGCCTTGAGTGCGATCATGGCATGTGTTGACTGGTCAACCACAACTCGTTCACGTGACGCATAGGAACCGGCCGTGCGTGAGCGCAGCCCTACGTAGGCGCGGGCATCATCCCAGCGTGCTTCGGAGGCAGAAAGTTGTTCTTCGGAGATAGCGCCGGTTGTTATGGCTTCGAGAACGGCATCGATAGCCGCATTGGGATTCGATGGCATGAGTACTACGTCTACACCGGCCTTGATCGCAAGAAGCGACGCTTCCGCGCTCGACCACGTATCGTCGATGGCCTTCATATCCATGGCGTCCGTTGTGATGAGCCCCGTAAAACCCCATTCATTTCGGATGAGTCCGGTGACCACTTCATGAGACAACGATGCCGGAAGTGTTCCGTCGAGAAATGGTACAACGATGTGAGCAACCATCACAGAACGAACACCAGCATCAATGCAGGCCCGAAACGGGATGAACTCACGCAACCGCGCAACGTCCACCGATACGTCGATGGTAGGCATCGCTACGTGTGAATCCACGCGGGTGTCTCCGTGTCCGGGTGCATGTTTCGCACAGGCCATCACGCCCCGCGACTGTGTACCGCGAACATATGCGGCCGCATGGGCAGCCACGACCTCTGCCGTTTCACCAAAGGAGCGAGTGTTGATGATCGGGTTGTTTGGATCCGAGTTTATGTCGGCAACCGGAGCCCAATTCCAATGCACCCCGATGGCCGAGGCCTCAATGGCGATACAAGCGGCAACGTGTTCGGTGATACCCGGAAGCGTCCGCCCCAGAGCCATTGCTCGTGGAAAGGCGATCCCGCCGTCGAGACGCATCGGCAGTCCGTGTTCGTAATCGGCGGCGATAATGAGGCGGCGGCCGCCTCTACGTTGCAGATCTTCGATCATCGAAGCCGTTTCTTCCAGTCCGCCGAGGAAGACCCCAACGCCCCCTACTCCGCGGTCGATGAGACGATAGATCCGTTCACGATAGTCGTGGTCTGCCCAGTGGGCTGCATCTGCTCGGATCATGAAAAGTCCGGCAGCGCGTCGTTCAGGTGATGCCATGGGGCTAAATTACGGTCAAATAACACCCTACCAGCTGTAACAGGTCCGGCAGTGGGGCGTCAATGCATCTGTAGCACGTTGAGAAGGCTGACACATGGCGACGGGGACATCGCATCATCAGCGGAGGGCTCCGGTGGACGAAACACCGGATCTTGAGCTGTATGCACGGCTGGCGCAGGATGATTCTGCGGCCCAGGCGGCGTTGTCGTTGCTGTACCGTCGGTATTCCCAACGTATCTACACGTACTGCAGAAAGATCCTTGGCGACAACCAGACCGCCGAAGATCTTCTTCAGGAGACGTTTGTGAAGCTTTTTGAATCAGGACGTCAAGGACGGGAGCTTGAGAACTTCCCTGCCTACCTGATGACGATCGCCCGCAATCTCTGTCTGTCCCACCGTGCTCGGTCGAAACGCCAGTATGTAGAAGTCGAAGACTTCCACCTGACGTATCACGATGTACCATATGAACAGAAAGAGCTCTTGCAACTCATTCAAACGTCGCTCGAACTCTTGCCCGAAGATTACCGTGAAGCATTCGTACTCCGCGAATACAACGGTCTTTCCTACAACGAGATCTCCGAGATCATCGGCGAATCCCTCGATGTTGTGAAGGTGCGGATCTTCAGAGCCAAGAAGAAACTTCGAGACGTGTTAGCCCCCTATCTGGCAGACTTGAATTCAAAAGCGTGACACTTATGACTGACGGAACCATGAATCCACTGACACCCGACGAAGCACTCTATGCCTTTATGGATGGAGAGCTGGAGCTTCCGGACGAGCAGAGGCTCTTTGACGCTCTTGCCGGAAACCCTGAACTCCGTACGGAGATGAAGGACATCCTTTCGATCAGGGGCGCGGTCCATCGCGATCAACTCTTCCCTTCTCCATCGGTTGAGACAGGCATCTTAGCCGCAGCCGGTCTTACTCCTGCCGGTGCCGTCATCGGCGGTGCAGGGGCAGCCGCTGTCGGTGCCTCTGCTCCGTGGTGGGAAGGTTTGCAATCACTGGTGTACACAGCTGGCGGACTCGTAGCCGGCGCCTTGGTGATGTTCTCGGTGATGTCCACCACGCCTGCAGATAAGGGTTCCAATCTTGCCTCAGGGGGCGGAGCTGTTCCTCCATCACTACAACAACCGGTCATCACGGGTGCGCCACAACAACAACCGGAGCCTGTCATCGCACGCGTGGACACCGTCTACATCCGTCGCGTCATCGTCCCCGTTGAGCAACCTGCTGCACCGGTTCTGGCAACTGCGGCTCCGGAGGTTCAAATCGATGAAGCCGCTCAGACAACGGCCGCCGACCCTGCGATGATGATCGGTTCATCACCGTCTGTGGATCCGCTCTCTGCATCACGGTCGATCGTTGCACGGGATATCTATACAGAAGCTCCATATGGCTCGGCTGCATCACAGGGACTGCTTAGTTCCGATCGTGTCTCACCGCGTACAAGCACGCTGCCATTGTCGTTTGGGTTCAGAACACTTGCGAGCGGACTCGATGCTTCGGAACCAACACCGGAAAGTGTTACCTCAACCCTTCTGCCGAACACAGCCTTCTCCTTGACCATTCCGTTGAGCGAACAACATCGAATTGGTGTTGAGATGGGCACGGAATCATTCGTGCAAACATTCAACGGATTCGATGGATACCGTCAAGCAGAATGGACACAGACACCTGTCCTCTTCTGGATGGGAGCCACCTATCAATTCTCTTCGATCAACTTTGAGATCCTACCCGGCCTTCAACCATTTGCAATGGCTACCGTAGGTGCCGCATTCTCTCAGGGACCTATCGGACGCGGTACCATCGGCCTTGCGTATCAGCCGATCGGCCCGGTGAGATTCACTGTTGGTCTCGACGGTTCAGCACTCTTCTACACCTTCCAGAATTCGTGGTTCACATCCACGAAGTGGGGACTCTCCTATGGCCTCAGCATTGATCTCGGCGCGTGGCGGTAAGCAGCTCGCTGCCGTGTTGATCATGGCAACGGCGCTCTTCTCGTACGCCTGTAAATCTCCGGTAGAACTCGACGTGGACCGCAACAAGTCCTATGTTGACGGAGCGGTGCATCCAACACGGCTCTCCGTGTACTACTACTTCGGTGATAGTGCATACGAGGCTATCGTCACAGACACGGCGTTTCTGAACACGATATGGATCGAACGCAACACTGTTCCGTATCGCATGACCATTCCACGTCTAGAATTCTCCTTGCCGGACACGATACGTCCGAACATCGATCAATCACCGTTTGTCCGCACATTCTGCTTCTCCACGGATAACAAGATCTGCGATGGTGGATGGACTATGTGCCAAACGCCTGCATCGTGGATATCCGGAGAATACTTCACCGTTAACAATACGTGGTCCCCATACAAATGGGCCTCCGATGATCAGGGCAGACAGATACGCCTAGCCTTCTATGAAGTAGAAGGGGCTCGCATCGTTAAGGGCTCTGCACAGATCCTCGTTTCACATCCATATGATGCAGGGTACGAGTCGTACAGGGCGTTGCTTACGTTGGAATACTAGTTAGAGTGCTAGATTGTTAGAGTGCTAGATTGTTAGAGTGCTAGAGTCCCATCTTACGTCCCTCATAGCTCAAACTCACTGATCAGCGTTCGGTAGGAATCCGGAATGCGATCGGGTTTATGGCTGGCTGGGTTGAGATGGACGAGCACGCTGCTGGCAACGGCAAGGATGGTTCCGTTTTCGTGACAGATCACGTGTTCGAATCCGAAGGACGAGTTCTTGACGAAGGATACTCGGGTGAAGACCGTGTACGGATCATCGAATTGTGCTGCGGCCGCATATTCGATTGATGTCTTTGCAACTACAAAACGATGCTTGGTTACGAACGATGCACGATCGATGGGTACACCGATATCACGGAAGTACTCGATGCGTGCAGCCTCGAGCCAATACAAGTAGATGGCGTTATGGACGATGCCCTGACGGTCCACATCGTATGAGCGGACGCGGCTATGGAGACGATGGTGGAACGTGCCATGACCTTCAATGGTCACGGGTCCATGATCGACGGTTGCTTCTACTTTGTCTGAGGTTGGCATGATGATCCACGGTTGACGTAGTTGCAAAGATAGCGAAGGGGGCTGGTAGTCTCAGTTCCTGTTGAGTACACTGCGAACGATGCCCGCTGCCTCCGCGCGGTCGGCATCACTCACCTGATGATAGAACACGGCACGCATAGTCCCGGGCTTGATGGGTGCAATGCGAAGCCCCTTCTCAAAACAGGCAGCTATAAACTCCGCATCGGTCAATGCCGGCACCCGGAAGGCCACCACGTTGGTCTGCACTCTCTCGAGCTCAATATCAACGCCATCGATAGCGGCGATTTCTTCGGCAAAGGCTTTGGCGCGCTGGTGGTCTGCCGCAAGTTTCGGGAGGTTGGTGTCCAGTGCGTAGAGTCCGGCCGCTGCCAACACGCCAACCTGACGCATTCCGCCGCCCAACATCTTGCGCCACCGACGTGCGCGTTCGATCATCTCTCCCGAGCCGAGGATGAGCGAGCCGATGGGAGCACCAAGCCCCTTACTGAGACATACACTCATGGTGTCGAAGAGCTCTCCATACTCCGCCGCCGACGTTCCTGTAGCGGTCATGGCATTCCATATGCGGGCTCCGTCACAATGCACCGGCAATCCAGATCGATTTGCGACTAGGCGGAGGTTGCGGAGGTAGCTCATTGATAGGACAGTTCCGCCGTGACGATTGTGGGTGTTTTCAACGGCGATCAGTGCTGTTCGCGGATAATAATAGGCCGACGGACGGATGGCTTCCATTACCTCTTCTAGAACCATCGCGCCGTTGTCAGAATCCAGAGCATGGATCTGTGCGCGAGCGATGACGCTTGTTGCCGCATTCTCGTAATGGAAGATGTGAGCGTTTCGTTCGGCGATCACTTCTTCACCGGTAGTCGCATGGAGAGCGATGCAGATCTGATTGCCCTGTGTACCGCTTGGAACGAACAATGCGGCTTCCTTGCCGAACATCGACGCTACGCGATCCTGGAGTTCCAGGACCGTGGGATCTTCCGAATACACATCGTCACCCACCGAGGCACTGGCCATGGCTTGACGCATTCCGTCATCGGGAACTGTTAGCGTATCACTTCTCAGATCGATCATCATTCCGCCTTTGTGCATCATCGGGGTTATTTTTCGGGCTGTCCGACAAATTACGGTCCGATCCCCTCTCCACCCTCGCCCCTTCCGCATGATCATGCCTTCCGACCATCCCGCCCGTTCTGCTCATGGCATCAAGGCTTCCGATGTACCTCAGTCCTTCCTGAGTTGGGGCGATCTGATGCGTCATCACGATGCCGCCTATTTGGAGAAGACGTGGTTGATCTATGTGGATGAGCGCGGCAACCGTTCATCGTGGTCGTACAGCGTTTTCATCGACGTCGCACGACGGATGGCCACCCACCTTCAGGATCATGGTGTGAGAAGGGGCGATCGGGTAGCGCTCGCCGGTCATAATCATCCCGACACGGTGCTGGCCTATTTCGCGTGTTGGCTCATGGGCGCATGTGCTGTGCCACTGAACATGACCGAAGATGAAGGGCGACTTTCCTACATCGTACAAAACTGCGGCACCAAGGTCGTGCTGTGCAGAAGTGAATATCGATCACGCGTATTAACTGCTTGTGGAGATTCTGACATCGCGATCATCGATGTGGATACCGATACAACGGATCCTGCGTTCTATGCTACGGTCCGTGCATGTGAACCCTTTCCGTGGCCAGATGCCACGCTTGATATGCGCTGGGATGACTGTCTCATCGTCTACACAAGCGGAACAACAGGAAACCCCAAGGGTGTTGTCCTCATGCAGCAGAATCTCTTTGCTGATGGCACGGACATCTCATCATGGCATGGCATCACCAGCGATCAGCGCATGATGTGTGTGCTTCCCATTCATCATGTGAATGGAACCATCGTAACACACGTAGCCCCGTTCATTGCCGGAGCATCAGTGGTTCTCCATCGCAAGTTCTCACCCCATCGTTTCTTCTCCTCTATCGTGAACGAAGACGTGAATGTTGTGAGTGTGGTACCAACGCTTCTGGCCTTACTCCTTGAAGCACGTGCCGACGGAAGTGCCGTACCACAGTCGAGTTTCCGTCATATCATCTGTGGTGCCGGCCCCCTAACCTGTGAACTGGCTGACAGATTTGAATCCACCTATGGCATCCGCATCGTTCACGGCTACGGTCTGTCGGAAACAACGTGTTACTCCTGCTTCCTGCCTGTTGACCTCACCGATCATGAACATCGCTCATGGATGCAGGATCACGGATTCCCTTCCATCGGTGTTGCTCTCCCCTGCAACGAAATGGAAATTCACGACGCATCGGGCAACTCCATTGCGCACGGTGAGCGTGGCGAGATCGTTATCCGCGGCACCAACGTGATGCGCGGTTATGACGCCAATGATACAGCCAATGCAGAAGCCTTTGCCCACGGATGGTTCCGATCGGGCGATGAAGGTTTTTGTCTTCCCGATGAGAAGGGGCGCCTGTTTTACTTCATCACCGGTCGACTCAAGGAACTCATCATTCGTGGCGGCGTAAACCTCGCCCCCTTGGAGATCGACGAAGTGATCAATCGAGCACCTGGAGTGAAGGCCGGCATCTGCGTCGGCTTCGAAAACAACATGTACGGAGAAGAAGTAGGCGCCCTCGTCATCGCCTCTGACCCAACA
>Ga0154020_10004482_pt1 | contig 16641 bp, 20 predicted proteins | sample Klosneuvirus_201_FD_109709 | JGI IMG/M metagenome (GOLD analysis project Ga0154020, IMG submission 109709) | Active sludge microbial communities from wastewater, Klosterneuburg, Austria - Klosneuvirus_20160825_MG | ecosystem: Engineered > WWTP > Aerobic digester > Activated sludge | place...
ATTGAGCAGGACGCCGAGACACGCGCCGTAGCGACCTATGTCCGTCATCTGGCGAGTACGCTGCGTAGCGAGCATCCTGATATCGATGTGCGTATCACCGGGTCGATCATGATGGATACGGCTTTTGCCGAATCCTCGGAACTCGATATGCGTACCCTGACACCGGCTATGCTGGTCATCATTGTGCTGGCAGTATGGTTTTTCCTGCGTTCCTGGTCCGGCATGCTGATTGTGCTGATCATGATGACGCTGTCAGTCATCTGCGCGGTGGGTATCGCGGGCGGGCTGCACATCGCCTTCTCACCCTCCAGCATTCCCGCGCCGACCATTCTGCTTACCATCGTGGTTGCCAACTGCATTCATCTGTTGACGGGGTTTTATCGGTCGGTAAATCAGGGGGTAGCGTTGCCCGATGCCATCAGCTCGAGTCTGGAGAAAAATTTCAAGGCGATTTTCCTTACCAATCTGACAACTGGCATTGGTTTCCTGACGATGAATTTCAGCGACTCGCCTCCTTTTCATGATCTGGGTAATATCACCGCAATCGGTGTGGTGGCGGCATTTTTGCTCAGCATCAGCCTGCTGCCGGTGCTGATGGCGCAGTTTCCGGCCAAAGGTCGCCCACGGTTGGGAACGGGAGAATCCTGGATGTTGTTTTCGACGTGGATCATTCGCCATCGTCGCGCCTGTTTTGTTGCGATAACCATCATGGTGGCCGGGCTGGCGGCAAGCAGCCTGCACAATGCTCTTGATGATGAATATGTGAAGTATTTCGCGCCTTCAGTCGAGTTTCGCCGCGATACGGACTACACCACGCAACATCTCACCGGTATCTACAAAATCGATTACGATCTGCAGCAGAAGCGGGAAGGCGGAATCAGCGATCCCCATTTTCTGCAACAAGTCGATGCTTTCGCCAGTTGGTATCGACAACAGCCCGAAGTTACCCATGTCTTTGCCCTGACTGATATTTTCAAACGATTGAATCAGAACATGCATGGTGACGATCCCGCCTGGTATCGGCTGCCGGAGACGGCAGAAATGGGCGCACAGTTTCTGCTGCTGTATGAGATGTCGCTGCCCTATGGGCTTGATCTCAATGATCGTGTCGATGTCGGCAAATCAGCCACCCGGGTAACGGCGACACTGCACAGTATTTCCAGCCAGGCGGTGCTCGATCTGGAAGCACGGGCGCAGGCATGGCTTGCGGCCAATGCATCCGAATTCACCCGCCATGAAGGAACCGGCATCACGCTGCTGTTCGCCCATATCGGGCAACGCAATATCGTCAGCATGATCGGCGGCATCCTGCTTGCCATCGGCTGCATTGCGCTGATTCTCGTCATCGTACTGCGCTCAGTCACGCTGGGCCTTTTGAGCCTGATCCCCAATATCGTTCCAGCGATCATGACATTCGGCCTGTGGGGACTGCTCGTCGGCCAGATTGGCATGGCGGCATCCGTTGTGGTGGCGATGACGCTTGGCATTCTGGTGGACGATACCGTACATTTTTTAAGCCACTATCAGCACGCCAGAAGTCGCATGGGGCACTCACCGGAAGCGGCAATTGGGCATGCTTTTTCCGAGACGGGGAGTGCGCTGTGGATGACGTCGCTGATCCTGATGCTCGGCTTTGCCATCTTTGCAGTTTCCAGCTTCAGGATCAATCAGGAAATGGGCATGCTGACCACAATTATTTTTGCGCTGGGCCTGCTCGCAGATTTTTTATTGCTGCCCCCGATCCTGCTGTTTATCGAACGGCAGAACCAGCCGTGCCGCTGGCGGCAGATAACCGGCGAACCCGCCCCTTTGTTCAATCAGATTCCATCCACACAGGAGAAAAAACCATGAAACACCATCACTTGATCTTTTTAGCGTTACTGGCAGGTGTACAACCTGTTTTCGCCGAAACGGCTGAAGAAAAAGGCTATGCCATTCAGGCGGAGGCGAGCCGTCGCGATAACGGTTTCGCTGACAGCATGCATGACGCCATCATGACACTGCGCAATGCGCAGGGCGCGGTCAGCACACGTGAATTTGTCGTCAAGACGCTCGAAGTGGAAGGAGATGGCGATAAGGAAATGGGGATTTTTCATTCCCCCGCCGATGTTCGAGGTACAGCGGTATTAACCTTTTCACATGGTACCCAGCCGGACGACCAGTGGATTTACCTCCCGTCGCTGAAACGTGTCAAACGTATCGCCACGGTCAATAAATCCGGCCCATTTGTCGGCAGTGAATTTGCGTTTGAAGATATTTCCTCATGGGAGCTGGAAAAATACCGCTACCGCCACCTGCGGGATGAAGTCCTCGATGGCGATGCGACCTTTGTTATCGAAAATATTCCCGTGTACGAGCATTCCGGTTATACCCGGCAAATCGAATGGCTCGATCAGGAAATGTATCAGCCGCGCAAGATCGAGTTTTACGATCGCAAGGGTGCGCTGCTGAAGACGCTGACATTCAGCGACTACCAGCAGTATCTCGGCCGCTACTGGCGTGCGGGCAAGCTGCGCATGGAAAACCACCAGAACGGCAAAAACACCGAACTGTTGCGGCAGAATTACCGCTTTGGTAACGGTTTCCGTGAAATGGATTTCACCGAAAACGCGCTCAGGAACGTGAGGTAACGTTGTGTGGGCAAAGGGAGCTGTTTTTCTATTGCTCGTATCCGGTCTGGGTATGTCGGCAACCTTTGCCCACGCGGCGGAATGGAGTGGATTCGTCGCGGGCGATCTCCGGTTTTTTCCGCAATCACCCGCGCTGCCGCTACAGAACGATGGTGCGCTGAATCCTTCCATCCTGTTGCAGCCGGAATGGCGTCATGAATGGAATAGTGGCAATGACCGGTTGACGGTCGTTCCGTTTGCGAGAATAGACAGCCACGACCCCAATCGCACTCATTGGGATATACGCGAATTCAACTGGTTACATGTGGCGCCCAACTGGGATGTGCGCGTGGGAATCGGCAAGGTATTCTGGGGAACGACCGAATCCCGTCATTTGGTCGATATCATCAACCAGACCGATCTCATCGAGAAATTCAGCGGTGAGGAAAAGCTGGGGCAACCGATGCTAAACCTGAACGTACCAAGCCGTTACGGGCACTTCAGTCTGTTTTATCTGCCCTATTTCCGTGAGCGCACTTTTCCTGCGGCAAAAGGCCGTTTTCTGTATGAACCGCGCGTCAGAACCAGCGAGGGTGAACGGGATGGGTTTGGCCGCTGGCAGCCCAGTCTTGCAGCCAGATGGAGTCAAACCTTTGGCGACTGGGATCTGGGGCTCGCACATTTCTGGGGCACCGGGCGTGAGCCGCGCTTGCGCCCTGATTTTGCTGATGGATTCGGTCAGCCACCCACGGCACTGATTCCGGTCTATGACCTGATTCATCAAAGCAGTGTGGATATCCAGGGTGCAAAAGGTAACTGGCTATGGAAACTGGAAGCCATGACCCGCAGCGGGCAGGGCAAGCGTTTTGCCGCACTGGTGGCTGGCCTGGAATACACGCACTATGGCGTATTCGGCGGCAGCAAGGACATCGGGCTGCTGTTTGAGTACCTGTATGACGGGCGCAGCGCCGCAGCTCCACCTACTCCATTCAATAACGATATCTTTGTCGGACTGCGTGTGGCCTTCAACAATGCACCCAATACCGAGCTGCTTGTTTCTGCCACTATCGATCTCGATACTCAGGCAACCATCCTGGGGCTGAACGCCAGCCGCCGCCTTCATGACAAATGGAAAATAGAGGTGGAATCCCGCTTTTTTGCCCATATCCCTGCAACCCGCGATTTCTTTCAGCCCCCTTCAGAGATTCTCACCGGCATGCGTCGCGACGGCTATTTCCAGCTGCGCCTGATCCGCTATTTTTAGCGAGAATCGGGGTACCGTCCATGTTTGCCGCGCTCAAAGCGATGCTCGCCGGACTGCCCTGCAGTTTTCACATCTGCCCAAACGTCATGGATAGCCGTGTGCTTCACCCGGATGAATGGGCGCTTACCAGAAACTATTCACCCAAACGCCTGACGGAATTTTGCAGCGGACGGCACTGTGCGCATATCGCGCTGGCCAATCTCGGTTATGCCGGCTATCCGGTATTGCGCGACCCTCAGGGCGCCCCGCAGTGGCCTGAAGGTATCACCGGCAGTATCAGTCATAGCGGGCAATGGGCGGTCGCAGTTGTCGCCGCAACAAACTCTATCCGCGCTATCGGCGTCGATATCCAGCACATGCAGGAATCTTTTCCGTATCAGGTATTGCCCAGCCTGCTGCACCCCAGGGAAATCACGCCATTTCTATGTGCCGCAGAGCGATCCAGCTGTCATGCCTATGCCGTCTTTTCCGCCAAGGAGAGTGCAATCAAATGCGGCTATATGGCCAATGGCGAGTTACTCGAACAGGTGGAACTGATTGTTGATCTGGATTGGTATCCGGAGAAATTGACGGTTGTGCTGCCACGCGAATCAGATAGGGTGCGTGGCTATGCTGGTGTCGATCTGGATTATGTATTTACACTGGTGTGGATGAGCGCTAACGGGCAGGCATGATGCGCGTTGAGAAAGAAAAAACGGGAGCCCATGCAGACAGCCATTGCTCCCGTGATCAGCAGGCAGTACGTCAGGGACAGGTGACATTCCCGCGAATGAGCACCGTGGCGTCACATTGAATTTTCAGGATCGATAATCCCTGAAAATCGGCACGGGTTCCGAAACTCAGATCAGCATCGACTGCCTGGTTGTTTTCTACGACAGAGGGATTATCCGGCAGCGAGATGACGGTCAGGGTATGGGCGCCCGAGGCGTAAATGCCACTCAGGTTGTTGCGCACCGAAAGCCCGCCAACAAAAAATCCGGATGACTGTACATCGAAATGGATGCCTTGCGGATTATCCTCGAACACATAGCGACCTGCACCCATCGGGTTGGAAAGGGTAGCGTTGCCGATGAGACGTGCGCCACTGGCCTGGTTGTTTCTTGCTTCGATATAACCCCCGCCCGCACTCTCCAGCGTGCCGGAATTGAACAGAAACAATCCATCGCGAAGGTTTTCATTGGCAAAAATTCTGGTGGTGGCCGTCGTAAACAAGACGGCATGGTCACCAAACTGTATGCCGTTCAGATTGCTTTTGGATTCGATGTCGGCCTTGCTGGCATCTGCCATGGCGTTATCGGCGAGCAGGATGCCACTGTTGGCATTACCGGTAGCCTGGATCAACCCGACGAACGTCGCACTGGAATTCTGAATGATGCCGATTCCATAATTGCCATTATCGCGACTATATACATTTTCCAGACCGGCCTGGCTGTTTTGCATCACAAAAACGCCGTTTTGCGCATGATCCGCCACAGTTATATTGTGGAGATCCGCAACCGAACCGCGCCGAACCACTATGCCATGATGCTTGCCATTGACGACGGATAAATTCCGGACCATAGTCTTGCGCGCCTGGTCGATAATCAGCACACCCTCCAGGTTATCCTGTCCGTGGCTGCCATCCAGCACTGCCGCGCCCATCCCGTCCAGGGTGATGCCATCCTGATCAATATGGACGTTTTCACGACACACCCCACTGACCATAATGACGCTACCGGACCTGGCCTTGCTTACTGCAAAACTGAGGGACTGGTTTTTATCACAGTTGACGTGCAGAGTTCTGGCTTGAGAAAATCCAATAGTTAACAGGGTAAGGGTGCTGGCAATCAGCATGTATTGTAATGATCTAGACATGATTTTTCCTTTATGCTTGGTTGTAAGCGTTACTCATTTGGGTTGGGATCAATTAGTACAGTTTTCTGGAACATTCATGGAACCTTGCATCCTGCTCTCCAGGATGCTGCCAAAAAACTCCCCTCTCGGATCAACAACGAGCGCATATCCCGTAACATCATCCTGAATGTCACCGGATGCACAGGCATATTTCCCGGTGCCGCCAATGATTCTTCCTGTTGTAAACGTCCGGAATGTACAACCTTCTTTTACGTTGCCATCAACATCAAAACAGGTGTTGATGTTGATGCAGGTTGAAAGCGAAATCGCTTCCGTAAAGATTTGGTTTCCTTTACGCAGCACATAAGTGCCCCTGGCTTTGACCAGATCAAGCAAAAGCCCTGGTTGACCTTCCGGTGTGTCACAGCTTTCTGTTCCTCCATCGGCGTCACGCTTGATTTTTGCTTCTGTAAGGATGCTGGCGGACATTTCCCCTAACCGGCTACTTTTTCCTTTCATGGTGGTAAGACTGGCAGACGTCCCATCCAGATCGGTGTCTATGGGAGTGCTAACAAAACTTCCGGAAGAAACCAGCGAAAAATCAATAATCCTGTCACTGGCCTCAACCAGGGTATTTGCACCACCGAATAAAGCCAAAACAGTAATAAAAACGTATTTTTTCATTGCAACTACTCCTCTGAAATATGAAATTAACTTGATGGTTTGTATATTCCGAAGGCATGCCATGGCCGGCATGAATCGGAAATACAATCAGAAGATAGCGTCAACGGTTGCCGCAATCTGTGAAGAAAATCACGAGATACCGATTTTGAATAGCCAGGGTCCGATAAAAATTAAATGCCCTGCTTTTTGGCAGTCTTAGCCTCTCCTACCCAGGCATGAATATCCATAGCGTGTTGCGCTGAATATTCCTTCAGCCAGCCCACATAGGCACTATAATCTTCGAGCGCACCGAAACAGGGCGCGCTCAATAATCAACCGCAACACTTAAGAGAGGTTAAAGTGTTGGAATGGAAAAAACAGAAACAGATTACTGAAAACTCTATATTTGTTGAGTTGAAGCATACTTTTTTTATCGCCCGACTTCATATTGAATCGCCATGCGACTGAGTTCACGGCAAATCGACATCATCCAGCGCGTAGTTTCCGAATTGGCAGGGCAAGACGCCACAGTATGCTTATTTGGTTCCCGCGTAGACGATAATGCGCGTGGCGGCGATATTGATCTACTTGTTGAAATTCCGCATGTGGTGGAAAGCCCAGCCTGGCTGAACGCAAGAATATCGGGACGGATAAGTTACCTGCTGGATGGCCAGAAGGTCGATGTACTATTACTTGCTCCTAATTTGGAGCGCTTTCCGATCCATGATATTGCGGAAAAAGAAGGTGTGATGCTATGAATATTGCTCCTCAAAAAAAGCTCCGCCTTGCATTTCTGGCCAGGATGGTACGCAAGGAAATACATCATTTGCAAATAACAGATCAGCGCCTGTTTGATGCGCCTTTCACTCGTGAAAAAGCCGGACAACTGGAAAAAAATGTAGATCTTGCTGAGCGTGTGGATGCGTTTGTGAGCCGCTTTGGCCGTCTGCAGGACACGGTAGGAGACAAGCTGCTGCCCAATTATCTGGAAGTAGCCGGTGAAAAAAATGGACCTGCTGTGGATAATTTGAATCGAGCAGAAAAACTGGGGCTCATCAATTCTGCTGAGATATGGATGGCGTTACGTGATTTGCGTAATCAAATGGTGCATGAATACATGGAAGATCTGGATAAACTGACCGAAGCGCTCAACAAAGGGCATGAACATGTATCCACACTAACAGCGGATGCCGCCAGAATATTGATCGATCTGGAAGCAAGAGGCTGGTTAGCTTAGGCAAAAATAAGGTGACAAAATAGGCTGTACTGCCCAGTATACCGGTCATATCATTCAATACATAAGCACTGATATGAATAAGGAAGATTTGCCACAATCGACACTCAAGGCGTTACAAAAGACTTTAAGCCTGCGTGACGACATAGCCCTTTCATTTCTATTTGGCAGCAGAGCACGAGGTGATAGCCATGAACAGAGTGACTGGGATATCGCTATCTTATTCAAAGATAACACCAGTGGCTGGGAAAATTTAGGCAAGCAGGAAGAAATCAGGCACCTTCTCGCGCAGGCACTGGCAACAAACGACGACAACGTTGACCTTGTTGATTTGCATCGTGGCGGACTCGGCATTAATGCCACAGTAGTTGATGAAGGAATCCCGCTTACGGGTCAGAATAATCTGGCGTTGGCAAATTTTTACCAAAGAATCTGGGCCAATCTGGAAGATTATTACTGGAACCTTGATCATGTATCTTGAGCTGTATCAGGAGGAAACAGAAAAACTTGCGGAAAGAAACGGCAAGCTGCTGAAAGCATTGCGCAACAAGCTTATGCAAAATTCGGATATCTCCCTGATAGAAGAACAAGCCATGCTTCATGTGCTGCAGATTATTATCGAGAATGCAATTGGCAAGGCCAGGCATCTATTAAAAACAAAAAATGAGAAAGTGCCGGTCAGTGCTTACGACTTGTTTGAACAGATGACGAATCTCAACTGGATAAATGATGAAACCTTGCAGGAATGGAAAAAAATTATTGGCCTGCGAAATACCATTGTGCATGAATATATGAAAGTTAACATCACGCTTGTCAAGACCATCGTAAAAGAGGGCAAGTACAGTTTTGTACTGGATTTCTTAAACACCTCTTTTACAAAATTCTTTTTAACAGGCCGTTGAAAAACGTTTTCGAAGCAGCAGATACAAGGCAAAAACAGGCGGAGAAGCGCAGTTTATGCGTAATAAATGAGCATTTTGAGCCTGTTTTTAACACCGTAGCGGCAACGCAGATAGTTTTTCAACGGCCTGTTAAGACAAGCATAGGAAATAGATGACGTCCCCTTTTATTTTTATGCAAGGTTTGACTCCAATCCTCTGGATTAAATGAGAATTACTGCCAACCAATTGAGTATCGTGAAGGCGCTTGCACGCAGATATTTTGGTGAGGATGTAAAGCTGTGGCTATTCGGTTCCCGCGTTGATGATGAGAAAAAAGGTGGGGATTATGATTTCCTGATTGAAACATCACTTACCCATCCTGATGAAATTATTTCGAGCAAAATTGACATGATTACGCAGCTGCAAAGTAGTGCTCCATTTGAGGATGAAAAGATAGACATCATTGTCAAACGTCGGCAATCCTCCTTTGACATGCCGATCTATCATATTGCCAAGCAAGAAGGTGTGCAACTATGACGCCGGAACAGTCAATGCTCCTATATCTGGCGGAATGCAAAATTCATGCGGAAGTGTTTAATCAGAGCTTAGTGGATATACAGAAACATCTTCCTTTATCCGCCAAGGCCAAAATAGATAAAGATACCCTGCGGATTCTTGATCAAATCGCTTATCGCTTTGCCAAATTACAGGACTCAATGGGGGAGAAGGTTTTGCCTTTGATACTGGTGCTGGCACAGGAACCGATAGCCGCAAATTCTACCTTTGTCGAAAAATTAAATCGGCTTGAACGTATTGGTGCAATTCCATCTACAGAAGGATGGAAAAAACTTCGCGTTGCCCGCGATGCAATTGCGCACGAATACCCAGATGACCCGGAATTGCGAATCAGTGCGATCAACCGGTTTATGGAAGGCGCATCACAGATGAGAGAGCTGTATCAAACAGTGCATGACTACATAAATGTGCACTTTCCGCATTTAAAAGATAAAACGAAGCGGGCATTCCAACCGCTGTGCATTACCCCATTCCACTTAATCTACAACCCGTTTTTTCTTGCCTCAATAAGCCTGAGGGCAGCTTTCCCATCGCAGAAGAGAGGGCCAAGCGTGTGATGAGTTTGCCGATGGGACCAACATTGACTCGTACAGAGCAAGAAAGTATTGTTGCCGCGTTATTGACATCATCACATTCGAGCTCCACAGAATGCGCCTAACCTCCCAACAAGTTTCCATCATAGTCAGTATCACTCAAGCACTGGCAGGAGAGGCGTGTCGGATCTGGCTATATGGATCGCGGCTGGACGACGCGCGCCAAGGTGGAGATATTGATCTGCTTGTTGAGACCACCCCGCGTTTGGGGTTGTTGCAGCGCGCACAAATCAAAAATCAACTCGAAAAAGCCCTTCAACTACCTGTGGATGTGCTGGTTACTTCTCCAGACGCGTTGAGCAGCCCATTTGTTGCTCTTGCCAAGGCGCAGGCCATTAGCCTGAATGACGACACACAAGAAAAATCAAAATATGACCACTAAAGACATATTGATGCCGCAGCATCACAGGCTGATCGGTTGAGATCGGTTGAGAACCAAGCCACGCAAGGCATTGAGGCTGGTGATGGGGAACGCTCTGTTTGAAATTGTTGTTAAAACAGGAACCCATTGCTGAAAATTCTACATTTGTTGAGTTGAAGCGTGTTTTTTTGAGAAAAAAAGATTCGTTTCATTGCTGGATATTGCTCGGCGTGAAGGCGAGTTATTGCTAAAAACGGACATGCGGCTATTCACTTCAACAATAAATGCAAATTGGGTGCGGCAGCTTGAGTATGATGATGATGATTTGGCTGAACGGTTGGACGCCTTTGTTTCAAGATTCGGGCGCATGCAAGATACGAACAAGGCAGAACAATGATTTCCACCCTCGTTACTTGCGAACTTAAATGACAAGGAATCACATCCACCATGCGTTTGACCAAACAACAATCCCAGGCCATTCACGAACTTGCCATCCAACTGGCGGGAAGCCACGCCCGTGTGTGGCTTTTTGGCTCCAGACTAGACAATGAAGCACTTGGAGGAGACTGCGACCTGATGCTCGAATTGACCGAACCCGTGGAAAACCCTGCCCTACTGGCCGCCACGTTTTCCGCTAAAGTGAGTCGTCTGATGCATGGGCGGAAAGTAGACGTTTTACTCTCAGCACCCAATCTAAAGCATCTGCCTATCCATGGCATTGCCTTCGAGGAGGGAATGCTGTTATGACATTTGGTAAAAAAATCCAGCTGCGCCTAAGCTTTCTAATTCGCGTAACATACAAACAATGTCGGTACCTTCTCATTACGGATCAACAGCTTTTTGAACAGCCTTTCACGTGCGAGCGCGCTCAAAAACTTGATACCGATCTCAACCTGGCAGAACGTGTCGAAGCCTTTGTCAGCCGATTCGGGCGCCTGCAAGATACAGTTGGCGACAAATTACTCCCTACGCTTCTTATAGTTCTTGGTGAAAAACCTGGAGCAGTCATTGACAACTTAGATCGAGCCGAACGGCTGGGTTTTCTAAGATCGGCAGATGAATGGATAACGATGCGTCAGCTAAGAAATCAGATGATCCATGAATATATAGAGGACATGGAAGTGCTCACACATGCTTTGAATACGGGACATGCTTTTGTGCCTACACTTGTTAATATTGCCAATAAAATGATAGCGGAAGCTGAACGACGGATAAATGGCTAATACAACAAATAATGGCTGGGAAAATTTGGGCAAGCGGGAAGAAATCAGGCGCCTTCTCGCGCAGGCGCTGGCAACAAACGACGACAACATTGATCTTGTTGATTTGTATCGTGGCGGGCTCGGTATTAATGCCACCGTAGTTGATGAAGGAATCCCGCTTACGGGTCAGAACAATCTGGCGTTGGCAAATTTTTACCAAAGCGTTTGGGTGAGGGCAGTCGTTCTATGAACTATCGGGGCTGAAACGATGAATATCGGCGACGCAAACCACGCAGTAAGGTTATCAACAGTAGAAATTACAGCCATTAAAGAATCAGTTAACGCATTACTGGGTGATGATGCGAGCGTTTATCTATTTGGCTCAAGAGCTCGGGGGGATGCAAAAGGCGGGGACATTGATTTGCTGGTGGAGACTAAAAAAAGTTTGCCTGACCGGGTTGTCAGTGCGTGTCGCTTAACCAGTGAACTTCAGATGCGGTTAGGTGACCAAAAAATCGATTTGATTCTCATCGACGCAACAACGGCACGGCAGCCGATACATGAAATAGCGCGCCAAACAGGGGTAAGGTTATGAGCGCAGAGATGAGGCTGCTTGAGAAAAAAAGATTCGTTTCATTGCTGGATATTGCTCGGCGTGAAGGCGAGTTATTGCTAAAAACCGACGTGCGGCTATTCACTTCAACAATAGATGCGAATTGGGTGCGGCAGCTTGAGGATGATGATGATTTGTCTGAACGGCTGGACGCCTTTGTTTCAAGATTCGGGCGCCTGCAAGATACACTGGGCGACAAGCTGCTGCCTTCATTATTGCGGTTACTGGCTGAAAAAACGGGAAGCGCACTCGATAATCTAAACAAGGCTGAAAAGCTGGGATTATTGGCATCCGTGATCCAATGGCTGGATGTGCGCAATTTGCGTAATAAATTGATACATGAGTACATGCGGGATGCGGAAGAATTTGCCTTCGCATTAAATCAGGCGCATACCGGAGTTGCATTGCTGATTGCCACTTACAATACAATCAACCAATTTGCACAATCGCGTATTGAATCTGCCGCATGGCCACAAATTTTGAATAGCAAAAAGTAAGGCGCGCTCAATAATCAACCGCAACACCTATTCATGCCCTATAGATTATTGAGAATGCAATTGGCAAGGCCAGGCATCTATTAAAAACAAAAAATGAAAAAGTGCCGGTTAGTGCTTACGACTTGTTTAAACAGATGAGGAAGGATTGGTGCGGTTAGCTATGGAATGGCTATTGAGGCAACGCCAAACGAAAGGGGCAGAAACAGACAGGTGGTTCCTAATGGTGATCGGAAGCCAACCCTTTACGCTATCCGTTGATTCTTGATTTGCTTGCTGTTATTTGTAAATAGCCTTAACCTGACAATTTAGTAAATGGAGCGAAATTATGGAACTTTCTGCAGTCTTAACACCAGCGCCTGAGGGCGGCTATGTTGCTTTTAATCCTGAAACCGGAACAAGCACCCAAGGTGAGACCGTTGAAGAAGCCTTAACTAATTTGCGCGAGGCTACTGAACTCTACCTTGAAGAATTTCCGATGACAGTTTTCACCCGGCCGTTGTTAACTACCTTCCAAGTCACAGAACATGCCTAAACTACCCGTCGTTTCGGGTGCAGAAGCCGTAAGGGCGCTGGAACGGCTGGGATATGGAGTTACCCGACAACGTGGAAGCCATCTCGTGCTTAGAAAGGGCTCTTCTGGTTGTGTTGTACCCAACCATCATGAGTTGAAAGTTGGAACTTTGGCTGGAATGCTCAAGCAAGCTGGCGTCTCGCCAGAAAACTTCATTGCGGCATTGCGAGCCTAAAGAACCTCTGATTAACAACCGATCAGCGATATAAATCAACCTCAAATCCATTTTAGAAAACGTTCATGAGAACCTTACCAACAAACAGTGCGTAATTAACGGCAGGAACCAATGGAGTCTGACCCCATTGGTTTCTGGTTAATCACCCCAAGGCAGCCAGCGCCAGGGCCGCCATGGATACCTTCATTAAGTGGATCCACGTCAGCAGCTAGTTGCACTTTTTCCTGGATTATCAGGAGCCGTGAAGAAATAAGGGTGACAATTGGGCGCGTCTGGCGGGATGCAAGGCAAGAGGAGGAGTCATAGCCGGGACTATGGCGACGACGAACAACGCCGCAGTGTGCCCACCGGACGCGATCCAAGTATTGCCGTTAATTGAACGAAGCCGCTATCGCGGAGAAACACCCCCTCAGCAACCAGTTTTAATAAGCCAAGTGTATTTAGTAAACTGTCACCGTAATTTCAATAATCGCTTGGAATGTAACAGTTAAAGGTCAAATATGCTCGCATTTATCGTTCTATTTGTGTTGTCAGTAACAATATTTTCTTGTGCTCTACTATGGAAAAACAGGATTCTCAACCCAACATTATTGTTCATTTTATTCTCTGGGGTATTTTCTCAAGGGGTGATTTTTAATCTAAACCTAATGAGAGAAGATGACTATCAGCACCTCTTCTCAATCGTTCTTTTTTTTATAGCCATTTTTATTCATGTATTAATAAGCCACAATTACAAAAGAGAAATTTATATTAGCCGTGTATGGGCAGCGAAAACACCAGTTCCAGATAAGCAAGAAAAGTTTATATCACTTGTGCTAGCCTTATTAATATGTGCTCTTATTATCTTTATATATTTTCAGTATTTAGTTGGCTATAATTTATTTTTCTTAGCTTTATCGGGTGGCTCTGAAGATTTTACTAGCGCACGTCTTGCATCGTATTCTGGCGATACATACACGGGTGCAGGAGTCGTCAATCAATTTAAGAATACTATTTACCCTATCTCTTATTTTGCCCTAAGCTTTGCAATTGCTGCGAAATATGGAAAATTGGCTCTTTCTATTTTCCTGGTCTTGACCATTCCATTCTTCTTGTGGTCGATTCTCGGAACAGGGCAGCGTACACACTTCTTCTTTTGCATTACTTCCCTATTGCTATTCCTGTTTTATACAGGAAAATTACAACTTAAGTATCTGATTCCGATCATCAGTACGTTTCTTATTCTATTTACCATTTTCTCTGTAGCATTAGGGCGAACAAAAGATATCACGTTACTAGACGGATTCAGTGAGTTACTATCTAGAGTTTTTCTAGATAATCAAATTGGTACAATTGAGGGATTTCGGTATATATACAATATTCCAATTCAATATGGTACAGAGTGGGCAAGAGTATTGTTTGGGTATATTCCTGGCGTAAAGGGAAGCGATCTTTCGCATAAGGTTTTTGAGTACATGTACGGTACATCTCGTGGTACAGCTCCAATCGCCTTATGGGCATCCATATATCATAATTACGGAATTATTGGCGTACCATTTGTGACACTTTTGTTGTTAAAGCTGATTGAGCTTTCAAGAGTAATGCTGATCGTCGTTCCGAAATCTAACTTTTGGGTAATGTTTTTATCTTTCTTGTTTTTTTATATCGGAATTATCCCAGCAACAGAACCATTTCAGATATTGAATAATGGGCTTTTCGGGCTAATTTTTCTTTACTTTGTTTATGGTGTTCATCTTGATCGTAGAGGATTGTTTTTTAGATTAAGCCCACGATAATGTTACATTCAAGTTTTATCTATCTTTCCGGGCTCGCATCGCTCCTGCTTGCTGACGTTCTGATCACTAAGGCGCTTTCTGCCGAAAGTATCGCCCGCTGGGCTGAAGTGCGAGCCCTCGTGGGGATAAGCGGAGTGGTGTGCCTTGTTGGCCTTGAACAGGTGCTTGTTCGCAGCCGCCAATCTTCGAGCCTGTTGCTGCGGTTGATCGCCTTGCAGGTTCCAGTTCTGGCGCTTGGGGTGGGTACGCTTGTCTGGTGGCTAGGGTTTCTGGGACACTGGGCCACGGCGGTTCTGCTGGCGATGGCATCAGCCGGAACGATGACGTTTCTTCAATATTTTCGGTCGCACCATCAGCGTTTCCCTGCTCAGATTGCTGAACAGGGCTGGAAGATTCTCGTATTTATCGCAATTCTGTTATTTATTTTAACCGACACGCAACTGCCGCTCGATACGCTGGTAGTTGCAATAATGCTGATGATGGTAATTCTCTCAGCGATTATGCTCTGGCGGTTGCCGCCCTCTCACTTGTTTCCACAGGCTCCTGAGCCCCGTTCGACACTTTATGCTATCGGAATAAGATTTATGGTGACATCGCTGTTGCTGGCACTTGCAGTTTATGCTGAGCAACTGGTAGTAAATGGATTGGGAACTGCGGAGGAAGGAGCCAGCTATTTTACCCATGCCACGTTCTTTCTATTTCCGATCTCGCTGGCAAATGGGTACCTGGCCTTTTTGATCGGCCCATGGGTGCGTGACAATCACGATCAGTTCATGTCATTCCTCAGGTCGCGCGGTTGGCTAATCGGGTTTGGAGCAGTTGCCTACGCCGCTGTAGTGCACGGGATCGGTTGGGTGGGTTGGACCATTGTCAGTCCGGCAGCAGGAGAGTCTGACCCCATCTTGCGTGTCGTGTTCTTTCTCGTTTGTATAGCCCGAACACTTTACACATTTCCCAGTGCCTATGTCGGGGTATTTGGACAACCGCACCAGCACGATCTGCTGATCATGGGGCAACTCGTCATCCTTGTAGCGGTTGCTGTTGGATTCTTTTTCATGTATCAGGGCAGTATTGTGCAACTTGTCTACATTGTTGCAATTATGAGTGCGGCAAACTGGGTTTTGCGCACTGCCCTTGGTTTTGGAGTATTAAATGTCATCGCTAAATCACGCATCTGATCTGATAGAAAAAGAAATTGTCATGCTCGCGCCACTTCCAGCGCCACGTAAAAGACCAAGGCTTGCCAAGATGATCCCAATTTTCCGGCAAGCAGGTTATCGGGTATTGTTTTTTGGCTGGGAGCGAGTGCCGGGTGAGATGCAAGAGTTAGCCTGGAGTGATTCTGAGGTTCAGGAAAAAGCTATTCTACACGGCGGTGGCCATGTCACTCGCAAAGCTCGATTGATGTACCCGATTTGGATGTTGGTAGTGTTCTGGCGGGTGCTGCTACTTGGCCGTGGCCGGGTATTGTTCTGCCTCGGCTGGGAGACCGCGTTTCCCGCACGGATAGCAGCATTTGTCACAGGAGCAAAGGTGGTATTTGATGACGCAGACCGGTTTTCAATGATTCTGCATCTTCCTGGACCATTGCATCGACTACTGCAATCTCTGGAAAAGTGGACTTCGCGTAACTGCACCTTGCATATCATCCCAGGTTGGACACGATATGATTGGCGCGGCGAAAATATGATTGTGTTACGCAACACACCAACCCTCGAAGATTTTGAGGCCGCCCGTCGCTTAGCACCGCAACGCCCTGACGCTGATCTCGTAGTATATGCAAACGGATGGCTG
>Ga0154020_10004483_pt1 | contig 16640 bp, 11 predicted proteins | sample Klosneuvirus_201_FD_109709 | JGI IMG/M metagenome (GOLD analysis project Ga0154020, IMG submission 109709) | Active sludge microbial communities from wastewater, Klosterneuburg, Austria - Klosneuvirus_20160825_MG | ecosystem: Engineered > WWTP > Aerobic digester > Activated sludge | place...
GTCCCCTCGAAGAGCCGAAGGTCGCCGAGGCGCCGCCGATCGGCCGCGACGAGATCGCGCGCCTCGCGTTCGCGAAGTTCGTCGCGCGCGGCTATGGCCACGGACACGCGGTGACCGACTGGCTCGCGGCCGAAGCCGAGCTCCGCGCAGCAAAGAACTGATCCAACCGACGCGAAGCGAAGGCGACGCGAAGGCGACACGTGCCGGGTGGTATCCTCGACGCGGTGGGAGACCGTCGAGTCGACCGGATCGCACTCATCGGCCTCGTCGCGTGTGGCGCGAGCGCCGAACCAAGGCTGGCCCCGTCGTCAGGCGGGCCGACGAGGCACTCATGCGTCGTCGAAGATCGAGGTGTCGCGCTCGATCACGTATTGCTGACGGCGGAGCCGCCGGCATCGGACGCTATGAGCTGGGAACCGTTCGCCCAGCTCCGTGGCGGTGAACGCGTGCGCCTCGAATTGATCGCCCAAAGGACCTCGTTCGTCCCCATGAGCGTCGAGACGTCTGTCCTCCGGTTGCGCGGTTACGTGACCGCCGACGCAGTCGACTTGTTTCCAGGCGTGCCATCGCTGTTCGGTGACATGCTCGTGCCGCTCGCCAGCAATCGCCTCCACTGGCGCGAGGTTCATAACGACGAGGTGCTCGTCGCCCCCGAGCTATCACCCGGAGTGCGTACAACCATCCCGGCGGAATGGCGCTCGTGCGGGTTTCTACATCTGCGTCAACGACCTCGCTTCTCGCTCGAGGAGCTCGCGCATCGCACGCAGCGGCTTGCACTTCCGGCGGGCGGATACCTCCTGAGCACCTCACCCGAGGCTTCGGACGATCGGGTCTCGCTCGATCTCTCCGGCCGCGAGAAGATCTGGCAGCTCGAGACCCGAGGATCGTGGACGCGGCTCCTCCTCGAGTCTTCCGTGCTTGCGGTGATCGGTTGGCTCGATCGACGCGACGGGCCCGGCCCGTCGCTAGGCCATGGATCGGGGACGGGAACCGGTGCCGCAAACCAGACATGCGTTGCGGGAACGGTGATTTGTGATGCCGCGCTCCCCCTGTTCGTCGAGCACGCCGGGACAATGCGCGAGATCGGATCGATCAACCGAGGTACCGCGATCACGATCGGCCGTGTCCACGGCGACTACACCGACATCGTCCCGTGCGATCCACAAGTGACGCTATTGAAGACCGTCAGCACGACGAGCCGCGCCGCGGTTGCGTGTCACGAGAGGACGGCGACTTCATCCCCATAAACACGATGCGAGCGACACTTCCTCATGTTCGTGGCCGCCACGTCCCGCACAGTATGCCCCCGAGTGCTGCAACCGGACAGATTCCGAGGCGGTGGAGGAATGGTCGTAAGCTCGGCTAGAAGCATGAGCGTTCACGTGGACACGCGTTGGGATCGTTCGCTCGTCGGGAGGAATCCGTCGCGCGTCCTGATCGCCGGCTCGAACATCGCGTGCAGCTACATCGAAGATCAGGGCGGCGGCGGGACCCCGGGTCCGCGCAAACTCGTGTGCTTCGATCTCGAAGGCAACCAGCGATGGACCGCGGGCGACTTCGATCTCCAGGCGGCACTCGTCGACGGGACTCTCATCGGCATCTCGGAGGCGGGAGCGCTGCGATTCGTCGACGGCGACGGCTGCGAGCAGACCCGGGTGCGCGAAGTCGCCATCGAGGGAGCTCGCAGAGTCACCGCTTCCGGTGATCGCTTCGTCGTCACGACGAATGTGGAAGCGATCGTCGTGGACGCGGCATTCAACGACCTGGTCCGCATTCCAGTCAACGAGGACCGAGGCGGAGTCGTCGTCGACGACGCCGTCCTGTACCTCGACGGCGATCAGATCGTGCGTGTCGATCAACGTGGTCGAGTCGAATCGCTGTGTCCGATCCCCATAGCAATGGCTCACGACGCGATGCTGCGTTGGGAACGAGAGACAGGAACGCCGGCACTCCACGGCGTAGCGACCCTGAACATCGATCCGAGCGCGGACTTCGGAGCCGAGCTTGCTGCTGCCGTGACGGACTCGTCCCGACAGACGCCGTTCTCGATGGGGCAGAGGCTCTCGCGCTTCAACTGGAGCCTGAATTACGTCGAATCCACGAACGCGTTGTTCATCACCAACGGGACGTTCCCTCACCTCATCATCTGCGTGGGGTTGGACGGCGTTGCCCGATGGGCCCGATATCTCAGTTCAGGGTGTTGCGGTGGCGGTCCCGTCGCGCTTCCCAACGGCGAGCTCGTCACCAGCTCCGGCTGCGGCGGCATCGTTTCGTGGCTGAACGACCAGGGTGACGTGAAGCGGCAAACCGTACCGCACGACGGAGTAGGTCTCGCGACGGCTCACTCTGGACGCGTTCGCACGCTTGCCGACTCGAGCTGCATCGTCGACGGCGGCATGGGCATCGAGGCGTTCGACGCGAAGGGGGATCTCGTTTGGCGATCCGACGACGATTGTTCCTGCTTCGACTACGACGAAACGCTCGGCCTGCTCGTCGCCGCATGGTGGAACGACGCGGCGACGAAGACGGTGACGATCAGGTGCGCGCGCACGATCGATAGTCGTCATGCTCGCGCGTGACCAATCCGCTCGCACGACGGTTCCTTTCGCTCACTCAGTACGCGATCTCCGCGAGGTCGTCCTTCAGATCAGCGAGTGTCCGTTCGGTCGTGATTCGTTTGACGAGCTTGGCGTCGAGCTTCTTGCCCGCGAGGATGTGAGCGATCGCGTCCAGCGGCACATCAACCTCGAAGTAGTCGGCAGCGTACGCGCGATACTTCTCGGGATCGCCGGTCAAGATCTCGAACTGCTCCTTCATTGGCTTCGCGTTCCCGCGGAGAGTCCACGACGTTCCGTCGTGCCAGCCCCCGAACGTGACGTCCTCCATCGAGAACGCGGGCTCCTTCAATTGCGGCAGGAGCTTCGTTGGAAGACCGCTGTAGATCTTCGAGACCACTTCGAGGGGATGCTCGTGCCAGAAGGCTTTCAAGAACACCCCAACTGGTTCGAACACGATGAACCACTCGTCGCCGGAACCGTTGCGCATCGACGCCATGCGCTGTTTCGACTTCGTGCTCCATGCGTGATCGAACGAGTAGTAGCGGTCCTGCCACTCCTCGGACAGCATCGCGTCGAGGGCGGCGACGCCCTTGCAGACTCGCTCGAGATCACGAGGCGCAGGCAACAACGCTGCGTCGTGAGCTTTCTTCTGCGGGACCGTCTGCGGTCGCCTGCTCTTCGCCACACGCATTTGTAGCCCCGAGGAACAACCGAACGCAAAGGCGAGAGCGCCACCGAGAAGGGACTCGATCCACTTCGGAATGAACTCGAGGCAGCTGATATCCTGATTTCGCCGACGCATGATGAGAATCCTCTTGGTCCTACTGATCGTCGGTGGCGTAGCCTTCGCCGACGCGCCCAAAATCAGCGCCGCCCGCAAACTCCCTCACCTTTGGTACCTGCACTGACCGCGAGACGCCCTTCGTAGAAGCTCGTCACTGCCGGCGGCGGACCCAGCTGGTGCCAAACGACCATGGTGCGTCGGGACCGTCGTCGTTTCGGCTCTCGATCTCGCTGTCCTCATCCATCAGCCGGAGCAGACGAACGAAGAAGAAGGTGTCCGAGCGGAACTCATAGAGCTTTCCGTTCGACACGGATCCCATCATCGCGCCGACAATGCGCCCGCACTTCTGCCAGTCATCGGTGAGCAGCGCGCGAATACGGTCGTCGAAGTATGTGATTGGCTTCGAGACGAGGCCTGCGTCGGTGAGAATGCGTAACGGCGCATTCTCGATACGAAGCTGATCCCAGATCCTTCTCGATGCCACGCGTTGGATATCGGATACCGGTTTCGCGAGGTCGATCAGCGAGTACTCGACGATGAAATCGTCCCTCACGATCGCAAACGCTTGGCGCCAGTCGTACTTCGGAACGTGGTCGGCGGGAAATTCAAAGTTGGCGACATCGACGACATGGAGCACCACGTTCGGGAGGCGCCAAAGCAGAACGTGCAGGCCACACAACTCGAGTACTGCGTTCGAGCTCATCCACGCGACCACCCTTCCGGGCCATGCGGAAACCTTCTCCCAGAAGTCGCCAGGGAACGCGATCGGCTCGCCCGTGTCCATCTCTTCGCGCTCCCACTCGGAGCGTTGGTCCACGTCCCCTGGATTGATCGGGCCGATGCTGAAGTCGTCACCGAGTACCGCGACGGGCTCTTCAAGGCCGAGCGTCGCCAGTGCCATCTTCAAGCTTCCCGCTGCCGAGTAGCCGAAGGTGATGTGCATGCGACCTTCGTCCGTCATTGCGCTTCCTCGGTGAGATCCTGGAGTCGCTGCGCCTTGGTCGGCCTGTGCGAAGACGCGAAAAACCCCCGAGAACCTTTCGGCCCTCGGGGGTTAAGTCGCGGAGCGGACGGGACTCGAACCCGACCGAGACGAAACACGAAGACAAAGAGTCACGTGGCCTTGCAGTCGTCTCGGGTGGTTAGCTCAAGTTTCAATCTGTTGTTGTCTGCCCTAGGCCGGCGGGATCCGAACGGCCGTGGAAATTCCTTGCCACGAGCGAACGACACGCTCGCATCAGCGATGCACGACTTGTCCGTCACCAGCAGTCGAGTGCGATGAGGTCGCCGCCATACGCCGCATACGGAACGTGTTCTTATTGAGCTCGCGGAGGAACTCCTTGACTTTGAGTGGGACGCGGAAGGCGGCGTGTCCGCAAGCACGCGCTTTTTCCATGCTGCCGGCCGGCTAACCGGCGGAACCGACGAGCGCAATCGGACACTAAAGCCGAAGGCCCTTGCAGTTATCTCTCAGCTCGAACTGCCACGCGAAAGACGAGTTGGTGTCCGCAACATTCCAAGGGTACCTTTGGTGAGAAATGGCCGTTTCGTCCCTCGCGCATCTGCCCGAACCAGTTCTGGCGCAGCTTCTCGGCGGCATGTTGTTGACCTACTTTCGGTCGGCTCACACCGAGCACGCTGACCTGTACCTGCTTCGAGAGCACGAGTTGCCTATCGACCCGCCGTACACGGTCCGGGTTGATTGGGCGATCTACGACAAGGTTCGCAGGCGGGTGGTCGCTGCATTCGACCTCGTACGCACGCCGACTCAATTTCGCAACAGGCGGGAGACTCTCCAGCGCCTTAGAGAGCACGCGTCCAGACAGCTCCCGCCTCAGATGAGCGTCGGGTTGGTGGCGCCGGAGTCTGTTGTTTCTGAATTTCGACCCTGGGCAACTAAACACAAGGTAGAAGTCGTCACGTATCCTGCGTAGCTGTGGGCTTGTCACTCGACACCTTCACCGAGGGCGCCGAAGTTTCACAGGCGTTTTGGCGCGCCGCTCAAGAGGCTCGTGCTCGTGCGTTGCAATCGGCCCGCGCGGGTCGGACATCGATCGATGCAACGGATCGTGCAAAGGCATTGGCGCTCGCGGCAGCAGACACGCAGCTCCATCGAGCATTGGTCGAAGCGGCGGCAGTTCGGCTTATGACTGCGTGGGAAGTGTTTCTTGGCGACCTGTTCGCCGAGTTTCTTTTGCGCCGGTCAGCAGCCTTCAAGCGGGTCTGGCGCCTTAAGCGACCTGTCGCCATTGCCGACGAGACTGTTGAGCTAATCGTGGCCCAGCAGCGCTACCCTTTCCAAGACTTCGGGAAGGCCAGCGACCTCTTGAAGAGGTACCTCGGCGACGATCTGTTCGGAACGGGCGCTCACAAGATCGACGTCTCGCCAGTTCAGGAACTCGTTCTAGTTCGCAACGCTGTTGTTCATCGCGCAGGTCGCCCTACGAAACAGTTCCGCGACAAACTCGGGACTCGTCGAACCGCGCATGGGTACCTGACATCGCGACGCCCGAAGGGCGTGTTACCTCCAACCCAGTTCGAGCGTCTCCTCGTCGGTGTGATCACAGCGGCTCATGCGCTGAACACTAGAGCGTTCCAACGGCCTCGACCATAACCGAGAGGCTTCTTAGGATGGGTACTCGTTCAGCTCGGAAGGGAATGCTTGTGTCTCGTACACCAATCCAACCAATTGCTTCGGACGGTCCGGCGCAACTCGGGAGTTGGTCGCGCTTGATGAAGTTGGCCATGCGAGGAGATCGATTGTGAGCGCATTCAAGGTACCTGGCTACGAGTTGCTGGGCACGGCTATTGGCCAAGGTGGTTCAGGTCAAGTATTTCGAGCGCGCGAGACGTGGGATGGTGGCATCGAGCGCGCGGTGAAAGTGATCATTCCCTTACCATTCGACGGAGGGACCGATCCGCTTCCACGCTTTTCGACTGAGGTGAATGCACTCAGACGACTAAGTCACAAGGCGATTGTCGGATACGTATCGGCCGGTAGGACCGAAGGCGCAGATTTCTTGTATTGCGTAATGGAACTCGTCGACGGCCCAACGCTCCGAAAGTGGGCAGAGGCAGTCCCGTTCGAAGATCGTATACGGGCTCTCGCTGAAGTCTTGGAAGGGCTCGACTACGCGCACAAGGCTGGTGTTTTTCACAGGGACTTCAAGCCGAGCAATATCGTTGTTCGAGCGTCCGACGGGCAACCTGTTCTGGTTGACTTCGGCATTGCATACATCGACGAGGGCCAGAACTTCGATCGGACGAAAGGAACGCTAGGCAGCCCGGGCTATATCGCACCGGAGGTGCGTGTGGAGCACAACAAGAGTCGCACCGCGAAGGCTGATATCTACGCAGCAGGAATAAGCGCATACGAGCTGATCGCTGGAAAGAAGCCAAACGAAACGAACTATGTATCGTTGATCACGATCAACGATGAGTTGATCGGCTTGGATCCCATCGTTAGAAAGGCGATAGCGTCGGAAGGAGACCGATTCTCGACCGCAAAAGAGTTTTTCAGCGCGCTAATCGAGTGGCGCAACAACGTCGACCTCCGGCGGAAAGCGCCGGCAAGCAAAGTGATCTCGGGGCTGCGTGAGAAGCTAAAGAAACAAGACCAAATGGCGAGCGAGAAAGCGCGAATTGACAGAATCAAGAACGAACAGGTAGCGGCGGCAATCTCTCAATATGACGCGTTGGTCACGACGGCAGGTGTTGAGGCTTGCGCCGACTTCGTCGCCAACATGGCCGATATACGGCCAGAGATGCAGTTTGAAGGGCTTGGTGGTGAGTTGGAACCAAAGGGGCTTGAGCTGCTGGCGCGGGTGCGCCGAACAGCCTCAGACCGTGGTGTCCTTCTCGCGAGAACTGATTCTCCCTTGCGCGGTGGAGGCTACGATCAGGGACCATTGGTCCAATGGGATGCTGCCGAACTCGCGAGTCCGGCATGGGTAATTGTTAGTGACGATGGTCAGCGCCGGCACCTTCATGGGGCACTGGTTGCGCGAATCACACGACCTGGTGTTGAAGTCTGGAATGCTGAGCTGTTCGCTCGACCGCTCGTTTTTCCGAACGACGAGCCTACACGCACCCCAACTCGTGATGCGGTAAAGGACTACGTTACGAAGGTTCTGGGGTTCGTAGTTCTTGGGCTCATCGACGGAGCGAAGGAATGGTGAAGGGAGCCACTGAGAGCCACCGACAGGTCGCTATAGAGCCGGAACAGCAACGTTCGCTCCGTCACGTGGCGCGAAGTAGACCTCGCCGGGCAACCAACGCGGGGCGTTGGTTGTAACGATCTGTGCAGCACCTCCGTCCTCCATTCGCGCTGCAATTCCAGGCCCGAACTGCGCTTCCAAAAGAATACGAACCGCAGCAACTGCGGAGATCGCCGACTCGAAGTTTGCCGTCGAACGAAGGCTGTCGTCGTGTTTCAACTTGTTGTAGGCCGTCCACCACGGGGGAGCGGCACCTGGTCCCCACCCTTTGAACGGATGCATTGGCGGCCACTCGGGAAACCACTCGAGTTTCGCTGTCCAAGCATCGATGCGCATAGGAGCAGCGAGCCTGGCCCAATCGTTCATTGATGAGTGCGGCTTGTTCGTGCTGGAGTTCGCGTTGAAGGCCTCGCGTAACAGCGTCTCCACTTCCATTGCAGCTAGAGCGAGAACCTGCTGGATTGCTGTTCCATACGAGGCGGTGCTGGCTTGCGCTGGCGTGACGACTTCAAAGATGGTTGCCAAACGCCGTTGCAGTTGGTGGTACGCGAGAAGGCGTGGCCGAATGACAGGCCAGTCCGCAGACAAATGCCACGAAGGATGCGTATCGCGAACCACGTGTCTCGCGATGACGCCATTGCGCCAGATCCGAGGATGGAAAGCGCCTCGGGGCATGGCGTCGGGAACGACCGAAACTACACGCTGATAGAACCATCGCTTCACGACGTCGACGGGGTCCTCGTGATCGAGCTGTTGCGAACGCCGATTCTCCGGTGACGCTTGTTGAGGGGTCAGTTCGAAGTGATCGTCGAAGATCTCTAGGCAGAATGTTGTGTCATCGATAGGTGGGATGACGTTTCCCGCATCCGTCATCACGAGGTAGATCGTTTTCTTCGGTGCGTCGCTCACTGTCCAGACCTCTTAGAGTGGGTCGGCCGAGGAAGGAGTTCGTCGCCGACAAATCGATGGCTCGCGCCATCGTGTTCGAGTGCAGCGACGAGTTTTCGCCGGATATCTTCAACGCGCCCGGCGTGCTGAACGATCGCGTTGAACGTCGGCTCGGCGCAGGTCATGAGCACTTGCCGGAACACCTTCCAAGCAGCAATGAAATCGTTCGGTATCTCGTCGATCGGTCGCGACAACACTTCCGTCCAGATCTCGCGGAGGAACGAGAGTGTGATCGTGCCGCGGCGGCTCAACAGATCGTCTTGTTCGTCGTCTTCAAAGATCTCGACGTGCAACACGTTCCAGACACGATTGCGAACCTCATCGATGTTTGCGTCTGCGAAGGTGTTCGGAGCACGACCTGGGGTGCTCACTGCGGCTCGTGCCTGATGCTCGCGCATGAACGTGTCGAATTGCACCTTGATCTCGGCGTCGACCGCTTCGGCCTTCACCTTCGCGTCAGCGATCGACTGCTCGATGAAGGTGCGGCTAGCTTCAGAACGGACGCGAGCTGGATGACCAAGCGCCTCGCGCACATTGTCCTGAAGGCTGGTGATGCCGTCTCGCAGCCGCAGCAGGTGGTAGTGAATCCAGGCCGCGTATGCCTTCTGGTTGTCGGTCGTGTCGATCGTGGGTTCGAATCCACGCCTCCGAATCAACTCCCACCGTAGCCTACTGCGCGCTTCATCGGAGTCGGCGAGAAGAATTGGCTGCAGCGCGCTGTGCATCGAGGCGGTCGCGTCAGTGATTGGCCTCCGCATTACTTCGCGTGTAGGACGGTCCGGCTTGTATCCAGCGCGGTACATCTTGTTGCCATACTCTTCGATCGCATCTGCGTAGGTCTTCGCCTCATCGAGAAACCGCGAGTACATTTCGCTGAATCTTGTGAGTTGCTGGTCGCGCATCTGAGCTTCGCGGGAACTCCACTGATGTGCGAGCGCCTGCTTCTGGATCTCGAGGTGTTCAGCAAGGAGACCTTGCGCGGTGCTTCGACCACCCGATGCGAGGGCCTTCTGCGCGCGATCAATGGCGTCGCGCTTCCACTGCCTGAGTTGCACAACCGTGTACGTGCTGGTGTCGTTGTCGATGAGGCGGCCACACGAGTTGCACAGCCACATAGCGTTTGATTCGGACCGACGTTCGTCTGCGCTCAGTGTCGCGTCGTACCGAGGACCGCCCGGGGCCGCTGCCGTGATATGGGCGCCGACTCCGACATTACTGATCCCCTTCTGTCTACTCGGACCATGTGTGGGCGCGCGACAGTCTGGATTCGAGCACTCAAGCCTGACCTCGTGCGAGATACGTCGGAGCACGGGCATCGGGAAGTCGTCGCGGTGACGCGAGCTCCTCGCGGTCGTCGCGATCTTCGCGGTACGCGTGGTCTTCTTAGTACTGCGAGGTCTCGCGCCCTTCTTCGTTGGAGCACCACGCGTTGTCGCTTTCGACCGGCGCTTCTTCTGTGGACCGCTGTTCGTCTTCTTGGCCACGCGGACTCCAGCTTACATCTCGGCTCTGACCGTCATCCCGACAGCTCTTCAACAAGTACTCCGAGGCGCTTTAGAAGGAGCGTGATGTGCCCGTCAGAGATCATCTCGGCTAGGTGCCCCTCGACGAAACGCTCCATTCGGACATGAAGCGTGAGCAGTCGACGGACTTCTTCGAGCGATGCGATCGCCACGAGATCGGGAGCGAGGAAGCGTTGAGCGTCTTCCTGCCACGCAGGCCAGTCGAAGTTAACGATCACCTTGCGCTCGTAGATCGCTCGAAGCAGCCGCTCCACTGCGGGCGCGTATGTCACGTATGGCATCTGTATCGAGCCATGGGCGTCAGGTTCCCCGCCACTCCACTGGCCAGGGCAGCTCTCAATCGCCTCGATGTCGCCGACGAGGCCAGCAACAAACGCAAGGTCCGCGATCGACGGCTCAGTGGCGTTGGAGCTACGAGAGGTCTGGTCGACCAGCAGCCTTTCCAAGACGGCGGCGAGTTCGGTCGGTTGTTGCCCCGGAACGAGAGGAATCGCTCCTACACCGTCGGTGCTTCGAGAGCCTGACTCAAGAGACGGGAACTCGCGAAGCACGTTGCCGGGGTAGAGAACGTAGGCCGAACGTACTTGGGGCAGGGCATCTCGGTAGGCGTGCATCTTGGCGACGTCTTCCCTCTTGAACTTTAGCGGATCGACATCGTCCTCGTCTGAATCTTCGGTGTTGGTATCCAGCGAAGCGATGCCGTCGACCTTTAGCTTTGCGTCGAAGACATGCATCTCCACCTGATCGCTGCGCTCCATCTCGATCACTACGTCCGGGCGCAGCATCAACGAGGCTGACTTCCATGGCGGGAGCTTGTTTTGCGTGAAGCTTGGATTGTAGTGAACCGTTGGTCCGTTGCTCCATCTCACTTTGAAGCCTCGTCCAACCGTGACCTTGTCGATCGACACCTCGTATTCCTCGACCTTGTCTGGCGGACGGCGAAGAACGTGACCAACAGCTTCGACGACGGCGAAGTAGCACCACAACTCGTAGAGTGTGGCCACGTCCTTGATGCCGAGCAGTTGCTTCTCCACGTTCTCGGCGGTGAGTGGAATGCGAGCAGCTGCGCGCATTGTCAGGTAGTGGCGCAACACATCCTTGTACCCACGACGTTGCTGCATGACGGTTGAGCCCAGGGGCACGTGGTCCATCTCGCGAACGCCGATCCACACGTCGTGTCGCTCGAACGGCGCGAGTGCCCGCCGCATCGCATCGCAGTCGGCAAGGGTTCTCATCCAGAACACCGATCGTTTGCTCTTGGGTGCCAGACGCTCGACACGCAAGATGATCGCGCGGAGCTGTTGGAGGAACTCCAATACGAAGCGGTTCTCGGCCGTGTCGTAGGTCTGGCTGACGGTTGGAACGTCAACGGTTTCTGGAATGAATCCGTGGAGGGACCGCGCGAGCTCACTCCGCGTCAGATGGTTCGGTGCGCGAACCAATGCACTCGCACCTGATGCGATCTGCGAGAGTGTCCGCGTGTCGATCCGCTGTGCATACGGAAGTGCCACCTTCGCGCGGTGAGAGTTGAATCGGCGGTGAGGATCGCGAACGACCGCTTCTAGTGCACGAACAAGTGAGTGCTCGCCGCTCGTGGCAAGCAGCACGCGACGGGCGTAGACGAAAGCGTGAAGCAGGACGTCGTCGTGATCGGCGAGCGAGCGGTCGTGTGGGATTCCTGCCGTCTGCGCCGCCGAGAATGGCAACGCGCCGAGCTGACGAGTGAGATCCGAGAGCATCTCGTCGAACTTTTCCTCGCCCCACTTGCCGCATCGAACAGACAAGCGTCCCAGGCGCCCGAGATCAAACATCCCAACAACGTTGCCGAACGTCAGGATCGCAGACGTAGGCTGCACTTCACGACCGAGTCCACCGACTGCGGCGAGAAGGGTTGCGATCTCGGCAGAATCGCCACTAACGATCCAATCGACCTCGCCACGCACCACGAGTCCTGCCGGAGCATCCTCAATGGGGATGTTCCCGAACAGCGAGCGAAATGAAAGCCCGCCAATTGCCACGGCTACTCGATGTAGCTCACGAAACCGCGCGCAGTGAGCCGCCGCAACATCCGCGAGAGCTTGCGGGCCGAGCGGGGGAGCGGAATCTCGGAGAACAGTTCTGGCGGGATGCTTGCGTTGGCCAACGAGTCCGACAAGGGGCCTTTGTCGATAGCGATCGCGAGAAGCGTCCGTAGGCTTTCCTCCAGCTCACTCTGCGAGCCGTGGAGCTTGGGCAGGACCTTCGCGAGAACAGCAACGTCGAAGGCTGCTCGCCCGGCTGCCTCATGTCCGGTCTGTGCGACGGCGAGGTTCACGAAGCGCGCGATCTCTCGAGCCACCCGATATCCGAAGTGTCGATGCTCGGCTGCGAGGGCGACGTGCACCTTCTTCAGACGCGCTAGCAACTCACCATCGAGGAGACGCTCGAATGCTTGCCACTCCTCCTCGGACGGCTTGCCCAGAATCTCGAGACGCTCGAAGCCCTCAAGCGCCAACGGCGTCGAACTCGGGTCCTCGTCGATGGTCGCATTACCGATGCCATCGAAGTTCACATCGTTGAACTCGAGGACGAATGCTCGATCGAGAACCTTGGGGCTGAACATGTAGGTCGTCTCGTCGATGTTGACGGTCCCCACAACGAAAAGGTTCTTGGGGATCGTGAGGTGTCGCGGGATGCCCTGCGAGTCTTCGAGTTGCTGGTCGTCGTGTAGATCGATCGGCTGTCCTGATTCCATCGCGGACAAGAAGTCCGAGAAGTAGTGCTCGACGCGCGCGAGATTCATTTCGTCGAAGATCAGAAAATAGGGCCGAGGCTCACTTTCGCTGGCTTCTACCTCCGCGTGGGCTCGAAGCAGGAAGTCGAGGATCTTCGTCGACTGATAGCTATTGGTCAGAGGATTGTAGAAGCCCAGGATCTCCGACTTGTCCGTCCAGTTCGGCCGTACTGCAATCGTCGCGAACGTGCGACCGGCTGGTGCTGTCGGGCGAGCGCGGCCCCGGGGCGACAACTGAAGCTCGATCCACTCTGCTTCACCGCTCGTCTGGCGCGAAAGCCGATAGCGGTCTCCCAGCTTGATGTTCGCCTTGAACCACGTCTTCGCCTCGCCGCTGAGCAGGACATAGAACAGGTTGCCCCTATCGGCGTTCTTGTAGAGCGCCATCGACTCCTTCTTCATACCCGGCAGCTTGAGATCGATGCGCTTCGAATCCGGATCGGAGAGAGCGTCGAACGTTTGCGCGAGCTCGGACGGAACGATGAACCTGCCGTGGTTGAGTTGATACGGCTTCGCCGTGATCTCGAAGGTATCGGCGGAAGACTCGGTGTCGTCCGAAGCAAGGTCGACAAGTGCCTCGTCGAACGCCCGGGCAACCTCAAGCGCGAGCTGGGTCTTGCCCGTACCCGATATACCGGTGAGCAGAACGAAACGCTTGGCCTGCAGTGCGAGCAGATAGCTCGCCACTAGCTCAGCGGAGAAGGACAGCGACGCCTCGCGTAGCTGCTCGAGGATTGCGTCGAAGGAGACAGAGTCGCGCTCTTGAGACAACTCAGCAGGAATCGCGAGCTTCACGCTGTCCTCCGCAGGCGAAGCGTTCGTGATAGCGGCGAAGTCACCGGGTTTGATCGGAATGACCGTCTTGACCCACCCCTTCTTGATCACCGCACGCTTCGTGGTGTCATCCCAACGGACTGGCAGCCGATGCTTGTGCGTGCCGCCGTTGTCATCGAAGTAGTACTTCCCAACAACCGTTCCGATACCGAGCACAAGCTTCGTGCCCTGGTTGGCGACGATTCGGTCGCCGATGGAGATGTTCCGGAACGTCCAGACCTGGTCCGAGGCTCCTTGCTCCTCAGCTCGTATGCTGAATTCGTCTTCGGTGAGCTGGGAGATGTCACCGAGCTTGTTCCAGCCGATACCGATAAAGCCGCCGTTGCGGCACTCCACCCAGTTCACACCTTGCTTGCCGGGTGAAATCTTCCAATACCGGCCTTCTGCTGCTCTCGGATACGCTGGGCGTGGCAGCTTCTCTCCGAGAACCTCCTCGAGCTCTTCGAGGAGCGATGGCACGTGATACGCGGAGAATGGTGTGTACGGAGGCCGATTCGGAGCAAGGGATGTCGTCGCTGCGTGGGTGATGAAGGCGAGATGTGCGATGCGAACCTCAGCTGGAAGCGTCGTCAGCACCGCAGGTGAGGTTGTGACTTGTGCATAGGGATTCTTGACGTTCGTGGTGTTGAGTCGGATTTTCGAACCAAGAAGCTCGCGGACGTTCGTCGCGATCTTTGTGGCATCGGCGAAAATTCCTATCTCTGAAGGACGAAGTTCCAACACGCGCAACGCGCAAACGCTGAGGTGAACGTTCCCGTTCCTCACGTGAATCGCCCAGGCAGTCGGAGTTACATTGTGCGCGAACCGGATGGACTCGGCCATGAAGCGAGCCGCTTGCTCGAAGTCCGACCTGTTTGGATACAATCCGAGAATCGGAAGTGCGAAGCCGAGTTCTTCGCCCTGTTCGTCGCCAACAATCTCCTCATCGACTTCGTCGTCTCCAAGGGCTCCCGCGGCGTCAGCGATGCGACGTAGTTCGATTGCTCGTACAATCGAGGCGCTAAATGCAACGATGTCTGAGGGAAAGGGGATGGTTAATGATTCGGATTGTGCTGCCTCGACGAAGGCCCTCTTGCGCGCCTGGTTGTCTCCGCTTTGCTTCGATGTCGAGTAGGTCCAGACCACTCCGCTGGCGTTCGCAGACTTGGTTGTGAGTACTGGGCTCCCCTTTAACTTCTCGTACACCATGAACTGGAAGTCCTCGGCGCTACGTGGTGTCGAAGCGACCAAGATAAAGAACCTCTTGTCCTGCTCGACGCAGAAGCTTCCGAGCAGTTGCTCTCGCTCCTCGACCGTGACGAAGTTGAAATTGCGCGCGTCATCGCCCGTGAGCTCGATGACTGGGGAGCCGGCAGCTTTCGCTTGCCGCAGACCCTCGACGATCTCCATCCCCTGCTGTTTGTTCATACGTTCCCCTCGCTACGCAGCACCACGGAACGGCAACACAAGCTTTGCGTCTGGCTTCTTGGCGTTCTTCATCGCGTAGATACGAACGAAGGCACCTTCGACAATCGTCTCGATCTGGCCGAAACCGAGTTTGGCGAGCGCGGCGGCGAACTTCTTTACGTCGTCGAAGTAGCTCGCCGCCTCCCAGATATGCAGCGAGCCGTCGATGTGAAGACAGCGGTGGGCTTCTCGGATGTAGTCGGTAAAATTCGAGCCCATCAGCGACAAGCAGAAGATCGCCAGGTCGAGCGAGTCGTCTTCGAGCGGCACGTGCGCGATGTCGCAAGCGATCACGCGCTGATCGATCGCGACGTGATCGAAACTATGGATCGTGTGCTTGTCGCCGGCTTCGGCCGCGATGAACGCCTCGCCGCACCCGAAGTCTCCGACGACGTAACCATCGCGCTCAGCCAACCAACGAATCTCTTCCTTGAATGGAACGACGGTCCATGTCTCACGCAGCTGGCGATAGAGGGTGTGATAGTGAGCCCATTCCTCTTTATTGTTCGCGAGCCGGTCGTGGGTCTTCGTGCTCTCCGACGCGTACCAACGGTTGTTCATCTTCGAAAAATCGCCGTATCGCTGAACGCGACGTTCGACGTCCGCAGGCGTGCCATCGAGCGGGATTTTGATGATCGCTCGTGCCACCTCGCTCATCTGGCCGGCTTCCAGACGTGACAGCCAATCCAACACATCCTGCTGCGCTTGGGCTGGTGTGCGAAGGTTTCCTTCTGGCACAACGCCGTCGACAGCTGCGTCAGCGATCGACTTCTTGTACTCGAGCCGCTGCAGCTTGCTCTCGCAGTACGACCAGCGCTGGCCGTTTACCATCGCGAACGTGACTGGGATGATCACTTCGACCTTGTCGAAATGACTGCCTTGGCGAAACAGGCGACCGACGAGCTGCTCGTACTCCGCGTTCGTCCACGGTAGCGCGTTGATGATCAGTTTCTGGCAAACGTACTGTAGGCCGTTGACACCGGTGCCAACGCGACTCGACGCGATCAGCACGTCGATTGAACCGTCAGTGTCGAGGAATTGCTTGAGGTGCTCGTTGTCGGTTTCACCCGTGAACATGCCAACGCGCAATCCGGCCTTGTTGAGCGCGTCGCGGAGCATGGTGGCGATGCCGTCGACGTAGTGCGTATAGATGAGCACCTTCTCGCCGGGTTTGATGTTCTCCAAGATCGTCGGCAGGCGAACTTCGGTGAGTATTTGCTCAAGCTGGAGGACCGTGCTGGCGCGACCAAGAGCACGGATCTCGTCGAGTGCCGACGCGCAGTCCACTTCGACCTTACTGATTGCGAGCTGGATCTTGTACTCGGGCTTCCAGCGGGTACCGAGCGTGACGAGTCGCTGATAGAGCCGCATGCAGTTCTGCACTGTCGGGACGACCTCGAGATCATCGTGGCGATGGCCCGTGATCATCTCGACGAGGCTCTTGCCCTCTTGCAGCGTATTGATGACCGGCGTCCCTGACATACCGAGAACGCACAGGTCGCTGTTCTTCTTGCCAGCTTCAAGCACCATGCCCTGCACAAGCCGTTTCCGCTTCGA